>ERZ1026882.1113-NODE-1113-length-12014-cov-4.688854_pt1 | contig 12014 bp, 8 predicted proteins | sample MGYA00380171_ERZ1026882 | MGnify/ENA primary metagenome ERZ1026882 (study PRJEB33269, sample SAMEA4719807) | human gut metagenome | biome: human-associated habitat; feature: organic feature; material: feces | place: Cameroon | collected 2013-10 ...
CGTTCATTCTGTCGAACAACGGCAGTTCCCGTCCCATGACGGGCGAACCGGAATAACACGTCGCAATCAGCTTTTTCAGCTTCAAAAAATTGAAGTTCATCGCGAAATATTTAAAGAAATTGCTTTCATACGGATCATCGCAGTTGCAGAAAACAGTTTTTCCGTTGAAAAAGCTCCGATAATGTTTCAGTTCGTTTTCTATATCGGACAGTTGCGTATAATATTCATCGTTCCCGTTGTGTTGCGCTTGATGCAGCTTTGCGTTTCCCGTTGCTTTAGCCATAAAAAAATCCCCAAAAAACCGCCCTGAAAGCGGTTCGGGGAGTTCTGAATAAGAAACGGATTGCCGGAGGGTGAAAGGTTTTACCGAAGTGCGCTAGTGTTTTACAACGCATTGATTTTATTAAGTTAATTTGTTTTCGTGTTCTTGGAAAGCGTTTGAGAAAAGGCTCCGTTTTTTACAAGCCTTTTCCGAATCAGGTTACCGCGGTGTTACCGCAAACGCGAAAGGAATACGTTATGAACATCACCAAATCAACGCTCGGCACGCTGGCTTTCAACGGCAGGGAAACGACTTATTTCGACGATACGCTCAAAGGCTTCGGCGTGCGCGTCGGCAAAACTTCCGCCAGCTACATCGTCATGTACCGCAATGCTTACGGCAAGCAAAAGAAGCTGACGATCGCCAAGACAACCCAAATCACTCCCGCCCAAGCCCGCGACGAAGCCAAACGGATTTTGGCTCTGGTCGTGCAAGGCAAAGATCCCGCTTCCGACAAAATCGAAAAGCGCAAAGAAATCACCGTATCCGATCTGGCGCGGATGTTTCTCGCCGACCGCAAACCGCGCGTCAAGCTCAACACTTATCAGCGGTATTGCCAGTCCGTCGAATATCAGATTAATCCCGCTTTGGGCGACCGCTATGTCAAAGAACTGAAACGAAGCGACGTTCAGCAGTTCTATAACGAGATGAACGAAGGCAAATTCATGCACAGGAACTATAAGCGGCAGGCGGAGCACAAATACGTTTCGGGGGCGAACATCGTGCGCAAAACGCTGCACGCGATGTTCGAGTTCGCCATTGTCGGCGAGATTGTCGCCGTTAATCCGTGCGACCGTCTGCAAACGCTTTCAACGCCGAAACGGACGGCTTTCATTGACGAAAAAGGATATGTGAAACTGGGCGAATGTCTGGCGTTCTGCGCGGATAAAACGGCGGCGGATATGACGCGCCTGCTGGCTTTGACCGGTTGCCGCAAAGGAGAAATCGCTTCGTTAAAGTGGACTTATATCGATTGGGACAAGCAGGTTTTTCACTTTCCCGACACAAAAACCGGAGCGCAGGACAGACCTTTCGGCTCTGGGGCAAAGAGGTTTATGGAAAAGCTGAAAGAGGAAAAACAGCCGCCGTCGGCGGACGAATACGTCTTCGGCAAACCGCAAAAGATGGCGTTGGTCGCATTCTTTGAAAAGCATATCAAAGCGGCGGTCGGACAAGCGGAATTTTGCCCTCACGCGTTGCGGCACAGCTTCGCGACGATGGCGGCGGAAACGGGATATTCGGATAACATCATCGCGGGAATGTTGGGACACAGCATCAATTCGATCACGCATCGCTACACGCATTTGTCGCTGAAACCGGTCATTCAAGCCGCGAACATCGTCAGCGAAAAGATCGCGGAACTGATGGGAATATGACACGGAAACAAACGGGGTGTTTTGTCTGTGCAGGATACCCCGTTTGTCTGACAAAACGAAAAATACGCCTTTTCCGCCCCGCTGCAACTGTTTGATTTTATTGAGAGCGGTCTTTGGGCAGGATAGCCTTTTCGTATGACGAATAGCGGCGCTGAGTTAAATTTTCGTTCAGCTATCATACTCCCGTCACACACATTTGAACGCTTAACTCTGCGAGGCATTTATGGCGTGTATTGTAAAGTCGTTCAGAATAGAACAGAAATCTGGGACACTCTTGCCGCCGAAAAACAATGCCTTGTCCCGCCTGATCCGGTTGTCCATTCTTACAGGGAGGATCAGATAAAAATTCCGCATTATGACGAAATCCTCTTGCTGACAAAACTTGAAGAACAAGTCCGAAAGGTCGGTATCAACACCTATCAAATCGTCCACATGTTGAACATAACGCTGATGAAAAAGTAATCTCTCGAAGAAAAAACATGGCGGGATTTGCAATGGGTTTGCCAATCTCCGAACGGAGATTCATAACTTGGTAGCGATGTATTACGGCAACCGAACAGGAACATATAAACGGGATCGCAAACGGAATGAATATCCGTTCGCTGTCTCTCAAAGCCGCAGAATATTTTAAATTCTTCGGAGATATAAGCCTTGTAAAAAAACAGACTTTTTTGTAGAGTTTTAATAAAAGAAATTATAATTTATATACTACGAAAGGTCGTGCCATGCCTTCAGAATTCGATATAACCGTCAGACCGATCCTTTCAGTGTTCCTTTCGTCTTTCAGAGATATAGGATATTCGTTTGAAACAGCCTTAGCTGATTTGGTGGATAACAGTATATCAGCAAACGCCGAGAACATAAAAATATTTGCTCTGCCGTCAACGGATATGTTGGTCATATTTGATGACGGTGACGGAATGTCGGATGATACTCTGTTAGAAGCCATGAGGCTGGGGACGCAAAAGGAAAACAGAGCCAAAAATGACTTGGGACGTTTCGGTTTGGGGTTGAAGACGGCTTCTTTTTCTCAATGTCGTAAATTGACTGTTTTTTCAAAGAACGAAAAGTCGATTGCAGGTTATTCGTGGGATTTAGATTTTCTTTCCCAAAAAAACGAATGGCTGTTACAAAAAGCGTCCGTTCATGATTTAAAAGGGAAATTAGATGCTTTAAGTCCGAAGATATATGAGGAATTCTTCAACGCAAAACACGCGTCTTTGGTCGTTTGGGAAAAGATGGATCGATATTCCAGGGAAGAATTTGATGAAGAATTGAATAAGGCTCGCAACCACTTGTCATTAACTTTTCACAGATATTTAAGTTTTCCCGGCTTTAACGGACAAATGATTAAGCTGTTTTTTAACGGTATAAAGATAGAACCCTTCGATCCGTTTACTCCGAAAGATAAAAATGTTTCAAGAGCCGGACAACAATCCCAAACGGATGAATATACTTTATCAAACGGGACTACCCTATCTGTTACTCCGTATATTTTGCCGCCGTTGAATAAATTATCTCATGCCGAATACAAGGCTTTGGGCACCGTTCAAGGATTTACCAGATCTCAGGGATTCTATTTATACCGACAGGGAAGACTGTTAATTTACGGAACATGGTTCGGTCTGTCTTGCATCAAAGATTCCTCTAACCTTGTGCGAATAAGAATTGATGTCGATGTCTGCCAGGATCAACAATGGAAGATAGATGTGAAAAAATCAACGGCATTTCCCAATTTGGAAATCCGAAAAATTTTGGCTCATTATGTCAGTATTCCTTCCGATAAATCGAAAAAAGTGCATAAGGCATCCGGTATTTTTTCCAAAAAAACAAAAGACAGTTATTGGAGTGAAGTTATATTTAACGATACTTCCGAATTTAAAATCAATGAGGATCACCCCAGATACAAGGAATTGCTTGAAGATTTGACAACGGAGCAAAGGCGACGTTTAAGAGACTATCTGGCTTGTTTGGAAGAATGTTATCCGAAGGAACGGTTACACGCCCTGATGACAACAGATCCTTATTCCGTCAAAGAACGAACGGTAGATGAAGTTATGTTGGCGGAAGAAATAACGGAATACAAAAAAATGGGAAAAGACAGAGAAACGGTCAGAAAGATACTCTTGGCCGATGAATACTATGTCAACGCTGAAAACTTGATCGATAAAAAATTGGGAGAAATCTATGAGTAATGATTATGAAAATTTTGTAAATAGGGTAAAAGCTGATTTAGCAGATCTCCCCCAAAAAACAGAAACAGACATACGAGAGTCTGTACAAGCTATGAAAGATATATATATAAAGAGACGCAATATATCCATATCAGACGAAGATGTTGTTAAAGCTATATCAGAATTGTCCCATTTCTACGCCGTTACCATGACGGATGATGATTCGGAATTATTTAACCCCGAAATTCGGAGAACATGGTGGACGGATTCCTTCGAAACAAGGAAAAAAGAAGGGAAAAACTATTACTGGGATTCATATAAAGATTATCTTTTGCAGAAAGAAAACTTACCGGAAGACGTCATCGAACGAATCGATGAAAGAAGCGATAAGGTTATGAATTACCTGTTTGATCCCGCAAATCCCGATATCCAGGATGCGAGGAGGCGCGGTATGGTTATCGGATCCGTTCAATCGGGAAAGACGGCCAATTACTCTGCACTTGTGGCAAAAGCGGCGGATGCGGGTTATAAAATAATTATCGTTATAGCCGGAATATCGTCTCTTTTGAGGAAACAAACTCAATTTCGTATTAATTGCGGATTTATCGGACAAACTGATCTGAATAAAGATGAACCGGAAAAAATTCTGGAAGACTTTACCGAGAACGGAACAGTCGCCGAATGCAGGCGAAGAAATCAGAGCGAAAAAGAGAAGTTACGACCATATTCAATGACAACGGAGCGTTTAAGCGGAGATTTTAAAACAAATTCACGAAAAGCTTTAAATCAGACCAATCTTAACAATACGACTTCGCCGATTGTTTTGGTAATTAAGAAAAATACGACCGTATTGGAACAAATTTTGGAATGGTTGGATGGTAAAGATTTGTCGGAAAAATCTTTACTGTTGGTTGATGACGAAGCTGACAACGCTTCGATCAATACCAGAAAAGAGTACAATGATTTAACGGCAATAAACAAAAAGATTCGGTTAATTCTGAAAAGTTTTAAGAAAAGTGCTTATGTCGGATTTACCGCCACGCCGTTCGCTAATATTTTTATTGATCCGCAGTTTGAAGAAAACGCGGAAAACAAGGATCTATATCCGAGCGACTTTATCATTTCATTGGTTTCTCCGGATAATTATTTCGGTCCGCAAAAAGTTTTCGGTCCTGAAAATCCGGAAGAATCCGAATATATCAGATTATTGGATTCGGAAGAAACGGGAGATGCCCAAAATGATTGGGAACGTTATTTTCCGGTAAAACAAAAGAAAGATCAGACCTGTCGTAAGGTTGATGACTTACCGGACACATTAAAAGAAGCAATCAATCTTTTCGTATTTAACATATATGTTCGTAATCACCGAGGGTATTCGGACAAACATAATTCCATGCTTATACACGTCAGTTGTTTAATTGATATGCATACCATCATAAAACAACACGTTGAACATTATCTCGCCGACTTAGAAAAAAACATCAGAAACTATGCCGGAATGAACGGAACAGAGGAATATGAGAAATATATTGCGCCGCTGAAAGTTCTTTTCAAAAAAATGATAAATAATAAGTGGGCATCCTCTTCTAAGTTTACCGCCCCGGTTTTTGATGAAATGCTTTTTGAGCTTCCCGGTATCATTGAAAGTATAACAGTCGGTATGTCAAACTCTCAAGAAACATCCATCATATATTCTCCGGAACATCAAACCAACATGATTGCTATAGGCGGAAACAGTTTGGCCAGAGGATTTACCGTAGAAAATCTTAGTGTAAGCTATTTTCTGCGAAACACAAAAATGTGCGATACACTTCTGCAAATGGGACGTTGGTTCGGATACAGGCGTGATTATGAAGATTTGTGCAGGATATATACGACCGAAACGTATTACGATAATTTTCATGAAGCATTGACTGCAACAAATTCATTGGTAAATTGCGTAAAAAGTATGAAAAAAAACCGTAAAACACCTATGGAATTTTTAATAACGGTATCACAAAGCCCGGCGACGAGAATGATACTGACGGCAAGAAATAAAATGTATAATGCCGAAAATGATAAAGGCGTTTATTTGGATGGTACAATTCGGGAAAAAGGAACTTATGAACATTCCGAAATGGAAGAAATTTCAGGTTATTTTAATATAGCAGAAGAATTTATTACACAGTTGGGCGTTCCTGAAAATACGGGTAAGTGCTATCGTTGGCAAAATGTTCCCGCAAGGAAAATAATCGGTTTGATCAAAAATTGCCCTAAATCGTTCAACGATAAAATCGATGATAAGTTATTGGCACAATATGTACGGGAAAATGAAAATTTTAAATGGCGTATTGTATTACCTTACGCTCAAACCGGAAATAAAGTTACGCTATCCGGCAGTAACTTATCGCTTTGTAAGTTTGAACGTTTTGATAAATTTGAAAACGATCTGCTTTCTCATTCTTTTGCCGTTTCGGATATTTCTCAAGAACGCTCCGGCTCACTGGAAGGAGAATATACAAAAGAAAGCACACGACAGGATTTGAGGGCAGGCAGAATAAATCCTTTGTTGATCATTAACATCTTCGATTTGTATGAACATCTGAATAAAGAAGACCGAAAGAAAGAGAAAAAACTACTTCTTAAAGAGAATTTCCCGTTTTTTTCACTCAGTTTTCCCGGAAGTTTCGAAAATCCGAGATTTAAGCCGTTGACAGGTTTTGTATATAACCGAAAATTACAGGAAAAACTCAGAACCGAGATACGAGAACAGGAAGAAAGCAGTGATGATACGGAGAATGAGGAATGAGCACAGATATCACAACAAATATTCCGTGGGAAACATTGTCCGAAGGACAAAAAATAAAAGCCTCTCCGTTACCCGAGTCCGATATATGGTGGGTTCGTCTTCGAAACGGAAAATACGGATTTACAATAAACTTTAACGGTTTTGTAAATATGGACCTGTCTCAGATTCGTTTTAACGGTGCAGATGCCAATTTGGCAGAAAAGAACGAACGATCCGTTTTCGTTTTATCATTGCGAGAAAATGCGGATATTGAAATTTTTAATCGTTTCGGCGAAGATTTGGTATCCGTTCCCGTTTATGGCGATACGCAAAAATATGCCAACGCTCTTTTGGTAAGAATGAAACAATGGATGAAATTTTTGCAAAGACTTCGAAAAAAGATAATTGATGTCCGAGTGCAAGCTGGTTTAATGGCCGAATTACTGTTTTTTGAATATATGCATTCCACATATTCATTCACATATGAAGAATTGTTGGCGGCATGGCAAGGTCCCGAAAAATCAAGCAAGGATTTTATGTTTCCGGATTTTTTTGCCGAAATAAAATCCTGTTTCGATGATGAAAATGCTGTTCGCATTTCGAGTGAAAAGCAATTGATGCGTGAAAGCAAGGACTTATACCTTGTGTGCTATAAATTTGCTCAAGACAGCTCTGCCGACAATCTTTCCGATCTTATAAATCGATTAAAACAGCAGATACGATACGAAAAAGAAGACTTGCTTTCCGTATTTGAACAAAAACTGTTGTCCGCAGGCTATAATCCGGTCGTTTCGTATGAAAATCTGGCACCGCTGAAAGAAAAAAACATTATGTATTATCAGATTGCGGACGGTTTCCCGTGCGTTACCGTATCGGACCAAAAATGCATATCGAATGTTAAATACGATTTGGATTTATCCGGCTTATCCGAATATATGGTCCCCGAAATTATCGAAAGGAAGAACAATGGCTGATACTCAGTTGGAAACTTTTTATCAAAGTTTTTATCAGGATGCCTTGACAGGCTTTCAAGTCGATAAAGATTCTTCAAAAGCACAGATTTTTACCCAACGAATAGGAACATATTTGGAACAGGACGGAGATATTTCCGATATAACATGGAGCGAATACATACAACCGGATCTTGAATTTTCGGGATATGCTTATGATGAAGAACGGAAACTTTTGACCGTTATAGGCAGTCATTTCCTTCCGGGGGAAAATATAGAAACGCTCACTAAAGATATGTACGAACGTAAGTTCAAAAAATTAAAGCATTTTTTTGAAGAAGCCACGGATTCTGTGCAGCCTTTATATTCTGTAATGTCCCCGAGCGACGAAGCTGTTGAATCCGCGAAAGAAATCTATGATTTATACAATCAGAACAGAATCCAACGTCTTATGTTTCTGATTATTACGAACGGCACGCTTACCAGAAATACGAAAGTCATTCCTTTTGAAACCGTTAAAAACTTAAGATCAGATTACCAAATATTTGATTTAAAAGATATTTACAGAATATCAAGTCAAGAAAACAATCTGCAGGAAATAGAGGTTTGTATTAACGACTACACGGATAAAGGTCTTTTGTGTTTACCTGCATCATTGGAAACAGAGGATTACGCTTCGTATCTGGTCGTTATGCCCGGAGAAGTTTTGGCACAAATATACGATCAATACGGACAAAAACTGTTAGAACAGAACGTCCGGACATTTCTGCAATTCAAAGGGAATACAAACAAGAAAATGCAAATTACGATAAAGGAAGAACCCGAACGCTTCTTTGCATATAATAACGGATTAACTTGCACGGCATCCTCCATAGAGGTGGAGAGAGAAGACAATGTTTTAAAGATAGTTCGACTGAACGGGTTGCAGATCGTGAACGGGGGACAAACGACATCCGTCATTTACAACTGTTATAAAAACAAAACGGATATAAGAAAAATATTTGTTCAAATGAAATTATCCGTTGTATCCAAAGAAGAAGAATATTCAGATTTTGTCGGGAAAGTCGCCAGATATGCCAACAGTCAGAATCCGGTGAAAGAATCGGATTTCTTCTCCAACAGTCCTTTTCACAAAACGTTTAAAGAGCTTTCCGAACAGATATGGACTCCGATGTCCGGCGGACAGCAAATCAGGAACAAATGGTATTATGAACGTACTCGCGGTCAATATCTGAACGAAAAAGCGAAAGCAGGCAGAGACGGCAAAGAAAAGGAATTTTTACTTCGATATCCCAAAGAACAAATGGTCGATAAACTTTTGTTGGCAAAAACAGAAATGATATTCAGTAACTTTCCCCATCTGTCGACCAAGACAAACAACGCTTTTCCGAAGTTTGCCAAGCAAATAGAAGATATGCTGGAAAAGGATGAGTTGTCCATTAATGAAGCGTTCTTCAAAGAAGCAATAGCAAAAATCATCTTAACCAAGAAAACGGATAAAATGATAGCCGAAGCGGAGTGGGCAAAAAGCAGAAGATCCGTAAGAGCGTATATCAAAGCCTATGCTTTGGCGATATTGAGTAAGTATATCAAAGAACACGGCGCATATTTAAACTATATGGATATTTGGAACAGACAAGACGTGTCGGAAGATATGGAAAAAGTTCTGAATATCTGTATCAGCGTTATCAGGACATATATTGAATCTCAAGAAAATGAAGCGGATTTACGTGAACGGCTTGGCCGCGAATACTCGTGGAAAGAAATTCAACAATCTGTTTTCGAAATACCGGAAGATTTGTTTGAAAACATAATTACGACAAAGGAAAACGTCAAATTTGAAAAGAAAGAAGCCAAAAAACAGCAGGCTGTCGATAAGGGGATAGGGCGTCAGAGTTTTGTGGTAACTCAACCATTATCCGTGTGGAGTAAACTTGTTAAGTTTTATGAAGAAAACAAAACTCTTTGCGGTTATACGGAAAATGAGATATTGAAAAAGATGGCAAAAGGATGGCTTTTACCACCAAGTGAAAAACAATCGCAGATTTTATATGCTCTTTATGAAAAAGCTAAGGATATGGGGGTGAAATTGTAATATGGACAGGCTTACAAAAGAGCAACGGCATAAAAATATGAGTGCCATAAAAAACAAGGACAGTAAGATTGAAAAAATATTGAGAAAAATTTTGTGGGATAACGGATACAGATACAGAAAGAACTGTTCAAAAATCTACGGCAAACCCGATCTTGCTTTTATGGGAAAGAAAGTTGCTATCTTTTGTGACAGTGAATTTTGGCACGGATATTTATGGAATGAGAATAAAAATAAAATCCGATCCAACAGGGATTTTTGGATTAAGAAAATCGAACGAAATATGGAAAGAGATAAAGAGGTCAACGAAACTCTTAAAAAAAACGGATGGATCGTATTAAGATTTTGGGGAAACGATATTTTAAAAAACACCCGGAAATGTTTTGAAACAATCGTAGCGGCGTTAGGGAAGAACAGTGAAATATAAGACCATTGATTTATGTGCGGGAATCGGCGGAATCCGAAGGGGATTTGAACTTACCGGAGGGTTTGAAAATGTTCTGTCCGCGGAAATAGATGAATATGCCTGTAAAACCTACGAGCATTTATATAAAGATAATCCGAGAAACGATCTTACTTCCAACGAATTTAAAAACAAATGCGCTTCTTTGGATTATGATGTCCTTTTAGCCGGGTTCCCATGCCAAACTTTCAGCAGAGCCGGAAAAAAAGAAGGATTTAAGGACGCTGTTAAGGGAACGATTTTCTTCCATATTTTAAGAATAATAGAATGCAGCAAACAACGTCCTAAAGCAGTTTTTTTAGAAAATGTGGATCATTTGACTACACATGATAATGGAAAAACATTCAGAATAATATTAGAGAAACTAACCTCTTTAAACTATGCCGTAATAGGAGTAAAAACCGATTCACTCGGAGACATATCGTATAACCCCAAGGATTTCATACGAAATTCAACCAATTTTGGGATACCTCAAAATCGTCCCAGGGTTTACATAATAGGTTTTGATAAGGAACAAAATCCGCATCTGGTATTACCAAACAGCTTACCAGAGAAAAATGACAGAAAAATATATGAAGATTTAAATGCCTTATTGGATAAAAATGTTCCCGAAAAATATTTTATGTCGCAAGGCTATTTAGAAACATTAGAAAAACATGCCGAAAGAGAAAAGAAGAAAGGCAACGGTTTCGGATACAGAATAGTAAATTCAGAGAATATCGCACATCCTGTCGCCAACACGATTTTAGCGACGGGAGGTTCGGGTAAGGAAAGAAATCTTATCTTGGATAAGATTAACGGTCCTAAATTCTCGGGTAAAATGTGCGGACATAAGAAATCCCCTATTAATGATAAGTCGATAAGAGTTATGACTCCCATGGAATGGGGAAAACTTCAAGGCTTTGTCAATTACGCTTTTATTGACAAGGACGGCAGAACAGATACCTTTTCTTTTCCGGATGAAATTTCCGATACCCAACGATATAAATTGTTTGGGAATTCCGTTACGATCCCCGTGATCAAAGAAATGGCAGAAGTCGTTTTGGATACGCTGAATACATATTACAGATAACGGTTCAATACCACATGGTTTTCTCATCAAGATTGCCTGGTTCAAAAAGACCGTTGATTTTTTCATCGGAATCGGTTATATAATTCATAACAACACTCGGGACGCCTCTTAACAATGCGCACCACCCCGAGTCTTTTTTTGGAAAAAATCTATGAAAAACAACCCGTCCGGAATCCATTTCGACAAGCCGCCTTTATCCAACAAAGAAATAATCCGTCTGCTGTCCGAACGGGGAATGATTATTGACAATCCGGAACGGGCGGAACATTACTTGGATTTCATATCCTATTACCGCTTATCCGTTTATATGTTGCCGTTCCAAGACGAACGCCATTCTTTCAAAAAGCCTGTTTCGTTTGAAAAGATTTTGCGACTTTATTCGTTTGATCGCCGGTTGCGTCTTTTATCTATGGATGCTTTGGAACGGATTGAAGTCGCGTTCAGAACCGTGATCGTAAATTGCCTGTCTGAAAAATGCGGTGCGTTCTGGCTGGAAAATCCGGATTGTTTTCACGATAAGAATAAACGCAACACGCAAGCGTCCATGCTTGAAGAAATCCGAAAACAGATTGAACAGCAGAAAACCGCTCCGAGCCTGGAGCATTATTATCAAACATATTCCGCCCCCGAAATCCCTCCGGCATGGATTGTTTTTGAAATACTGCCGTTCGGATGCGTTTCCCGAATTTACGAAAATCTGAAACGTCCTTACAGAAAAGCTGTGGCAGAAAAATTCGGCATAGAGGAATCCATTTTGCAATCGTGGCTTCACGCCCTGTCCGTTTTGCGTAATTCATG
>ERZ1026882.1123-NODE-1123-length-11966-cov-3.534884_pt1 | contig 11966 bp, 10 predicted proteins | sample MGYA00380171_ERZ1026882 | MGnify/ENA primary metagenome ERZ1026882 (study PRJEB33269, sample SAMEA4719807) | human gut metagenome | biome: human-associated habitat; feature: organic feature; material: feces | place: Cameroon | collected 2013-10 ...
TCAGCACCGGCAATACTGACCGACTCGAAGCCTTCGGCGGTGATCTGCATGGTATATTCGGAATATGGCTGGACTTCGTTTTCTGGATTCAGGCTGTATTCTAACGGTGGTGCCGCAAGATCAATCGTATCGGTCTGCCCGGAACTGTCGGTAGTAAGCTGTTCTAACGGAGTTTCCGGAACGCCGGTATAGGAGATCGTAATCTGAGCTCCCTGGATCGGATAGGCGGTGATATCGGATACGAGATTGATCTGCAGACGGCCTTTGTCGGGAGTATCCTGAGTGGTTGGAGTCGTTCCGTTCATAAAATAGGACCTCTTTTAAGACTCTGTTACTGACAGAGTATGCAAAAGTAAGAAAAATGTGAAAGCAAGGGGAAGAAAAGAGAGGATTGCAGAATAAAAAAGAAGTCGATATAATAAGGTATTCCCGAAGCATCCAGGACATCACAAAATGACAGAAACAGGAGCGCAGAATAAAGCATGAAAAGACGGCGTTTACGAATATATAGAAAAAGAAGAAAAAAGAAAAAAGTCATCCTGATCCTGGCATGCCTCCTTCTTCTTGGAATTGTGGCAGCAGAACGGATCGGGTACATAGATCTGGAACAGTTGCTTTCCGATAAACAAAAAGATATCCCTTATCAGAAAGTATCCGTAACGGCAGAAGACAACGCAGAGAAATATTATTATCAGCAGTTACCGGCAGAACAAAGACAGGTCTATCAGGAGATTCTGGAAGGTGTCAGGAATCACACAGAGGAGATATATGTACATGACGCAGATGCAGACGAGACAAACCAGATTTTCCAGAAATTAATGAAAGATCAGCCGGATATCTTCTGGTGTGACGGAACAGCAACAGCCACAACACACAAGGGCACGGAAAGCTATACTGTCCTGAAACCGAAATATTTTTATACAATAGAAGAAAGTCAGACGATGCAGGCAGAGATTACGCAGGCAGCAGAAAAGTGGCTGGCAGATCTGGACAGCAATGCGGATGACTATCACAAAATTCTCTATGTGTATGAAAAAATTGTAGACGAAGTAGACTATGACGAGAATGCTCCGGATAATCAGAATATCTACAGTGTATTTGTCAATCAGAAATCTGTATGTGCCGGATATTCGAAGGCAACGCAGTATTTACTGGAACGGCTTGGTGTGTTCTGTACTTATGTGACAGGAAAGACAACAGACGGCGGAAGCCACGCATGGAATCTGGTGAAATGCAATGACGATTATTATTATGTCGACACAACCTGGGGAGATCCGGTGTTCCAGCAGGAGGAGGGAGAAGATACATCCCAGAATGCAGATCAAAATACAGATCAAAATTCAGATCAGGATGCAGAGGCTTCCGGGAATAAGACAAATATCAGCTATGATTACATGTGTTGCGATGATACGCAACTGTTCCAGACACACATTCTGGATACGGATACACAGATGCCGGAATGCAGCAAGATGGATTGCAATTATTATGTGGTAAATGGAATGTATTACACGCAGTATGATGCCGAAAAAGCGCTGGGAGCCATGAACCAGACTATCTGGGCGAAGAAAAGTGCTGTCACTTTCAAATTCTCCGACATGTCGGTTTACCAGCAGGCGCACGATGACATTTTCCAGAAAGAACTTGCAAAAGCAGCGCAGAATCTGGCGGATTACTATGGATTATCGCAGGTGAAGTACCAGTACATCGATGACCCGAGATTACACAAGATTGTAATATTTTGGCAGTATTCATAAAAAAACAAAAATATCCGTTGAAAATCCTCGGATTATGTAGTATAATTTTTACAATTTGTGAAGACATAAATTGTCTGGTACCGATGGATGAAAAACAAGGCGGTTTTGTGCTTGCACAAACTGCCTTTTATTCTGTATTTTTAAGAAAAATTCTTTGTAACAATGAATTTTTTTTGCCCAAATATAGAAAATGTACCTGAAGTACAGCAGTATGGATTCATGAAAAAAGAAAAAGAAACACAGAAGGGAAAAAGGTGAATATATGAAAGCATTTCTTATATTAGAAGACGGGACTGTCTTTACCGGAACCAGTATCGGTTCGACAAAAGACATGATTAGCGAGATAGTGTTTAATACTTCAATGACAGGTTATCTGGAGGTATTAACCGACCCTTCTTATGCGGGACAGGCCGTAGTAATGACCTATCCATTGATTGGAAATTATGGCATCACACCGGATATGGAGTCAAGGAAGGCATGGCCGGATGGATATATCGTAAGAGAACTTTCCAGAATGCCAAGCAACTTCCGTTGTGAAGGAACAATTCAGGATTTCCTGAAAGAACAGGATATTCCAGGAATTGCAGGAATTGATACACGTGCCCTTACAAAGATTCTTCGTGAAAAGGGAACCATGAATGGAATGATCACCACCAATGAGAATTATAATTTAGACGAGATTCTTCCGAAGTTAAAAGCTTATACAGTTGGTGACGTGGTATCAAAAGTAACATGTGATGAAAAATATGTCTTAGAAGGCAATGGACCGAAGGTTGCTCTTATGGACTTCGGTGCAAAGAAGAACATTGCCAAGTCTTTAAATGAACGCGGCTGTGAAGTTACAGTTTATCCGGCAGGAACAAAAGCAGAAGAGATCATTGCTGCTAATCCGGACGGCATTATGTTGTCTAACGGGCCTGGAGATCCGGAAACATGCGTATCTATTATCGAAGAGATCAAGAAGTTATACAATACTGATATTCCTATTTTTGCAATTTGTCTTGGACATCAGCTTATGGCACTTGCAAATGGTGCAAAGACTTATAAGTTGAAATATGGACACCGCGGTGGTAACCATCCGGTGAAGGATCTGACAAATAACAGAGTATACATTTCTTCACAGAACCATGGTTATGCAGTTGATGGTACAACCATTGATCCGGCTATCGCAAAAGAAGCATTTATCAATGTAAATGACGGAACCAACGAAGGACTTGCATACGAAGGAAAGAATATTTTCACAGTTCAGTTCCACCCGGAGGCTTGTCCTGGACCACAGGATTCCGGATACCTGTTTGATAGATTTATGGATATGATGAAAGGAGCAAAATAATGCCTAGAATTAAAGATATTAAGAAAGTATTAGTAATTGGCTCTGGTCCTATTATCATTGGACAGGCAGCGGAGTTTGACTATGCAGGTACACAGGCCTGCCGTTCATTAAAAGAAGAAGGTCTGGAAGTAGTCCTTTTGAACTCTAACCCGGCTACGATCATGACAGATAAAGATATCGCAGACCGCGTATACATCGAGCCTCTGACAGTTGAGGTGGTAGAACAGCTGATCTTAAAGGAAAAACCAGACAGTGTCCTTCCTACACTGGGTGGACAGGCAGCACTGAACCTGGCTATGGAGCTGGATGAGAATGGATTCCTTGAAAGAAACAACGTACGTCTGATCGGTACTACTTCTGAGACGATCAAAAAGGCCGAAGACCGTCTGGAATTCAAGATGACAATGGAAAAAATCGGCGAGCCTTGTGCAGCTTCTAAAGTCGTAAAGGATGTACAGGCTGGTATCGAATTTGCTGAAAGTATCGGATATCCGGTTGTACTTCGTCCGGCTTACACACTTGGTGGAAGCGGCGGCGGAATCGCGGATAACAGAACAGAACTCGTAGAGATCCTGGAAAACGGACTTCGTCTTTCACGTGTTGGGGAAGTTCTGGTAGAACGTTGCATCGCAGGATGGAAAGAGATCGAGTACGAAGTAATGCGTGACAGCAATGGTAACTGCATTACCGTATGTAATATGGAAAACCTGGACCCTGTAGGTGTACATACCGGAGACAGTATCGTAGTAGCACCTTCTCAGACACTGAGCGATAAAGAGTACCAGATGCTCCGTACATCTGCTCTTAATATCATCAGTGAGTTAAATATCACTGGTGGATGTAACGTACAGTATGCGCTGAATCCAGATTCATTTGAGTACTGTGTAATCGAGGTTAACCCTCGTGTAAGCCGTTCTTCTGCACTTGCATCTAAGGCAACAGGATATCCGATTGCCAAGGTTGCAGCAAAGATCGCTCTTGGATATACACTGGACGAGATCAAGAACGCAGTAACAAAGAAGACATACGCAAGTTTCGAGCCTATGCTTGACTACTGTGTTGTAAAGATCCCGAGACTTCCATTTGATAAGTTCATCAGTGCAAAACGTACACTGACAACACAGATGAAGGCTACCGGAGAAGTTATGAGTATCTGTGATAACTTTGAGGGTGCACTTATGAAGGCCATCCGTTCTCTGGAACAGCACGTAGACAGCCTTATGTCTTATGATTTCTCTTACTTAAAAGGAGAAGAACTGTTAGAAGAACTGAAGGTTGTAGATGACCGCCGTATCTGGAAGATCGCAGAAGCAATCCGCCAGGGCATCAGCTATGAAGACATTCACAGAATTACAAAGATCGACAACTGGTTCATCGACAAGATTGCAATTCTTGTAGAGATGGAACAGAAATTAAAGACAGAAGAATTAACAGCAGAGACATTAAAAGAAGCAAAACGCTTAGAGTTCCCAGATAACGTGATCGCAGAACTGACAGGAAAGACAGAGCGTGAGATCCATGACCTGCGTCATGACAATGGCATCACAGCTTCTTACAAGATGGTTGATACCTGTGCGGCAGAGTTCGCAGCAGAGACACCATATTACTACTCTGTATTCGGAAGTGAGAATGAAGTTGTTGAGACTTCCGGCAAGAAGAAAGTACTGGTACTTGGTTCCGGACCGATCCGTATCGGACAGGGTATCGAGTTCGACTTCTGTTCTGTACATTGTACATGGGCGTTTGCCAAAGAAGGATACGAGACGATTATTGTAAATAACAACCCTGAGACAGTAAGTACAGACTTCGATATCGCTGACAAGCTGTATTTCGAGCCTCTGACACCGGAAGATGTAGAAAGCATCGTAGATCTGGAAAAACCGGACGGAGCAGTTGTACAGTTCGGTGGACAGACAGCGATCAAGCTGACAGAATCTCTTATGAAGATGGGCGTTCCGATCCTTGGAACATCTGCTGAAAATGTAGATGCAGCCGAAGACCGTGAGCTGTTTGATGAGATTCTTGAGCAGTGCGAGATCCCAAGACCGACAGGTGGAACTGTATTTACAGCAGAAGAAGCAAAGAAAGTTGCAAACAGACTGGGATATCCGGTACTGGTAAGACCTTCTTACGTACTTGGCGGACAGGGAATGCAGATTGCGATCAACGATCATGATATTGATGAATTCATCGGAATCATCAACCGTATCGCACAGGATCACCCAATCCTGGTTGATAAGTATTTACAGGGTAAAGAGATCGAGGTCGATGCCGTATGTGACGGAGAAGATATCCTGATCCCAGGTATCATGGAGCATATTGAACGTGCCGGAATCCATTCCGGAGACAGTATCTCCGTATATCCTGCACAGAGCATCTCTCAGAAGACAAAAGAGACCATTGCCGAATATACGAGAAGACTTGCAAAATCATTACACGTAATCGGACTGATCAATATCCAGTTCATCGTATGCGGTGAGGATGTATATGTAATCGAGGTTAACCCTCGTTCCAGCCGTACTGTTCCATACATCAGTAAGGTAACAGGTATTCCGATCGTACCACTTGCAACAAAAGTGATCATCGGACACAAGATCAAAGAACTTGGTTATACACCTGGATTACAGCCGGAAGCAGATTATTTTGCAATCAAGATGCCGGTATTCTCATTTGAGAAGATCCGCGGTGCTGATATCAGCCTTGGACCTGAGATGAAGTCTACCGGAGAGTGTCTGGGAATTGCCAAGACATTTGATGAAGCTCTTTATAAAGCATTCATCGGTGCCGGAATCAAGCTTCCAAAACACAAGAACATGATCATGACAGTCCGTGATGAAGATAAGGAAGAAGCAGTAGAGATCGGACGCAGATTCGAGAAGATCGGTTACAAGATCTTTGCTACAGAAGGAACTGCAAAAGTCCTGACAGATGCCGGCGTAAAAGCGATGACAGTCAATAAGATCGAGCAGGAATCTCCGAACCTTATGGATCTGATCCTCGGACATAAGATCGATCTGGTTATCGATACACCTCCGCAGGGAGCTGATCACTCAAGAGATGGATTCGTGATCCGTAGAAATGCGATCGAGACAGGTGTCAATGTACTGACAGCAATTGATACAGCAAAAGCTCTGATCACCAGTCTTGAGAATACAGATATCCAGAAACTGACACTGATCGACATTGCTAAGATCAAATAGAGTTTGGACAATCGGATTTTGCGTAAATGAATTTTGTGCAACATAATTTGAAAAATTGATATTTGTAAAAACATAAATAAAAAGTGGCATACAGCATGATTATTTTGCAGTATGCTGCTTTTTTGTTGCCAAACATTAAAATATGTGATCATTTACATCATGTAATACGTTCTATATACAGGGGACGCCCTCAGGAGGAAGAATTTTGACGCGTGAAAATGAATTACTTAAAAAGATAGCAAAAGGTGAAAATGAATACTGGGAAGAACTGATCGGGATGTATTATGAGGATATTCTCCGCTACTGTATCTACCATGCACCGGATAAGACGGCGGCAGAAGATGCGGTGCAGGAGACATTTCTGAAGGTGATCCGGTACATGCCGGATTACAGGCACAGAGGAAAATTCCGTGCATTCTTATATAAGGTTGCTTCGAATACCTGCAAAGACCAGTGGAGGAAATGTGCAAAGGAAGAATGGTATGACACCGATGCCGAAGATGCGGACGGTGAGAAAAAACTGCCGGACGAGATGATCTATCTGGAGACGGGATATGCAAGGTCGGAAGGGGAGATTAATTTTCTGAGACTGGTGCATGATCTCCCGGAAGAGCAAAGAGAAGTCGTATACCTGAAATATGCACAGGAACTATCGTTTCGGGAAATCGCAGGAATACTTGGAATTCCGGCAAGAACGGTACAGTCAAGGCTCAGGATCGCATTGAAGAAATTAAGAAAAAAGGAGGGAAAGCCGGATGTATAACAGACAGGAAAGAAATGAAGAAGTGTATTTATATAAAGCATTGAAGTTAAGCGGATCACTGCAAATGAGCGAAGAAGAAAAGTCAGAACAGATCAGAAAAATCATGGAGATCAGTAAGGCTGACCGGCTGACCGGGAAGAAGCGAGAACGGGCAGACTTTGCAGCGTTCCTGATTCGTCAGATTCCATTTATTGGATGGAAGATATGGAGCATACAGGCACTGGTCATGATAAGTGCGGTCGTATTCTTTTATGGGACAGACCGGGGGCCGGCAGACGTGACATGGTTGTTCGTAGGAAGAAGGCTTCCGTTTCTGGTCGGAGCACTGGGAACGGTTATGGCAATGATCGGAATCCCTTATATAATGCAGTCGTTCTGCTACCGGATGTATGAAATGGAAAAAGTAGCGAAGAATGGATTTGCAAGGATGCTTTTTAGCCGGATGATCGTATTGTCAGTTGGGGATCTGGTTACCGTTCTGTTGTGCATGTTCGTGATCAGCAGTAAGAATTATGCATCGGCAGGTATGGTGCTTTTGTGGTATCTGGCACCGTTATTCCTGACAGGAAGTTTCTGCGCGGGATGGATGCAGAAGATAGAAGCGAAACTTGATGTGGAAGATCAGGCCTTAGGATGTATCCAGATCTGTGAAGGTGCCTGTGTGGGACTTTTGATTTTGCAATATCTTATATATATCAAACTTCCATCTGTGTATGGGAATGCTGGATGGTGGATCGGCATTCTGGTAATTGCGGCAGGAGCCATGTTGTATCAGGGAAGGAAGGTTATCACCCTACAATTCTAAAAGCAGAAATGAATCAAAGAATCTTTTGTAATAAGGAAGGAATAGAATATGAAACTTGAAATATGTGATGTCAGCAAACAATATAAAGACAAATGTGCTGTGGATCATGCAAGCCTGACGCTGACACCGGGAGTCTGGGGACTTCTGGGAGCAAATGGTGCAGGCAAGACGACGCTTATGCGGATGATTGCCGGAATCATGAAGCCGACTGGCGGAGAAATCCGCTATGATGGGATTGAGATAGGCACACTGGGAGAAAAATACAGAGATATCTTCGGATATCTGCCGCAGGAATTCGGATTTTATCCGGGATTCTCGGTACAGGATTATCTGGAATATATGGCCGCATTAAAAGGAATCGGCAAAAGAGAGACAAAAGAAAAGATACAGGAACTTCTGGAATTGGTATCACTTACGGATGTCAGAAAGAAGAAGATCGCCAAATTATCCGGTGGAATGAAACGCCGCGTGGGAATCGCGCAGGCATTACTGAATGAGCCGAAAGTACTGATTTTGGATGAGCCGACCAGTGGTCTGGATCCGGGAGAGAGAATGCGCTTCCGGAATCTGTTATCGGAATTCGGAAGGAACAGGATCGTACTGATCTCCACACATATCGTGTCGGATGTGGAGTACATTGCTACCTGCAATGCGGTCATGAAAAACGGGAAGATCGCAGCGGTCGGGGAGACCGAAGAACTAGTAAAAGAAGTCGAAGGAAAAGTCTGGAATGCAGTCCTTGATATGGCAGAAGCAATGACATATGAGACGAAAGTTCCAGTGGTGAATATTTACAACCGGGAAGATGGAAAGACGGTGCTGCGTTATCTGGCTGAGAAACCGGTCATTCCGGGATCGGAACCGGCGGATGCAAGAATGGAAGATCTGTATCTGTGGATGTTCCCGGAACAGAGAAGGGAGGAAGTACGATGAGACTATATGTATTAGAATTAAAACGTCTGTTGAAGACAAGAAGTGTCAGTTTCCTATTGATCGCGGCACTTGTACTTTCGGCAGTAATGGCATATGTACCGGTAACATATATTCAGGCATATAAGACAGATAAGTCCGGGAATATCGAGGCAGTAAGCGGAAGAGAAGCAATAAAGGTGAAAAGGGCGGATAAAAAAGCACTGCAAGGTGAAATGACGGAAGCAAAGATCCGCGAGACAATCACTGATATAAAAGAAGTATTAAAAGAATATGGCTCACTGAGCCGGCAGGATATTCCTCTGGAAGTATATGTGCAAAAAGTATATCCGCATTTAGATATCATAGCAGTGCTGGAACAGACAGTCGTTCCGGACGGAAAGAATCTTTATACCATGAAATATTCGGATATCAGTGAAGAGGATGCAAAGAATGTATATGTAGCTTACAGGAAAAATGTTTGTAATCTGAACCAAAATCCCGGAATTCAAAAGAAGATCGATCAGATGACAGCACAGATACGGACCCCATTTAGTTATTATCCGGAGATTACGACGGATCAGCTGGATTATTATGAAATCTATCTGTTCCTGGTCATGATTTTCTTTATGGTGATCATAACACCGGTATTTGCAACCGAGTATCAGACCGGATCAGACCAGATCCTGCGCTGTACGAAACATGGAAAATTCCGCCTTGCGGTTACAAAAATCGCAGTGGTATTCACATTGATTTTTGCAGTATTTGCGGCAGGAACGGCAGTCTTTTCCATCATAATGCGTCTACTATATGGCGCAGAAGTATTTAAAAATCCGTTGCAGATGCTTGGATATCTGTACTATATTCCTGCATTTACAGTAGGAAAAATGTATAAGGTCATGGTTGCGGGAGCGCTGCTTTCACTTGTGGCAGTTGGATCGAGTACACTGTTCTTTTCGGCAAAATGCAAGACGGTACAGTCGGCACTGATCTGTGCATTTGCGTGTGCATTTGTACCGATGGTGATATTTACAATATCAAACAGCCGGAATATTTTGGATATTTTAAGATGTATCTTCCCGACCAGTGGACTTGCCTTTATGAACAGCCTGGAGGGAGAATTGCTTGCCAGAAACTTTGTACAGATAGGCAGCGGATATTACTGGACGCCATATATTATTGCAATTGCAGCAGGAATCTGGATTCCGGTATGTCTGGTCGTAACAGTGGTGAGCTATTGTAAAAAAGAGGCTTAAAAAGCGGTGAAATAACAGAGAAAAATAAGTAATAAAAGCAGAAAAAAGAGCAGTGTAATCTGTGTGTTTGAAAAAAGTAAATAAAAAAGTTGACAAAATACAGCGTACATGATATGATACCAATCGTTGCTTGTAACAAATCTGTAATATTTGTAATAAAGTTGCAAAAAGTGAATATACTTTATTAAAAGAAATGTAAATCATTGCAACAAAATCAGGAGGGTATTTATATTATGTTAAAAGCGAAGAGACTGAAATCGATGTTCGTGCTGTATTCAGCATGCGCAGTAATGGCAACTGGTTTTACCAGTCAGGCAGCCTCTGAACAGCCGGAAGTAACAACAATCACAGAAACAAAAGGGGAAAATACGAATACACACACTGCTGTACAGGCGATATCACAGAATATCGTGGCATCTGCGCAGGAAATGACGGATGCAAGCCAGCAGGTAATTGCAGACAATATAGCGAAAAAAGAAGAGGAAGAACGCCTCGCAAGAGAAAAGGCAGAGCAGGAAGCAAAAGAAAAAGCAGAACGCGAAGCAAGAGAAGCATACGTAAGAGCCAATCAGGAACTGCTTGCATCCATCATCTACTGCGAAGCAGGAAACCAGCCGTATGAAGGGCAGGTTGCTGTAGGTGCGGTTATTATGAATCGTGTCAAAAGTGGAAGCTATCCGGATTCGATTGAAGCAGTTATCTATCAGTCCGGGCAGTTCGGACCGGCAGCGACCGGATGGCTGAACAGAGTGAGAAGTTCAAAGGGATATTCACAGACAGCTCTGCAGGCTGCTGTAGATGCGTTGAATGGCTCGAATCCGATTGGAAACTGTCTGTATTTTGACCAAGGCGGCGCCGGAATGAAGATCGGGGCACATTATTTCCACTAACATTTGTAGAAATAATATAGAAAGAAATGCATACGGAATGGAGCCGGAGTTCTTCAGAAATTCGAAAGAAATCTTAAGAAAGCCGGAATTGACAATTGCATGACAAATGTATTACGATAAGAGGGCAAAAGTGTTAAACTTTTGTCCTTTTTGTCACCGCACATTAGAAAAGATGACGATGCTAACTTACGCAGATAAGGACAGAGTTTGAAGTATGGGGAGAAGAAAGATTGTATAAGATTTTAATCGTGGAAGATGATGAAACAATAGCAGGCGGACTGAAAAACCATTTGGAAAAATGGAATTATCAGGCAGAATGTATGACAGATTTTAAAGACGTAATGGGAAAATTCGTGGAATTTGAGCCGCAGCTTGTGTTATTGGACATTGTGCTTCCATTTTTTAATGGATTTCACTGGTGTCAGGAGATCCGGAAGATATCGAAGGTGCCGATCATTTTTCTGTCGTCGGCAAATGACAATATGAATATTGTGATGGCAATGAATATGGGCGGCGACGAATTCATCGAGAAACCGTTTGACCTGAATGTGGTAACGGCAAAGGTGCAGGCCGTGTTAAGAAGAACCTATGAATTCCGTGGAGCGGCAGATGTTATGGAGTGGAATAGTGCGATCCTGAATCTGGCAGATGCGACAGTTCTGTATCAGGACCAGAAACTGGAACTGAGTAAGAACGAATTCAAGATTCTGCAGATGCTTCTGGAAAATACAGGGAAGATCGTAAGCCGTGAAAGTATTATGACAAGACTCTGGGACAGCAATGAATTTATTGATGACAATACATTGACGGTCAATGTGGCAAGACTCCGTAAAAAAATGAAACAGATTGGCCTTGGCGGAAAAATTATCACAAAAAAGGGAATAGGATATATGGTGGAGGCATGAAACTTTTAATAGCATTTTTAAAAGATAAAACAAGAGAGATCAGCCTTTATGCCGGAACGGTCGGAATATTTATTGTTGTAGCATTTCTTTATAATATCAGGATGGATGCGTTGAAATATGCACTGCTGCTGGTGATATTGTGGCTGCTCCT
>ERZ1026882.1128-NODE-1128-length-11943-cov-5.220138_pt1 | contig 11943 bp, 11 predicted proteins | sample MGYA00380171_ERZ1026882 | MGnify/ENA primary metagenome ERZ1026882 (study PRJEB33269, sample SAMEA4719807) | human gut metagenome | biome: human-associated habitat; feature: organic feature; material: feces | place: Cameroon | collected 2013-10 ...
GTCGTAGCTTATGTCGGTCAATCTATGATTTCGGATTTCATCTTCCACGGACACCTGCATGGAACTTGTCGGGGCAAAGCCCCTCCATCTGCTAACGCAGACCGTTCCGTCGCTTAAAAGCCCCACTGGGGCTTTCATTGCTTCGCAAACGCTAATTTTCCGAAGAAAACAAATAATCCGAACCCATCTCCTATCGGAAACAAGTTCGGATTATTTTTGTTTGGTCCGAGTGGCGAGAATCGAACTCACGGCCTCTTGAACCCCATTCAAGCGCGCTACCAAAACTGCGCTACACCCGGTTATCATCCGCTGCCTCTCTACCGAAGCACCGGCGACATGAGATATTATACTCGGATATGGCAGTCTTGTCAACAGATTTTTGCAAATTTTTTGGACTTTTTCGAAGAAAGTATGATTTTGACGGTGATGCGCTGCTTTGCATCGTACTAATTCCTCACGCCGCCGCATAAATTTCTTCCAAATGGCTTTCAAATGGGAAGAGAGGGGAGAGCATTTTGGCAAAGCAGGAACGAATCGAGCAGGCGGCAGTCTGCCGCGAGATAGGAGCCCGCACCGGCGGTGACATCCTCATTGGTGTGGTGGGGCCGGTGCGCACGGGCAAGAGCACCCTCATCAAGCAGTTTATGGAAAAGCTGGTGCTGCCCGCTATCGGCCCGGAGGACGCAAAGCTCCGCGCCCGCGATGAGCTGCCCCAGTCGGCGGCGGGGCGCACCATCATGACCACAGAGCCCAAGTTCATCCCGGAGTCGGCGGTGCCGCTGGCGCTGGAGGGTGGGGGAGAGTGCAACATCCGGCTCATCGACTGTGTGGGCTATATGGTGGAGGGGGCCATGGGCCACGAGGAGAATGACAAGCCCCGGATGGTCAAAAGCCCCTGGTTCGACGAGGAGATCCCCTTCGACCTCGCCGCCGAGACCGGCACCCGCAAGGTCATCCGGGACCACTCCACCATTGGCATCGTCGTCACCACCGACGGCACCATCAGCGAGATACCACGCGAAAACTACATCCCGGCAGAAAAGAGGGTCATCGACGAGCTGGAATCGCTGGGCAAACCCTTCGTCATCCTGCTCAACAGCACCCACCCCGACGCCCCCGAGACAAGAGCGATGGCGGCGGAAATGGAAGAGAGCTATGGCCGGACCGTTCTGCCTGTGAGCTGCCTCGACCTCGACGAGGCGCAGCTGGGCGAGATTTTGCAGAAGGTGCTCTACGAGTTCCCGGTGCGGGAGCTGGATTTCGCCCTGCCCCGCTGGGTGACGATGCTGGACAAAGGCCACTGGCTCCAGACCGAGGTATACACAGCGGCGATGCAGCTCTCCGAGAAAATTTCCCGGATGAAGGACGTCTCCGACTCTGGCCGGGCGGCGTTGGACTGCGAGGCTGTGGAGAACGCCGCTCTCAGCGGGATGAACCTCGCCGACGGCGTGGTCCGCATCACGGTGCTGCTCAAGCCTGAGGTGTTTTATAAGGTGCTCAGCGAGCAGACGGGCCTCGAAATTGGCGACGAAGCCGGGTTGATGCCCTGCATCATCGAGCTGGCCAAAGCCAAGCGTGCCTACGAGAAGATACGCAGTGCGATGGAGCAGGTGGAGGCCACCGGCTACGGTATCGTGATGCCGTCCATCGACGAGCTTTCGCTGGAACAGCCCGAGATCGTCCGGCAGGGCGGGCGGTACGGCGTCCGTCTCGAGGCCAGCGCACCGTCCATCCACATGATGAAGGCGGTCATCCACACTGAGCTGAGTCCCATCGTGGGGACGGAGAAGCAGAGCGAAGACCTCGTACAGAGCCTTTTGCAGGATTTCGAGGACGACCCCGTCCGCCTGTGGGAGTCGAACATCTTCGGCAAGAGCCTCCACGAGCTGGTCAACGACGGCCTGCAGAACAAGCTGCTCCACATGCCGCAGGAGGCCAGGGGCCGCTTGCAGGAGACGCTGGAACGGGTCATCAACGAGGGCTGTACCGGACTCATCTGTATCCTGCTCTAACAAAAAGTCCGCTGCACGAAACCAACGTGCAGCGGACTATTCTGTTATTTCTCTTCTTCGGTCAATTTGGTAATGAGCATCTGGTAAATTTCATTGCCCTTCAAAATGAACTGCTTTTTCACCATCTCAGCGCTGAGCCGGTCGGGAGTGCCGATGTCTAGGCAGAACAGCTCGCTGTCCAGCGCCTTCACCTGACAGCGCACGGAGCAATGGCCGTCGGCCTTTTCGCTGATGCGGGCGCTGTACTCGGCTTCCTTGCGCGCCCATGTCTGGCTGCGCAGCACGGCGGCCACCGCCTTTTCCCGCACACTGCGGGGCAGATCGTAGGCCAGCTCCTGCGCCACCTTCCGGCCCTTGTCGGTGATGGTGTACCGGTCGCCGTCCACCGTCACGAGCTGCTGCCTGGCGATGTCGTCCAGGCAGGAGCCGATCTCAAAATAATTTACCAGTGCCTCTTCCATCAGGGCGTTTTCGATCTCCGTCCGTGTGATAGGCCCGGCGTTCTTGACAAGATAACACAGCAGCAATCGGATCTCGGTGCTGTTGGTCAGCCCACCGGGACGCACACCGGCGGTAAAAGCATCGTTGGTGGCCATTGTTACTCCCATCTCCCGTGTTCTATAGTATTAACTATAGTATAAAGGGTTTCACGCCGGATTGCAAGCCATGACCGAAAAATCCGTCTCGATGCGCTTGTGGCTCTCGGGGGTGGAGTAGAGCCAGTGGTCGAGGTGGCCCTCGGTGATGAAGTACCGCAGTTCGAAGCGGTGGCTCTGGCTGAGGGCATGGTTGACGATGACGAGCTTTATCTTCATCTTCTCGGGCAGGATGTTCTTGATGTAGACGCTCACTGCTTGCCCGGGCCGCAGGTCGGGGCAGCTTTCGGCGAGGCCCGCGAGGTTGGGCGCGATCTCGATGAAAGTGCCGTACTCCTCCACGCTCCGCACGATGCCCACCACCGTTTCGCCCACCGTAAAGGCGGCAGCGTTCTCGGCCCAGGTACCCAGCAGCTCCCGGATGGTCAGCACGAACCGCCCCTGTGCGTCCCGGCTCTTGATGGCGCAGAGTATCTGCTGCCCTACGCTGACCCGGTCGGCAGGGGAGGAGATACGGCTCACCGACATACAGTCGATGGGCAGAAGGGCGCTGATGCCGCAGCCTACGTCGCAGAACGCGCCGAAGGGCTCGATGTGGGTCACGATGCAGGGCAGGATGTCGCCGGGCTGGAGCTGGTCGAGGTATTCGGCCTTGCACATCCGCTGGGCTTCGGCGCGGGAGAGGCGGTAGACAGGCTGTCCGTTTTCGTCGGTGTCGATGCCCTCGATGACAAAGCAGGTGGGTCGGCCTACCCGCGTCAGTACGGCGATGTCCCGTACGCTGCCGGTATCGGCCCCGTCGGCGCACTGCCCGAAGGGCATTACAGCCCGGCAGCCGCCCAGCTCGAACCGGAGCTGGCGCTGGGTGTCGAAGGCCAGCGCCGTGCTCTGCAAGATCTCGCGGCTGGCCATCGCGGCCCGCAGCTCGGCGGCGCTCAGGCGGGAAGCATTGCGGTAGTTGTTTTCGGTACGAAACGCTTGCATCATCTTTCATTCCTCTTTCTCTGATTTTTGGTAGCATTGCAGCTTCTAAACCATATGCGGCTGCATTTGCATTTTATACGAGTTTGGATTATACTATAGATGTGTGTCCCTCTTTTGGACACACGGCCTGTACTATAAATGTGCAGACAGGAGGGATTCAATATGGACATTGCAGTCGGCGATACCATCCTCACCCGCAAACAGCACCCCTGCGGAGCAGCAAGCTTCGAGGTGCTGCGGGTGGGCATGGATTTCAAGATCCGCTGCACGGGCTGTGGCCGCGAGGTCATGCTGCCCCGGGCGAAGATCGAGAAGAACATCAAAAAGGTCATCAAACCGGGCCAGGAATAGCCCGGCGGCACAGCACATTCAGAAACTGTTTTGTAAGGAGAACTGCCTGATATGCCGAATCTGACTTCCCAAATGGAGGCCGTCTGCCGCCGGTTCGAAGAACTTTCCATCCGTCTCAATCAGCCCGAAACTGCCGCCGACCCGGCGCAGTTCCGCCGCCTGATGCAGGAGTACCATGAAGCACAGCCGGTGGTGGACGCTTACCACGCCCTCACCACTGCGCAGGACCACCTGGCACAGGCAAAAGCCCTGCTGGAAGGGGACGAACCCCTCGATGCGGACTTTAAGGCTATGGTACAGCAGGAACTGAGCGAAAAAAGTCAGGATGTGGCAGAGCTGGAAAATAATCTCAAAATTTTGCTGCTGCCGAAGGACGCAAACGACGAGAAAAGCGTCATCATGGAGATACGCGCCGGTGCCGGCGGCGAGGAAGCTGCGCTGTTCGCCCACAGCCTCGTGCGGATGTACACCATGTACGTCCAGAGCCGGGGCTGGGAGATGGAGCTGCTGAACCTCAACGAGACGGAGCTCGGCGGAACCAAGGAAGCCGTCTTTGCGGTCAATGGCCGGGGCGCCTACAACCGCCTCAAGTACGAGAGCGGCGTCCACCGGGTGCAGCGTGTGCCGGAAACGGAGACGCAGGGCCGCATCCACACCTCGACGGCCACCGTGGCCGTGATGCCGCAGGCCGAAGAGGTTGACTTTGCGCTGGACATGAAGGACCTGCGCATCGACACCTTCCGCTCTTCGGGTGCGGGCGGCCAGCACATCAACAAGACGTCCAGCGCCATCCGCGTCACCCACATCCCCACCGGAACCGTGGTCGAGTGCCAGAATGAGCGCAGCCAGTTCCAGAACAAGGACAAGGCTCTGGAGATCCTGCGCAGCCGCCTGCTGGCCCAGAAGCAGAAGGAGCAGCAGGACGCCATCAACGCCGACCGCGCCGGTCAGGTGGGAACAGGGGACCGCAGCGAGAAGATACGCACCTATAACTTCCCGCAGGACCGCTGCACCGACCACCGGATCGGCCTGACAGTACACAACCTCGACAAGATCATGGACGGCAATCTGGACGACATCATCGACGCCCTCGCCACCCGTGAGCAGGCCGAGAAACTGCAAAAGCTGAACGCATAAACATGCGCGAAATGCGCACGAAAAGCTGTAAAGAATGATTACTTTACAGAAGAAAAGAGCGATGATTCGTATGAGTATCAATACTGAAGTCCGCCCGGCTGACGCGGAGGGCATTGCCCGCGCAGCCGAGCTCCTGCGGCAGGGCGAGCTGGTCGCCCTGCCCACCGAGACGGTCTACGGCATCGCGGCCGACGCCCGCAACGGCGAGGCCGTGAGCAAGATCTTTGTGGCGAAGGGACGTCCGCAGGACAATCCCCTCATCGTCCACGTCACCGGCCCTGAGATGCTGCACGGCCTCGTCAGCGAAGTGCCGGAACGCGCCCAGCTGCTGATGGCGGCGTTCTGTCCCGGCCCGCTGACCATCATCATGCCCCGCGGCCCCGAGGTGGCAGCGGAGTGCTGTGCCGGTCTGGACACCGTGGGCATCCGGATGCCCAGCCACCCGGTGGCACGGGCCGTCATCGAGGCCAGTGGCTGCGCCTTTGCGGCCCCGTCGGCCAACCTCTCTGGCAAGCCCAGCCCCACCAACGCACAGGACGTCTTTACCGATATGGACGGCCGCCTGCCCCTCATCCTGGACGGCGGCGAGTGCGACTGGGGCGTGGAGTCTACCGTTGTGTCGGTGGTAGGCGAAAAGCCCACTCTGTTCCGTCCCGGCCACATCACGCTGGAAGACCTCGAGCGTGCGCTGGGCGAGGAAGTGGAAGTCTCCAAGGCCATCCTCGAGAAGCTGCCGGAGGGCGCGGTCGTCCGCAGCCCCGGCATGAAGTATAAGCACTACGCCCCCAAGGCGGATGTGACCCTTCTGGACGGCACATTCGAGCAGTTCAAAGCCTATGTGGATGACCACGCCGCCGAGAACCCCAGCTGCCTCTGCTTTACCGGCGAGGCCGAAAAGCTGGGCGTACCCTGTGTGGAGTATGGCCGGGAGGGCGACGGAGCCGACCAGGCAAAGCACATCTTCCGCTCCCTGCGTGCACTGGATGAGCAGGGCGACGCGGTGGTCTACGCCCGCTGCCCCCAGAAAGACGGCCTGTCCATGGCCGTCTATAACCGCCTCATCCGTGCGGCCGCGTTCCGGGTGATAAAGCTATGATGACGCTGGGCATCACCGGCCGCAGCGGCTGCGGCAAATCGACGGTCACGGCGGTGTTCGCGGCCCGGGGCATCCCGCTGGCCGACGCCGACCAGCTCTCCCGCGAGATCCTGCTTCCGGGTTCACCGCTGCTGCCCCAGCTGGCGGAGCGCTTCGGGGCAGATATTATAAAGGAAGACAGCACCCTTGACCGCCGCCTGCTGGCCGACCGCGCCTTTGCAACGCCCGAGGGGAAAGCTGCGCTCGACGCGCTGACCCATCCCGAGATCGTCCGCCGTATCCGCGCCGCCAAACAGGCCGCGCAGCAGACGGGGGCGAAGCTCTTTGTGCTGGACGGCGCGGTCATCATCGGCACGGCGGCAGAGGCCGAGTGCGACAAGCTCTGCGTGGTCACGGCACCGTTTGAAGTGAGCGTGGAGCGCATCGCGGCCCGGGACGGCATCTCGCCTGAGATGGCCGCCCGCCGTCTCAACGCCCAGACGCCAGAGGCTGTGCTGACCGTCAAGGCAGACTACATTCTGCCCAACACCTCCACCCGTGAGGCGCTGGCGAAGGCAGCAAACGAGCTCTGTGACGCTCTCATCGGGGAGGGATGCCGCGCTTGAAAACGCTGTTCCGACTGCTGCGCAGACTGGTGGTGCTGGTCTGCATCGCGGCAGTGCTCCTGACGGCTCTGCCGCCCCTCGCCCGGGAGGCCGACCGGCTGCTCTACCCCCGCAAATACAGCCAGCAGGTGGAGCAGTGGGCCGCAGAATATGACCTCGACCCGCTGCTGGTCTATGCGTTCATCCGGACGGAGAGCGGCTTCGACCCTGCTGCTACTTCCAGCGTGGAGGCCCGAGGGCTGATGCAGATGACCGAGGAGACCTTTATCTGGCTGCGCAGCAAAATTGCGCCGGACGAGGGCCTGACCTTCGATGAACTCTACGACCCTGACGTCAGCATCCGCTTCGGCTGCTACTACATCCATCTCTGCATGGAGCGGTACGACGGCGATGTGGCTACCGCTGCCGCCGCCTACCACAGCGGATGGGGGACAGTAGATAATCTGCTGCGGATGGAAGAGCATTCCTCCGACGGGCAGACCCTGAAAGGCTTCCCCTATAACCAGATGCACCATTACGTCGAAAAGATAACCGCCAGCTACGCCGTCTATACCCGGCTCTACGGCGGCTGATGTACTACAAATGAAGAAAACCGGAGAGGATATGCCCTCGCTGGTTTTTGATAAATCAAAGTGTAAGAAAACAGAAAGGCAGGAGAGATCCTATGGCAGAAAAAACTCCGAACCAGCAGCTGGCTGAAAAACTGCTGTTTAAGCCCGCTTACGTTGGCGACAAGTCCGCCGCCGTCAAGCAGGAGGCCCACGCATTCGCTGAGGGCTACAAGAAATTCCTCGACGCAGGCAAGACCGAGCGCGAGGTGGCCGCTGAGAGCGAGCAGATGCTCAAGGACGCAGGCTACCAGCAGTTCGACCCGAAGAAGACCTACGCCCCCGGCGACAAGGTCTACTTCAGCCAGCTGGGCAAGGCCATCGTGGCTTCCACCATCGGCACCCGCAGCTTCGAGGACGGCTTCCATCTGGTCATCGCTCACACCGACAGCCCCCGTCTGGACCTGCGCCCGACCCCGCTGTACGAGTCTGACCACTTCAGCTACTTCAAGACCCACTACTACGGCGGCATCCGCAAGTATCAGTGGGGTACCATGCCGCTGGCCATCCACGGCGTGTTCTCCCGCGCTGACGGCACCACTGTCTCTGTGAACGTGGGCGAGGACGAAAACGACCCCGTCTTCTGCATCACCGACCTGCTGCCCCATCTGGGCGCTGAGCAGGGCGAGCGCAAGCTGAGCGACGGCATCCGCGCCGAGGAACTGAACATCCTCATCGGCTCCGACGCTGTGGACGACGAGGAAGTGAAGGAAGCTGTCAAGCTGAACACCATGATCCTCCTCAACGAGAAGTATGGCATCACCGAGAAGGATTTTGCCCGCGCTGAAATCGAGATCGTCCCCGCTTATAAGTCCCGCGACGTCGGCTTCGACCGCTCCATGGTCGGCGGCTACGGCCACGATGACCGCGTCGATGCATACCCCGCTCTGATGGCCGAGATCGCCACCAAGAATCCCGCCTTCACCACCGTCTGCGTCCTGACCGATAAGGAAGAGATCGGCTCTGACGGCGTCACCGGTATGCAGAGCATGTACGTCTTCCACTTCATGCAGGAGCTCTGCCGCACCGCCGGTCAGGACGACATCATTGCGTTCCGCAACAGTGTCTGCCTGTCCGCCGACGTCACCGCTGCTTACGACCCGAGCTGGGCCAGCGCCTTCGAGCCGATGAACGGCACCTACGCAGGCCGCGGCATCGCGCTGTTCAAGTACACCGGCAGCCGCGGCAAGAGCGCTGCAAACGACGCTTCTGCCGAGCTGGTGGGCTATGTCACCCGCATGATGGACGCCGACGACGTTGCATGGCAGATCGGTGAGCTGGGCCGCCTCGACCTGGGCGGCGGCGGCACCATCGCAAAGTATGTTGCCAACCGCGGCATCCCCGTCATCGACATCGGTGTGCCTGTGCTGTCCATGCACTCTCCCTTCGAGGTCATCCACAAGACCGACCTGTACATGGCTTATCGTGCCTTCGCTCTGTTCAATCAGGCCGCTGAGTAAGCTGCTTCTACGCACCAAAGCCCCGGAAAGTCTGCCGTCTGGCAGGCCCTCCGGGGCTTTTTGCTATGTCGTGGGCAGGGGGACGGCCTGCTCTACGGTAAGGAAGGTGAAGCCGTTGTCCTTGTACCACTGGATGATGTCGGGCAGGGCTTCGGCAGTGGTGCGGGTGGTGGCCGAGTCGTGCATCAGCACGATGCACTGGGTCTGCTCGCCGGTCTCCCGCACGATGTTGCGGAAGATGGTGCCTGCACTGGGCTTGCCGCCCACGGCGTCCTCGGCGCAGACGTTCCAGTCTACATAGGCGTAGCCTTTTGCAGTGACTTCTTCTTTGAGCTGCTGCATCAGCCCGCGCCCGCCGTAGCGGCGGCTCACGGTGTTGGTACTGCCGCCCGGGAAGCGCAGATACCGCAGGCCGTCGGCCCGGACGTAAGGGGCAAGGCGTTCCTTTAACAGGTCGATGTCCTTCCAGTAAGCGTCCGAGCTCTGGTAGATGTCGCTGTACTCGTGGGAGGCAGAGTGGAGCGCGATCTGATGCCCGGCGGCAGCAGCCTCAGAGATGAGAGGAAGATATTTGTCGTTGTTGCCGGTGGCGACTACAAAGAAGGTCGCCTTTATCCCGGCACTGTTCAGCGCGGACAGAACGTCCGGCGTCGTCTTGCTGGGGCCGTCGTCGAAGGTCAGACAGACCCACTTCTCGGGCATCGGCTCCGGTTCCGGGGGCGTTTCCACGGAGGACGCCGGGGCAGGGGAGACAAAGCTTTCGTCCGGCACCGGGGTCAAATCGCTCTCCCGGCAGCCTACGGGCGGCTCTGCACCGCAGAATATCCCCAGTCCGAACCCCGCCGCCGTCCCGACAGAAAGCAGCAAAAGGCTCCACAACAGTCTCTGATGTTTGCTGGATTTAAAAAAAGTCATTTCCAAAAACCTCCTTCTTAAGTCGTTTCTGCACGGAAACTCCATTTACAAGATATGAATGGCAAAAAAATCTATGAAAACGCTTGACATCGCCGGGGGAGTATGGTATTATACTTGAGCAGTCAGCGATACGGCTTGAACCTCAGAGCTGTTAGGAAACGCAGATTGTATCAAAACTTCATATGCGAGGGTGGCGGAACTGGCAGACGCGCACGTTTGAGGTGCGTGTGGTTTATCCTTGGGGGTTCAAATCCCCTCCCTCGCACCAGGAAAAATCCACGAAATGTCGATGAAAAATCGATGTTTTGTGGATTTTTTGTTATCGGCGTCTGTCAGATACTGCGCGATACTGCCTGCTTTTGCCGGGTGTTTTGTAGTCAGAATTGTAGTCAGAAAAAGTAGGTCATAGCAGGATTTTTCCGGGGTCTCGCCGGGGCGAAAAGTAGTCAAAAATAATGAATCAGGCCGCCGTCTCCGTAAAACAGAGACAGTGGCCTGATTCATCAAGGGGGATTATTTGTCCATATCATGGTACGAACCATCGGGCGGCCGTGCTGTTCGACCCCTCTTCTCTGCAAGATAAAAAATGACCTCAAGCCTGAGCTTGAGGTCATTTTTTATGCGGGAGAAGGGGGTCGAACCCTCACTCCGTTGGAACTGGTGCCTAAAACCAGCGCGTCTGCCATTCCGCCACTCCCGCACGGAAACTTTATCTATAGTAGCAAGATTCGCCGCAAAAGTCAACTGCCGAAGGATAATTCCCTCTTTGCCTCCGCATAATAACCCCAAAAACAGCGAGGGAGGCCATGGGCGTGAAGAGAATGCAGCGGGCAAAGCTTGCGGCGGCATATCTGCTGCTGGCTCTTGCGGCAGCTTTGGGCTGGCTGTACAGCTGTCTGCCGGACCGGGTCTATCTGGAGCCGGGACAAGCCTTATCTCTCCCTCGCTTTGCATGGGTCGAGCCACAGCGCGGCCATGGAAGCCAGAATGTCGCCAGCACCCGGGCGGTGGGCAGCTACCAGACGACGCTGACGCTGGGCGGGTGGCTCCCCATCAAAACCATCCGGGCGGTGGTGACAGAGCGGCCCAGAGTGACCGTCTGCGGTACACCCTTCGGCGTCAAGATGTTCTCCGAAGGGGCGCTCATCGTGGGATTTTCGGAGATCGGGCAGGCTGGCGGCGGGACATCGAATCCCGCCAAGGAGGCCGGGCTTCGCCTCGGCGACCGGGTCATCTGCATCGGGCAGATCCGCACCGAGAGCAATGACGCCGTAAAGGAAGCCCTGGACGCCGCCGAGGGGCAGTCCGTGGAGGTCGTGTATATCCGCAGCGGAGAGCAGAAGCTGACGACCCTGACCCCAGTGTGGGACGGTGCCGCCGGGCAGTGGCGGGCCGGAATGTGGGTGCGGGACTCCTCCGCCGGCGTGGGTACGCTGACCTTCGCCGACGAGGAGCTCGGCGTATTTGCGGGACTGGGCCACCCCATCAGCGACAGCGACACCGGCGAAAGCGTCGCCCTGCGCAGCGGCGAGATCGTTCCCTGCGAGATAACCGGCTGCAGCGCCGGAACGGCTGGAAGCCCCGGTGAGCTAAAGGGCCATTTCCTGAGCGCCCACGCAATCGGCACCATCCGCATCAACGGCGAGAACGGCGTCTACGGCACGACGCGCACCCACTTCTCGGGCCAGCTGCGGGAGATCGCGTTCGCGCAGGAAGTCGTCACCGGCCCCGCTGAGATATGGGCCACCATCGAGGGGGAAACGCCCCGCGCATACCGCATCCAGATCGAGCGGGTCAGCGACGCCGACCCCCGCCGGAATCTGGTCATCCGGGTGACCGACCCTTCGCTTCTGTCTGCGACCGGCGGCATCGTGCAGGGCATGAGCGGAAGCCCCATCCTCCAAAATGGGCGCCTCGTGGGTGCTGTGACCCATGTTCTGGTCAATGACCCCACCCGAGGCTACGGAATTTTCGCCCAGACGATGCTCGAACAGGCAAAAAACGCCGTTCAAAACGGTACCGAAGCGCAGACCGCAGAATGAACGAGAAGTTTTTTACGAAAATTCCAGAAAATGTAAAAATTTCCTGTTGCAATCCATGGTAAATTATGGTAAAATCTAGAGCGTAAAGGGAACTGCACACATTGGAGGATAGTACGATGGATAAAGTAAGATTTTTG
>ERZ1026882.1129-NODE-1129-length-11942-cov-5.953226_pt1 | contig 11942 bp, 12 predicted proteins | sample MGYA00380171_ERZ1026882 | MGnify/ENA primary metagenome ERZ1026882 (study PRJEB33269, sample SAMEA4719807) | human gut metagenome | biome: human-associated habitat; feature: organic feature; material: feces | place: Cameroon | collected 2013-10 ...
GATGTTTCTATTGAAGAAATGAACAAAAAGTTAAATGTCGCTAAAAAAGCAGATATTCAACAATTTATAGACAAACAAATTGCTAAACACGAACAAGGTTCATTTATTCGCTGGTTAGACGAGTGGGAAATCGGGGGTTACAAAAATCCGACAGAATATTTTAAATCTCCTATTGTTCAAGAGTTTTTAATAAGAACTGATAATAAAACTTTTTATAAAGTTATAAAAAACATTTTGGAATGTGAAAATAGAAACCCTGTTGGAACACCGGATTATATTGTTTGGAATAATAAAGAAATGGTTTTTGTTGAAGTTAAGCGTAAGAATGAAAAACTAAGCCCGGAACAAATTGAGTGGGGAGAATTTTTAATAAAAAATAAAATTCCGTATAAAGTTGTTCGTGTTAATGGAAAATAGACATAAGTTTGTAAAGTATAGTCGCTCAAGATGGTAAGAGTCGAACTTTTGTCTAAACTTACTAAAAACAGGACTGTCTATATATTTCAGAAAGGACTCTTTTTATTTGCGGAAAGAGAATTTTGATACAATTTGGATGGAAATCATCTAAAATTACTAATAGAGAATTCTCTTAAAATCCCTAAAGCCCGCACTGTGCGTGCAAATTCGCATTAAAAAAGAGGCTATGAAAGCCTCTGAATTTTAATGGTGGAGACGAGGGGAGTCGAACCCCTGTCCAAAACGGATCTTGACAAACTTCTACGAGTGTAGATTTTTATTAGCTCAACTGATTTAGGAAAAAATCAGAACCCTATAAATCAGTCCTAGGTTTTATTTGAAGGAAACTCTAAACCTTGCGATGTTATCTTGATGCACCTACACCGCATTGATGCACTGCGTCTTGCATAATGGACCCATAAAACCGGCAAGCTGGGCTCTATGAGTAGCTATAATTAGCGACTTATGCAGCTAAAGCTTGTGCTCTAGAGAAGTCTGCTTTAATTACATTGTTAGCATTTAATTTGTTTTGCTCGTTGATAACCGAGAACAGCGCTCGGACTCGCAATCTATCTCAACCGAACGTCCTGTCAAATCCAAAACGTCCCCATGACTTATTTTATATTCTATTTTAAATGTTCTGTACTTCCCATTATAACGCGTTTTTTCTAAATTTCAACCCCTTGTAAAAATATCATATCCGACTTATCAATGTAAATTTAGCGGTATTTCCCCGACAACTTAAATTGCAATTTTAGCTTTTTACAATAGCGGGATTTTTCGTATCAAAATACCTTAATTCATTTTCCTAATAATCTCAACAATCAAGGACTTAAAATTTGCTTTGGCTTTGTTTGCGGCATCAATAACTTCTTCGTGAGAAAGCTTTCCGCTTGTTTCGGAACTTGCCGCATTTGTAATACAGCTTATGCCCAAAATATTCATGCCACAGTAGTTTGCGACAATTGCTTCCGGAACTGTCGACATTCCAACAGCATCTCCACCAAGTTGTCTAATCATTTTTATCTCAGCAGGTGTTTCGTAATTCGGGCCTGAATTTGCCCAATAAACACCTTCTTGAACACTTATACTAAGTTGTTTGGCGCACTTTTCAGCAAGTTCTCTCAAGTTCTTATTATAAACCTCTGTCATATCAGGAAATCTTTCGCCTAATGTGCTGTCGTTCGGCCCAATTAAAGGGTTTGCCCCCATATTATTGATGTGATCTTTTATAATCATCAAATCTGCCGGTCTGTAGCTTTCATTCACTGCTCCAGCAGCGTTTGTGAGGATAAGAGTTTTAATACCTAATGCCTTGAAAACCTTGATAGGATAAGTTATTTCCTGCATTGTATGACCTTCGTAAAAATGATTTCTACCTTGCATCATCACAACTTTTTTACCCATAATTTCGGCAAAAACAAGTCGTCCCTTGTGTCCTTGAACAGTTGAGGTTATAAAATTTGGGATATCGTGATAAGAAACAGCTGTTTCACAGTATTCATCAGCAAGTTCTCCAAGTCCTGAGCCCAAAATAATAGCTATCTCAGGTTTAAAACCGTTAGTCTTTTTGTTAATAAATTCAATTGTTTTCTCCATAGTAATACCCCTTTAAAAATAAAAACCTAATAAACACACGAAAAGGCACAAGATAACCTTGTGCCTTAACTAATAATTTTATTAACCAACTAATCTGTCATCATCTGCTTCAGCAGCTTTCACCATAATAGCATGCTCAACAGGGTTTTCTTTTTTGTAAGTTGTGTCAAAATTTTCTTCAAAATTAAATTCGTCATGAGCTTTTTTAGCTTGATTTTCGTCAACAAGTTTTTTAGCAAGTTCAGCAATTTCGTAAACCAACTTGTATCTGTTATCTGTATTGTCGTTTAAGTCCCACGCAATTCTTATAATTTGATCCATCATAAGTTAATATACCTCACTTTTTTAGTTTGTATCTTAATAGTATAATACACAAACTTTTTTGGCAAGTAGCAAAAAATCAATAATTGTTGTATAATCTGAGCATGAAAATTTTTGAAGGAATGCACAAGTACATCTGGCTTGAATTCGGAATATGGTTTTTTATTCTGTGCATTGCTATTTTCGGGATAAGAATACATAATTATCACAAGGAAAAAGCTCTTGTAACCTATCAAATTTTTATGCCAGATGTTGATGGCTTGATTGTCGGCTCTCCTGTAAAGTTTATGGGGGTTCAGGTTGGCTATATCGAAAAAATTAGGATTGTACGAGATGAAGTTTATCTAAAAATCGTTATGACTGATAAAAATGCGACTTTGCCGAAAGGCTCGATTGCAACGGTAGAGTTTAACGGAATGGGCGGTTCTAAATCGCTTGAAGTTTATCCGCCAACGAAAGAAAGTATTGCAATGAACAATCTTATCGCCGTTCAATCTCCAAAAAGATTAAATGATGCAATGGGGCTTTTGAGTGAAATGTTTGATAAAATCGGTTCTATCACAACAAAATTATCCTTCTTTGCAAACGAAACAGGGGTTACAGATATAAACAACGGTGTTGATATTGACGATATTCAGTCTAATATGAATATTTTAGATAAATGGATAAAAAGTTTTCAAAAAATAAAAGAGAGTGCTAAAAGCGAAACTACAAAGGCAAATACAGAAAAAGGAGTTGAAGAAGATGGACAAATCGAAAGTTCGAGTAATTAACAATCCGGTCGTTTTATTAAATTTATGCACAATGCGCGACAAAAATACCGACAGTCAAGGGGTTAGGATTGCAACAAGAAAGATTACGAGATGTCTTTTATATGAGGCATCAAAAAATTTACCGCTTGTTGATAAAGAGGTTACAACGCCATTAACGACATTTACAACCAAAACTGTTGACCCTAATATCAACCTTATAATTTCTCCTATTCTTCGTGCGGGGCTTATTTTTACAGATGAAGCAATTGATATTTTGCCACAAGCCTGTATTCGTCATATTGGAATGTACAGAGATGAAAAAACTTTAAAACCTGTCTGGTATTACAATAAGGTTCCGATGGAAGCTCCAAACCCTGAAAATTTCTATATTTATATAACTGACCCTATGCTTGCAACAGGAAATTCGCTGATTGAAGCGATAAAACTTTATGCAGACAAAGGAATTCCTATTGATAACATCAAGGTAATCTGTATCATAGCAGCACCTCAGGGGATTGAAAATATCCAAAAACATTATCCTGAAATCGAAATAATTACCGCAGCAGTCGATGATTACTTGAACGAAAAAGGATATATTGTTCCTGGAATGGGTGATGCTGGAGATAGGATTTTTAATACGTAGATATTTAGATACCAAAGTTTGGATCAAAAGCGGCTAGGCAGCTAAGAAGCGAAGCAGCTAAGCGAAAATTAAGTTACTAGATTACTAGGACACTAAGAAGTAGGGCGGGGTACCCACCCCGCCGACATGATTTGTAAAAAAGACGATAGGACGATATGACGTTAAGACGGTAAGTCCGTATCGAGGAAGTTGCTATGACCTACCTCTAAAATAGTCACAAATCAAGGTTTTCTTGCGGGGAACAAGGTTGCGAACTCTTTCCATAAATGAGTTCTTTTCCGAATCTTCTAACTCTTTTTTTAGGATTGCTTTTTCCAAAACAACTTTATTATACAAGTCGGAGCACACGGAACTTTTGTCAATGTGTGCTCTTAATTTTGCTAATTGTAGTTCTTTTTCTCTAATAGATTTGATAAGTTCTTTTTTCACTTTTAAGGACCTCTCGTACATTATTAGAATAAAACTAATTATTAAATTTTAAATCGACTTTTTAAATGATTTAAATTCCTATGCAGGCAATAAATCATACTCATAACCGATTTTTAACGCTTTTTCATTCAAAGGTAGTAGATTTTTTCTGTGAGGCGGAATTACGTTATCCAAAGCCTTGTTCAAAGTATCCAAAGTTGTTAATTTGCTTACCTTTGCAACAATACCCAAAGCCAAAATATTTGCCATTCTTACATTTCCGATTACTTCATCTGCAAGTTTTGTAATCGGTGCAAAAACGTAGTTAATATCGGTTCTTGGTTTGTTTTCTTCAACAAGAGTTGAGTTTGCGATAATCCAACCGCCTTTTTTAATCTTAGGCAAAAATCTGTCAAAAGATGCTTGGTTCAATGCAACAATAAAATCTGCATCAGGTTTATTTACTTCACTAACATCTTCGTCGCTGGTTACGATTTCACAATTTACTGTTCCGCCACGCATTTCGGCACCATAAGACGGGTACCAAGTCACGTTTTTGTTGTCAATCATAAAGGCGTTAGCCAAAACTTCTCCAGCTAAAAGTACGCCCTGTCCGCCAAATCCTGCTATTATAAAGTTATGTTCCATTATCAATTCCTCGTTTTTATTGAATATATTAATTTTGTGGAGTGAATAAGTTAATAAGTGAATAGGTAAATAAGTTCGTATCAAAAGTTATATTGTATTAATGACATTTTCGAGCGAAGCGAGCGATAAGAACTTATTCACTTAATTCTTATTCACCTATTCACTTGGATAATAACTTACTTTTCTGTTACGTCCTTATACGTTCCTAGCTTAAACACCGGCATCATTTCGTTACGAACTCTTTCGTGTGCCTTGTCAGGAGTCATTTTCCAGTTTGTCGGGCATGTTGAAAGAATTTCTACAAAGCCAAAACCTAAGCCTTTTATTTGAACTTCAAAAGCTTTTTTGATTGCCTGTTTTGCTTTTCTGATATTTGCAACAGTATCTAGCGAAACTCTTGCTGAAAAGGCTGTTCCATCGCACAATGCAATGTGTTCAGCGATTTTTATCGGATAACCGTAGTATTCAACATTTCTTCCTGTTGGAGAAGTTGTTGTTTTTTGCCCTAAAAGGGTTGTAGGTCCAAGTTGTCCGCCTGTCATGCCATAAGTCGTGTTGTTTATACAAATTGCGGTAATGTTTTCGCCTCTAAGTGCAGCGTGCATACCTTCTGCCAAGCCGATTGAGGCAAAGTCGCCATCACCTTGATATGTAAATACAACTTTGTCTGGTCTTGCACGTTTAATCCCTGTTGCCTCTGCAATTGCTCTTCCGTGAGGAGCTTCAAGAGAGTCGACATTAATAAAGTCATAAGTTGTTACAGAACAACCGATTGATGCTGAAAGGATTGTGTTCTCACGAACTCCCAGTTCATCTAAAACTTCTGCCACAAGTCTAACCGCAACACCGTGGTCGCACCCTGGGCAAAATGAGTATTTTACGTCACCTTTTAGTGAGTCAGGTAGTTTAAAAACTTGTGTTTCCATTATAATAATTCCTCGATTCTTTTAACAATTTCATCTGCTGATGGTGGTGCGCCAACGCCTTTATTTACCAAGTCCACAGGGCATGCTCCATTCACTGCAAGTCTAACATCATTTACCATTTGTCCCATATTTACCTCAACTGTTACAAATCGTTTTGCGGTTTTTGAAAGTTCTGCCAATCTTTTTGATGGGAACGGGAACAAAGTAATTGGTCTTAAAATACCTGCTTTAATACCTTTTTCACGAAGTTTTTTCATTGCAGTTTTTACGTTTCTTGAAGTACTACCGAATGAAACAAGGACGATGTCAGCATCTTCTGTGTTAATTTCTTCCCACTCGGTTTCGTTTTCTTCTAAAGCTTTGTATTTTGCAAAAAGTTTGTCTAAGAACACACATTGCTTGTCAGCAAGCGGAGCGTAAGAGCGAATAATTCTTGCTTCTCTGCCTTTTGCACCTGTCAATGCCCATTCTGATGTGTCGACTTCCGGATACGGGTAGTCGTAAAATTCAACAGGTTCCATCATTTGTCCTAAAAGTCCGTCAGCCAACAAAACTGTCGGATTTCTGTATTTTTGAGCAAGATAGAATGCTTTGTAAGTCAAATCAACGCATTCCTGAACAGTAGATGGAGCTAGAACGATTAGTTTGTAATCACCGTTTCCGCCACCTTTTGTTGCTTGGAAGTAGTCGCCTTGTGATGGGTATATGTTTCCAAGCCCAGGACCGCCTCTCATAACGCTAACTAACACAACAGGCAATTCATCAGCTGTTGCATAAGACAAGCCTTCTTGCATAAGTGCAACCGCACAAGATGAAGACGAAGTCATCGCCTTAACACCTGTTGATACCGCACCGATAACCATATTTATCGCCGCAAGTTCACTTTCGGCAGAAACATAAGCTCGTTTCAATTCTTGCATTTTACCGCTTAAAAATTCCCCAATTTCACTTTGAGGAGTGATAGGATAACCGAAATAGCATTGGCAACCTGCAAGTACAGCCGCATTTGCTATTGCGTAATTTCCTTTTGTTAATACTTTTTTATTTGTTGAACAAACTGTCATATTTTTTCCTTCAATTATTTAAAATTAACCTTTGTAAACTTCTGTAATCGCCAAATCAGGACATCTCATTGCACACATCGCACAGCCAAGACATTCATGGTTAGGGTCATTGAATTCAACAATATGAACTCCGAGTTTATTAGTTTCTTCACTGATTTTTAATAACTTTTTCGGGCATTCTTGAATACAAAGATAACATGCCTTACATTTGTCTTTATTTATTACTATTCGGCTCATTTACACCTCTTATTCCTTTGTCTAATCCATATTATAACACTGAAATCAAAAAACAAGCACTTTATCTTTACAATTGTAATAATACTCGTTAAGAGTTTGCCCGAAATGGTATTCTTTTGGTAATATATATATGAAATAGTGGGATATGTGTATAACGAAAGTGAAGATAGATGGCACCAACCGTAGATGAAATCGCTAAAACCCTTGATATAATGCGTAAAGAAGATGAACGCAATGTTGAGAAATTTGATAGAATTTTAACAAATATTAATGAAAAATTAGAATTTATGAATTCTGATAACGAGTCTGTTGAGATGATTAAAATGTATCTCACCGAGTTGAAAAACCTTGTAAACAGTGATTTTAACGTTACAGATGAAAAACTTGAAAATGTCGATGCAAAACTCGACAAATCTCTTGACATATCTTCACATATTAAAGATTTATCAGAAAGCTTGAAGGAATATATTACGGAACTTGACGAAGCTGCAAGGGCTTTGGAAATTGAAGGTGCAAATAATATTTCTGAAAAACTGGTTGATTTGGAAGAAGTTGTTGTACATTCTTCTGAAAACTATGAACAAAATTTACATGTTCTGGAAAGTAAAATTTCAGAATTTGTAACTGAGTTAGAAGATGTTAAAAAACTTGCAGATGAAAAGATTTCGGCTTCACTGGGCGAAATTAATGATGTGAAAGGCGAGCTTGAATCAATTCATGAATTTTTGGTAAACTCAAAAAACTCTGCTGATGAAAAAACAGTTTCATCAATTCAGGCAGTAGAAGATGGGGTTGAAAGAATTGTTTCTGAAATCGCACAAATTTCAGATAAATCTTCGCAAAAAACTAACGAAAACATAAATGCTGAACTTGCAAAAATTGAAGAAAAATTTGATGCACTTTTGTCATCTGTAATTGATTTGAAAGTTGATAAAAAAGAGGATTTAAAGGCGGAGTTTGTTGAAAAACTAACGAATTTAAAACAGGAAGTTGAACTCGTAAATACTGATATAGTTGATGTTTTGCAGAATAAATCTGATGAAATTTTGCAAGCTTTTGAGCCGTTGAAAACCACGATTGATACTTTGAAAGATTTTGGTTTTTCTGATATTTTGGAAAAGATTAAGTTGGAACTTGAAACATCTTTTTTGAATTTCAGTGTTGATGTTAATGGCGAACTTGCTTCGACTTCTGAAGCTGTTTTGAGGCTTGAACAGGCTTACAAAGAAACTTTTAACAAAATTGAAGTTATTGAAAATTGTGTCTCTGAAAAACTTCACGAAAAGCTTGAACTTGTCAATGTTACAGTTGAAAATAATGCTCATGATGTGAAAGAGTTTTTTGAACAGAAATTGGAAGAATATTCAAAAAATTTGAGTGAAATTGTTGAAGAAAATAATGTAAAAGTTGTCGATTCTGTTGACAATTTAAAGGCAGAAATTTCAGCAAGACTTGAAGATTTTGATGAGGGACAAAAAAGCCTAAAAGAGCAAAATAACGTAATTTCTGCTGAGATTTCTACGCTCGGTGATGATTTGAAAAACTACGTTCAATCAGCTTGTGAAAACACAATGGAAAAATATAGTCCACTTGAAAGCAAGACGTCAATTGAGGCTTTGCGTGACAAAATTAACGAATTTGTTGCGATGTCAAAGGCAGATTCGGCAAATTCAAAAGTCGCACTTGAAGAATTAGATAAAAATTTAAACCAAAATTTGACTGAAATTTATGACAGCAGCAAAGATGTTTCTCAGATGATTTCTTCATTGCATGACAAAATGGACGTAATGGTTGCAGATTCTTCATTTGAGGAGTTGAATGACAGGTTTGATGATATTTCAGAAACTGAAGGCAAAGTTTCTGAAATGCTTTCTGCTTTGCACGAAAAAGTCGATATTATTGCAATGGACACGTCCGATTTTGATATTGTGGACGAGATTTCTGATATTAAGGATTTGATTTTTGAACAGAGAAAGTATTTTGAAACGGCATCTGATGAAAAAGCTGTTGAAATTGACAAGTATTTAAAAGATGTTTTGACAAAGCTTGAAAACGTTGACTTAGAAAAGAATTCAGAAGATATTAAAGACTCAATTATGAATGCGCTTGTGTCGCTTGTTGATCAGATTTCTTTTGTTGAAGAAACGGAAGAAATTAAAGATTTTGTTGAAGAAAAAACCGATATTATTAACAAAAATTTGCTTGAAGTTCAAAACCAACTTAAACAAATTGCAAGTTCCAACGACGATTTTGATTATTCTTATACTTTACAAGATGTAGAGTCAGACATTGCCAAGCTAAGACTTGCAATTACTCATCTTTCTGGCAATGACTACGAGAGTCTTTCAGGTGATATCAAAAAAATTGTGACATCTGTTGAAGGTCTGGAAACTTCTTTGACTCAAGATCAAATTGTCGATTTGAAAAGTGATATTGAAAAGTTGAACGAAGATATTTTGAGTATAAGTTCAAGAACAAACAAGCTTCTTTTGTCGTCAGATGAGTCATACAAGGCTCTAAACGACGGCTTAAACAACTTTGGAGAACTTGTTAAAAATCTTGATAATAGAATAAATTACATTGCCAACACTCGTGCAACAGAGCGACTTGAACGCAAAATCGACAATATTCAATCAATGTCGACAGAATCCTTGAACACAGATAAAGTTTTCCATCAAGTAATGATGTACCTTGGTGAATGGATTGATTCTTCAACCGAAAGTATTTCAAATATTACTGAAAAAGCTTCTGAAATAACAAATATCAAAGAAGAAATAAATGAATTAAAATCTGTTGTGCCGGAAAAAGTTGAGTTGCTCAATGAGCTTGAAAACAAATTTGAGCAGCAAGAAGCTCGTATCGACAGGTTGGAAATGAAACTTGACAAAGTTTTGTCGACACTTGAAGAAAAAGATGATATGGTGTTAAATAGAAAAGTGGATAAGCTGGAAAAAATGCTATCCAGACTTGGAAATAATATAGAAAAGCTCACATCTTATGTTGATGAAGACTAATAAACTAATCTCAGACTTAAAAAAATCTCTCTCTTCTTGCAATGTTTTGGAAACATTGGAAGAGCGTTACGCCTATGCGCAAGATGCCACAAATATTAAAGAGATTAAAAATCTGCCAGATGTGGTGGTTTTTGTTGAAAATATTGAGCAAGTGCAAAATGTTGTTAAACTTGCTAATAAGTATAAAACTCCGATAATTTGTAGAGGGGCAGGAACAAATGTTGTCGGTGCATGTTCGACCGAACATGGTGGAATTATTCTTAATTTTTCTAAAATGAATAAGATTTTAGAAATTAACCGTGAAAATATGACCGCAAGAGTCCAGTCAGGTGTAGTTTTGGGGGATTTACAAAAGGCTGTTGAAAGTTTTGGACTTTTTTATCCGCCAGATCCGTCTAATCTTGCAGTTTCCACAATCGGCGGAAGTATTGCTCAATCATCAGGTGGTGCAAAGTCTTTCAAATATGGTACTACAAAAGATTACGTGATTGATATGAAAGTTGTAATGGCGAACGGTGAAATTCTTCAAACCGGTTCAAATACTATTAAAAACGCTACAGGTTACAATTTGAACACGCTTTTTGTAGGCTCTGAAGGAACTTTGGGGATTGTTATTGAGGCAACTATAAAACTAATTCCAAAACCTGAGAGCAAAAAGGTTTTAATGGCATATTTTGATACCGTAAAAAAGGCAGTTTCTGCGGTAAACAAGATTATTGAACACAGAATTTTTCCTGCAACGATTGATTTTATGGACAAAAACGCAATTCAAACAGTTGAAAAGTTTTATCCGGCAAATCTTTTGACCGATAAAGAAGCTGCTTTAATTATTGAAATAGACGGCTTTGAATGCTCAATGGATTATCAGGAAAAAATTATTGTGGATATTTTGAATTCCAGTGACGCATCAGCAATACAGGCTTCCCACAACGAAGAGGAATACAACAGAATTTGGACGGCAAGACGTTCTTCAATGGGAGCTTGCGCCAAAATGAAGCCGAATGTCACGACAGATGATGTTATTGTGCCACGTGAAAACCTTGAAAAATTGGTGCTCGGAATACGTGAAATTTGCGAAAAATATAATTTAGCAGTTTGTATGGTCGGACATGTTGGTGATGGTAGCGTTCACCCACAAATTCCGATTGACTATTCAGATGAGGCGGAATACAAGCGTTATAAACTTGCAAAAGCTGAAATCTATGACTTAACCGCAAAATTAGATGGAATTCTGTCGGGCGAACACGGAGTTGGCTCATTGAAACGGGAACATATCAGTAAAGTTGTGAATTCAGTTGCGTTAGACTACATGCGCCAAATCAAGAAAACCTTTGACCCGAACAATATCTTAAATCCATATAAGATTTTTTAATGAGGTGTTGAAGTTCAAACACATATTAGACTAAAACCTATTTTTTTTAGGAAACTAAATAAAGAAAGGAGTCTATTATGACAGTATATAATGAATGGATATTAAATTTATCTTACCTTCCTCAGAACTTAACGGAAGAAGCCTGTTACAGATTAAAAAAGAGCCCGTAGGCTCTGATTTTAATTGTTCTAGTTGTTTTAAATGGTGGAACTTCACATACGGTTTAACACAACAAATTCGTAAAAATATTGTCTAGCCTACAATTTGAACACATTAGATATCTACAGTTTTTTATATCCAAAATTCCAAAATCCTACCTGCAAAAACTGCTGTTAATCATTTTTAAGTTAATTAATTAAAGTGGCCAAGGTCGATTTCGTTTAAGTGCAGCCGATTTACATTTGAATTTTATTGAATATTTACCATTTGTTTTTTCTATATCAGCCTTTAGTAATTCTTTAAATGCTTCAAAAATAGTATACAATATACCACATAATAACAT
>ERZ1026882.1130-NODE-1130-length-11942-cov-3.921763_pt1 | contig 11942 bp, 29 predicted proteins | sample MGYA00380171_ERZ1026882 | MGnify/ENA primary metagenome ERZ1026882 (study PRJEB33269, sample SAMEA4719807) | human gut metagenome | biome: human-associated habitat; feature: organic feature; material: feces | place: Cameroon | collected 2013-10 ...
CGTCGGCGCGGGTCTTGTCCTCGCGGTCTCTCCGCTCCCTCTCCGCTTTGAGACGCTGCGACACGATCTTGTCCACCTCGTCCTGGGTGAAGGTCTTGAGCTCGGGTTGGGGTTCTCCCCCTGTGCCGGTATCGTCGATGTTCTCTTTTCCGTCTGTCACGGGTACAACCCCCCCTTGGGGTGGTTAAAACGACGAGGATAGGGGTATAAAAACGAAATTCGGGATTAAGGGGTTTAGGAGGGGTTTTCAGTCCTTCTTCTTGAATTTGGGCTTGTATGCGACTCCGTCCTTCCTGCCGGGTCCGAAGGTCTCGTACCAGTCCTTGTAGCCGAAGTTACGCGGAATCTCGTGCGTGACTCCCGTAGCGTCGTCAGTGTAGCGCCTTTGACGCATGAGCGCCGCCAGCTCCGGGTCGATCTTGGCCACTGTGGTGCATCTGCAGTTGGGGTGCATCGGCGGATAGTTGACCCCGACCGTGGCATCATCGCGGTCGAACACCTGCCCGTCGAGCCGACCGCAGACGGGGCATGTGCGCTCGTCCCACGAGGCGGTGAAGACGTACTGCTCCACGCCGTGCTTCTTATAGGCCTCCATGTGGGCCTCGCCCGCCGTCTCGGTGATGACGGTCCGGGCCTCGCGCTTAGATCTGAACCTCATGGCTCCCTTGATGTCGTCCACGCTTTTTGAAACCATGTCCGGCGGGAGGCCGCGGAGCATGGAGTTGATGACCGTTTTGGACGAGAAATCGACGAGAGGGTCCATGTACCGCCGTGCATCGGGCAGGTCGAACACGGAGTCTACGATGACCTGCACGCGGTCGCCTTTGATGGCGTCGACCGCCCACCCCATGCCCGTCTCCTTCTGGAGGACGAACGTCCCGCGGTAGTAGCCGTCCTTCGCGACCTCGGACAGGATCCTCGCGGTCGTGTAGAGCATGTCGTCGAGGACGGCGTAGCAGTTGAGCCTCGCGAGCGTCCTTATGGCGCGGATGTTGGTCATGCGGTGATGGGCGATCTGCCCCGCGATGCTCTTCCATATCGTTTCGCGGTAGCGCTCCGGGACCGCCTTGAGGAGCGCCTGCATCCTGATGATGGTGGCGGAGTCCGCGAAGCCGTTGAGGAAGATGGCGGCGGGCTGGTCCGCGTACCTCCCGCGCTCCATCATGGCGCGGACGTCCGAGATCAGCCCGTCGATGGCGCGGTTGGTGATGCGCGAGAGGGACTTGGCGAGGGGCGTCATGTTGCCCTGGTAGCTCGCCACCTCCCTCTCGATGTCGTCATTCCAGGATTGGGCCTTCGCCATCGTCCTCGTCCTCGTCATCCATCGGAGGGTTCTGCATCCTGCCGAGCGACCTCGTGGCGTCGTCCTCGAAGGACATGGCGTCGGAGGACGATGCGGACGACGCCTCCTCCTCGACCAGCTCCGCCTCCTCTATCGGGTCGGGAATGGCGGAGATCTGCATCCTCGCGGTCGCCTTGGACATGATGCCGGAGGACGTGAGCTGCGTCAGGGCGGTCGCCATGTAGGACAGGTCCTGCGGAGCGTTGAACTGGAATATGATGTCCATGCTCTCGATGTCCGTCCTCGGCTCGTACCCGACGGACATGGAGGGGTTGTTCATGCGGTAGTCGTAGAGCTTGACACGGCGGATGAAACCCTCGCGGAAGCGCGCGGTCTTCTCCGCCATCATCTGATCGGTGCCGAACATCTTGTAGGCCATGGCGATGCCCGACGCGTTGCCCGCGAACTGCTCGTCGGACAGGTCGGGGACCATGGCGAACTTGTGGATGTCGTTGGCGTACTGGTCCTGCAGGACCTGGATGCCCGTCTCGTCCATGGTCTTGGTGAGCCATGTGGCGGTGGTGTCGTCGTCGCCCTGTAAGACGCGGGTCCTCTTCAGGAACTCCTTGCCCTGCTCGATCTCCTCCGGTGTGGCGCCGATGATGGAGCCTTGGATGAAGAGCATGGTCTGGGCGAAGGCGTCCTTATCGTCCTGTCTATCGGACAGGAGCGAGTTGTAGGCATCCTGCAGGTCCATGACGCCCTCGAAGTCTCCGAGCATGTCCCGTGAGTTGCGATACTCGATCAGAGGCACGCGTCCGAAGCCGTGCGGTACGGGGTCCTGTATCATGCGCCAGCCATCGGCGGAGTCGTCGTTGACGGACTCCCACACGCTCATGCTCTGCCGGTCGTACATGTACATCGTGTAGTGGATGGTGTCGGCCTCGTCGCGGTAGGAGTAGATGACCGCGCCGAAGACCGAATCGCGCTCCATGTCTCCGGTGTAAGCAACGAATGCGTTGCGAGGGGATACGACCACTGAGTTGGGTTCAGTCTTGTCTTTAGGGAGATAGACGAGCTCGAACGCCTTGCCGTAGATGCTCATGTCGAGAGCGAGCTGGGAGTCCACCGACCATTTGGTCTGGCGGTGCATGAGGTCGATGATCTGCTGGCCGTAGGAATCGTCCTCCGCGCAGACGTACTTCGGCTGGTTGCCGACCATATATCCGCGGAGGGCTTTGGAGATGTACGCGCAGAAGTTGGAGACGATGCGGTTGCCGTCACGGTCGGGGAAGTCCTGGTCCCCGATGTAGTAGCGGTAGAGCGTGTCGTAGCGCGACTTCTGGCCGATCCAGTCCACGAATGCGTTGCGGACCGTCTTCGGCGTGATGTTCTCTTGCGTGACGATGGTTTCAGGCGGTTCTGTTTTCATGCTATCAGTCCTACGATTGGCCTCATGAATGTGTATCCGAAGTAGCGAACCGCGTCCATGCGGTCATCGCCGAGTTTGACGGGCTTCTCGATGCCGTTCTCGGCGGCCTTGGAATCCCATGAGTATGTGCGGAATTCTCCCAGAATGTCTTGGAGGGTGTCATGAAAAACGAGCATTCCCGACCTCATGGCCTCGCGGATATACTCGATCCCTGGCAGTACGTCGTTCTTGGCCTTGCGAACATTGAGACCATGCTTGACGAACTCGTCACGGAGGGTCCTCGCAGCCGGATCTATGGCCACCTGGATGCGATTGGGGTCGGCTCCGATGCGTCTGCACACATCAAGGAATCCGCAATAGTGGTCGTAGGTCGTCTTCCCGCTGGCCTCGTCGAAGTACTCGGCGCAGATGCGCCAGTCCCTGCGGTTGCCCTTGAATGTTCCGCCGAAGACCATGACGGTCGGATGGGTGGCTCCGAAATCGATGGCGCAGTAGCGCACATCCACATCGGAGATGTCGAACGGACGGAACGAGGACTCCGCGAGGATCGGATAGACGAGTCCTTCCGCCACGCATCTCTCTCCGAGCACGTATCTGCGATAGAGGTAGGACCCTTCGGGATATTGCGCCTTGAGGGATGCGATCATCTGCTCCGTCATGATGGGGTTGTCTTCGAGGGTGAAGTGCCACCAGCGATATCCGCCGAGGGCATTCCGCTCCTCTTCGGTCATCGCGTCGTACCGGTCGAGGTACTCCTTGTAGATCCATTCGGACGGCGAGCCGGGGTTGAGCGTGAAGAAATGCCGACGGTCCCTCGATGCAGCGGTCCTCTTGAGGGCCTCCTCGACGAACGCCTTGTCGTGCATGTTGATCTCGTCGGCGAACCATCCGCCGTAAGACTGGCCACGGAGGGCCATGTAGTCCTTGATGGTGGATGCACCCTGGACGATGATGACCTTCGGGGTCATCGTGCCGTCCTTCTCCTTCACGCGGAACGTAATCCCCCACTTCTTACCGACCTGATGATACTCCGATCCCGGGATCATGTTCAGGAGGCCGAAGTCGTTGAGGATGCAGTTCTGCTCGATGGTTCCCATCGTCCTCCCGGACATCAGGAATCTGGTCTCCTTGGACTGCCTGACGTACAGCGAGAACGCCACCAATGCGATGACGGTCTTGGACGATCTGACCGCTCCCTCCCACACGGTCAGATAGCCGGTGGACGACGCGATGGACTCCAACGCCTTCCGGTTCCTCTCGGGGTCCGGATGCGGCAGGATCGTGACAGCCTCCGCCGTCATGTCTTCTCCTTGAGCAGGTCCAGCGCCTTCTCGAGATAGTCATCGACAGGACTGGCCGGGACTCCGAGGACGGCATCGCGCGATAAGCCGGTGCAGTCTATCAGCATCTTGATCCCGTCCTTGTACAGCTTCAGATACTGGACTTCCTGCCACGTCTTCTTATCGGGTTCCTGCGGCGACTCCTTGGCCTTCTTGTAGCCGACCTTGGCGATGGCGATGTAGGTCAGGAGTTCCTTCGCGGTGCGCTCCTTCGTAAGCGATTCGACCGCCGTGTCGGGGGGTGTGTCCTTTGGTGTGTCCTTTGGATTGGGTGTGTCCTTTGCATCGGACACGGGCTCGCCCTTGACGCGCGCGCGTGCGGGTGAGGATTTGGGCTTGCGTGCCTGCCGTGGTGTGTCCTTTGGTGTGTCCTTTGGAACGGACACCGTGTCCTTTGGTTCCGCACGCTTCAGGATCTTCCTTACGGTGGACTTGCTGATGCCAGTTATCCTCTCGATCTCCCCGAGGCTGTGTCCGTCGCTGTGGAGTCCGATGACCTCGGCTTCCTTGTCCGGGTCCGTGCGTACCTTGGGCATCGTCAGACCTCAAAATTGAGGCGAGTGTGTCCTGCGATGATCGGATTCTTGAACCCGAACTCCGTGATGCTGTTCGCCAATGCCTCGACAGCACCGTCGTTCCTCCTCGGGTTTTTTTCATAAGGTTTGATGCACCCGATGGGCATCCACTCAATCTCTGTCCGTTTCACGGTTAACCCTCCGTTTAGGTGATGAAAAGACGAGCCGGGGGGTATAAAAACGAAATTCGGAAAAACGGAGGAAAAGGTTTGTCCGACATGGCACAAAAACATCCTCGTCATGTCGGGGTTTGCGAGGTCGACCGCTGTGTTTCATCGATGTGCCGACAAACCAGCATCGTTTTTGTCCGATATACATCATCACATCAGCTCCCAGACGGCGAGATGGCAGGACGTGTCCAGGCGCTTGCGACGAATGTATCCCAACCACTTGAGACGGTCGAGCGCCGCGGCGATGTCGGCGTCATGGCGGTTCCTCCCCATCGCTTCTTCGAGGCCTCTTATGGTCATGGGTCTAGTGCGGAGATGCCTCACGATCTCCTGCTCGATGGGCGTCAGCGGCTGCATGACACCTCTGTCCATGCCCATGCGATGCCTGCGAACCATGCTGATGCGCCTGCGATGATGCCCCCGGGCGTGCATATAACCGCGAGGATGGAGACGACGGTCGCTCCGAGGACGATGACGGCAGATGCGAGGATGTGGTCTTCGCGTTCGGTCATCGACCCTCCACTCCCATCCGCTCTGGTCCAACGCCTCGTCCATCGCGTCCCTGCGCTTCGCCACCAGGTCCCAATCTCCCGATCCTATCGCCGCGAGGTAGTCGTGGAAGCACGTCTGCAGCTTCTCCCGCTTGTCCTCCGGCATGGTCGCGCCGGTCAGGATGTTGTCGATGCACAACGCGTAGTCCATCGCCCTGCGATGGGCACGGCGTTCCCGTTCCATCTCGTTTTGAAGTTTGCAACCATTGAAATAAAGGATGCTCGCGCAGATGATGGCGAGTATCCCAGATATCAGTGTGATCCAATCCGCCATCCATCTCACCTCTCTCTCGCTCCAGACGCATAGCTTCCGCATCCGAACCCCTCCGGGTCCCATCTGATCAGACAGCCGTTGTGTCTGCAATACGGTGTCAATCCGCGCCACGTCAGACTGTCGCACTCGTAGCATGTGAACCAGTCGCGGCTCATGAACGCGTGGATCTTGGCCATCGCTCGTCCACCTCGAACATCATCGCTCCGACAATGTGCTTCCCATTGAGGACACGCCTGGTGCCGGGCTTGGGGCCTTCGCTCATGACGGTCCTGTCGTTTGCGATGGCGTTCTCGATGTAGCAGAGTCTTTCCTGCGCCTCCTTCTGTGTCCCATAGATCTCGTCGATGACGAGGATGCTCTCGTGCGTCGGATAAACGCAGACGCGCCATTGAGTCATTCCTCCCTCTCCTCCCTTATCCACGCCTTCATCTCCTGCGTCCCTTGGATGACCGCCTCCTCGAACTGGAGGTCCCCGGCATACCACGCCGTGTCTTGCAGGAAGTCTTGGATCATGCCGACCCTCCTGTCGTACTCCTCGGGCATGAGACCTCTGATGCAATCCAATGCTTCTATCGCGGTAGTAAGAGCATTCCAAATGATACTCGTATGATCAGGATCGTCGGTCATTCGTCCTCCTCCTTGAACGCCTTGTTGCATTCGCATCTCCTGAGCGCGCGCATCAGCCATCTCACCTCGTCCCATTCGAGACAGCACCTACGCTCCTCCAGCCTGTCGTCCCAAACCGTCAGGGTCAGGCGACAGTCCTCCATCATGCGGACGGCAATCTGGAGGTCATCGGCTAGGTCGTAGGTCATCAGCGTCATTCGTCATCCTCCCGGGTCAAATCGTCTGCCATGCACCTGCACTGCTTGGCCAGTTCCTTGCGGTCGGGGTAGTTGTCGGAGCAGACCGTCCACTGGATCGCGTACAACAGCTGGTCCATCGAGACCTCCAGCTCCGCTCTGGCCGTCGGCGTCAGATCCCCGAGGGCATTCGTTGCCATCCTCAACAGATGCAATGCAATCCATTGCAACTCGGGCAGACGTTCGATGTCGGGATCTTCGATCATCTCGTCGATGATTTCGGACTGGCTCTCGGTCAGAACGATCATTGCCCTGCCTCCTTCCCGTCCCTTGTCTTCTTCTCCATCCTCGCGATGACGCACGCGTTCCAGATCTCTATGGGCGAACCGATCGGACCGTCCATGCCTCTGCTCTTGGCGACGAATCCGCATCCTTTGCAGTGGACCGCCGCGTATGCTGTGCGGAAGTCGGTGAAGATTCTGACATCTGTGCCGGGACGACCGCATTCCGGACATGGGAGAGGGTAGGTCATTCCTTCGCCTCCTTTTCCAGATACTTGGACACAATCTCATCGATACAGTCGGCGCACAGCGGGATACTCTTGGGGAAGCTTATAAAGATCCTTCCCGCATCTGCTTCGTCGAGATTGAATCCCGTCTTGCATCTGGAGCATGCGATAAAGCAGGTCATCGCACCATCCTCCATCTGGCAGTGAAATGGTCGTCGCACAACTCGACGATGTGGCCGTTGGCCTTCGGTCCGAGCCTGTCGGTCGGCTCTCCTGCGATGATCCTGCCCTTGTCGTTCATCCAGTAGTTGAACTCCGGTGCGAGATCGCACTGGCAGATCTTGCCGGCACGCATGCGCGCCAGGGCATCCTCGAATGACAGGTCCCACTCGGGCTTGATCTCGGCGCCGGTGAAGATGTTGCTGCTCTGCCACGGCTCCGTGGTCCAGGGGAAGTACCTTATCAACAGCTCTCCCCCGGGATCCAGGACGTAATCCACGTTCCCGCAGGTGATGGTCTTCCTGCGGAGCAGTGCGAGCATCGCCTCCCTCTGCGTCAGGGTCATCTCTCCTCCTCTCCCTTCTTCACCACGTCGATCTTGATGATCGCGCTGTTCCTGATGAAAGACTCCTTGACGTCTCCGGCCACGTCCTTCAGCGTGTACGACGTGGGGTTGTTCATCACGGTCCTCGCGGTCTCCATGGCCTTCACGTACTCGTTGTACGAGCGGGAGAACGTCTCGCCCGTCATGAGCGTGAACACGAGCTTGTATGCGCTCATTCCTTGCCCCTCCCGAACGCTTTGGCGAGGTCAGGCCATCCCATGCACTCGCATGTCCTCTTGTCCTCTCTCGCGTCTCCTGACGGCCCCTGCATGTGCAGGGCGGAGAATCTGTCGGCCATGAGGACGGAGATTGTGGATAGAGTCCTCATTCGCTCTCCTCCAGCTTCTCCTTCTCCACCTCGTGGATGCTGACGAGGATCACCCTTGCGCACAGCACGTCGCTCGGCCTGACCATGATGGACTCCCGATCGTAGCCGTCCTTGATGGTGACGACATCGTCCTTCTTGTCCTGCGGCACGTCCAGCTTCGCCATGGCCTCGTCTGCTCTGTACTTGGTCTGATAGAACAGGGAGGTCCCGTCGTCAGGGCCTCCGGGGATGGTGATGTCGAGGCACCACACCTTCCTGGACTGCTCCTCTGGCGTGGGCTTGGTGCAGGTCTGGTCGAGGACCTTGTCGGACAATCTGCCGTCAGAGTTGCCGAGGGTAGCACGGATGGGATCGAACAACCTCATTCGCCCACCATCCTGATGACATAGACCGATTCGATGTGGTCGGGATTGACTGCCACATCTGAGACCTCTGTTGTGAATGTGGGTGAAAGAACCGGGCTACCGAGCATCAGCAATCTCTCTTTCCACCGTATAGCGTTGCGGATTGCGCTCGCGGTCTCCTTCGCTTCCTCCATGCTCTTGCAGGGGATCACCCAATCATCTCTGCTCACCATGATGATCCGGACGGCGAACTCCAGTGTCTTGTCCTCTGTCATTCACCCATCCTCCTGTTCGCCTTCTCCTTGAATCCGTCCACCCATCCCGCGTCAGGGAAGTCGATGTCCCACGCATCGATCATCATGCAGAATCCGCAGTTGCAGGTCACGGTGATGGCCTCGACAGCCGACAATAACTCTGCGTAGATCTCGGCCGCCTGACGGCGGTCCGGCTCGGTCATCTTCTCCCAATCCGCGGGATAGGCGATGTTGCTCGGGTCTCTGGCGTGCTCATAGTCGTGCATCGTCTCAAGGTCCACTATGCGCTCGCCTTCGCAATCGTAGAATTGGATGTCGTTCATAGTGAGCCTGCGTCCGCATATCGGACAGGGTCTGAATCCGTCCACGCCTTTGCGCATCAGCTTCTCCCACTTCTCCGCCTTCGTTTGAAGTTCGGTATAGCGTATCTTCTTCATTCGTCATCCTCCCTGACGAGATAATCATCCTCGGTCTCCATCTCCACCTCCATCTCCATCTGCTCGTAGTAAGGGCATCTGCCCACGTCGCACTTCTCGCAGTCCTCGTCGGTCATGGCGCTCTCCATCTCGCACTCGAAATCGAGGTATCCGGGGCCGTCGAAGTCCACCTTGACCTCTCCGACGAAGGCGTGTGCGCAGTCGCTGCACTGGTCTGTCACTCGTCAACCCCCCTGATGATGATCCAATCCGGGACCCATCCTTCCGCGATCTTCTCCCAATGCTCACGGACGTCCGGGTGTCCTGTCCCTTCGGCCAATCTCTCGGCGCACTTCTTCTTTACGATCTCCCAATCCTCTTTCGAGAACGACCTCCAATTGTCGATCTCTTGGGGATAGATCAGGTCGGAGTAGCGGCAATGGCGGAATCCTATCTCGTCCTTGCCCTTGATGTCCTCGAACACCCAACGCGCCAGGAAATTGGCCTGGAATCCGGTCATGTGTCCGCATACGGCGTTGGTCATCGCCTTGATGCTGATCCTGCATGCGTGGACGTATGTGCCGTAGTCATGGTCCAGAGCCATGATCTCCTTGGCCAGTGCGCACGCCTCGTCGATGGATGCGACGTCGGCAGCCCGTCTCTGCCATTCCTCCTTCATCGCCTTGAACTCCGCGCTCGTCTCGTCCAGACTCACTGACATTGCATCGAGCGACGTGCGAGCTGCGGATGGGCGCAGAACATGTTGACTCCGAGATCGTCGTCGGCGTAGTCCACCTGGAACATGCACCCCTTGCATTCCTCGGGGCAGGGACTCACTCGCATCCCTCCATGATCTCCTTGCCGCTCCTCTGGTCCGCCGGAACCCCGGCGTAGTCGTAGATGGCGTTGGCCCACTCCATCACGGTCCCCATCTCCTCGTCGTCGAGGAGTTCCATGGCGTAGGACATCATCCTGTCCGCCAGATCCACCAGTCCATCAGTAGTCATCGTATGTCATCTCCCTCATTGCCTCACTCACGGCTTCCATTGTCTTGATGTAGAGTTTCATCGGGACCCCCGCGGGGAGGTCCTTGATGCAGACGACCTCCCCCAGGGCGGTCATCGCTCCGAGCCTGACCGCATCCATCAGCGCGGTCTTCTCGTCTGTTGTGATCTCTGTCATTCTCGGTCCCTCGCGTATGACGAGCATCCGTCGCAGGTCCTGTCGTAGGCGACGCCTCCCATGAGTCTGCATGTCCCCATGACGAAGACCTCGCCTCCTGCCATCAGTCCGCTGTCGATGTCGGTCTTGAGCCATCTGCAGCGCTTCCCGTCGGGGAAGACCCGGTCGATGTCTCCGACCGTGTCCATGTCCATCTGTCTCATTCTATCGCCCTCCATGTGGCGAGCCATATGGTGCATCCGGGCTTCCGGACCGGCTCGCCGTCCTCCACATAATCGTATTTCGCCAGCTGCTTGAGCGCCTTCCTGACGTAGGTCGGACTGCATCCGGTGTCGTCGCAGATCTGCGTGACCGTCATGGGTCCGTTCTTGCGGAGGGAGGACAGGACGATCTCCTGGGATTGGGTCATGCGAATGCCTCCAATATCGCTGTCATCATCAGCGCACCTCCCATCTGCGCGTTCCCTTGGAGTCCACGGAGCGGGTCACATGCCCCTCCTCGTACAGTCTCCGGAGCATGCTCCCGATCGTGTTCGGACCGGTCACCCATCTGTCGCCGAGGACGTCCAGCACCTCCGACGCGGTGGACGGACGTCCGAGCGTCTTGAGGGCGTCGTAGACCATGCCGGCACGACTGCCCGTGAGGATGCTCCCGGTCAATCGACCGCCTCCCAGATCTGGACCCATCTCTGGGCGAGGCCCTTGCCGAATGCCGGGTTGGTGCGGTATCCGACCATGCGGATGCTCCCCTGACTCTTGAGGACGGAGATCGCGTTGGCGACCCTCCACGGAGGGAGTCCGGTCCTGCGTGCGATCTCGACGATGGTCGCACGTCCGAGGTCGCAGATGACGCAGTAGACTCTCGACACGGACATCGCTCCCCCTCCATGCGGACGTACTGCGAGCATGAGCGGAAATCGCACAGGTCCTCGTCGGTGATGTCCTTGGAGCCGCACTCGTAAACCATCTCGCCGTCCACGTACGCGTATGCGCATGTGGAGCATTGGCTCTCGATGCGGATGTCCTGGAGGCGCCACCCGTCCGTCAGTCCGGCGCGGATGCGTCCGATCAGCGCCACAACGCTCCTGCATCCGTCGATGGTCTCCCTGCGGGTCTCGGTGGCCGCGTTGACCTTGTGCCGGCAGTAGGTCATGACGATCCTGTCTATCATGATCGGTCCTCCCTCGGGATCAGGTCCTGCGACTCCAGCCACGCGTTGAGCGTCAGGATGGCGGTCTGGACCTCTTGGAGCCTCGAATCGAGTTCGGGCTTGGCTCCGAACCTCGCGTCGGCGATGGCCCTCGCGAGGGCCTTTCCGCGTGCGCGGACGACGCACAGCTTCTCGGTCTGATCCATCAGGCGTCACCGTCCATCTGCTTGAGCATGGCCTTGGCCTTGACGCCGGTGATCCATCCCTTCCCGCATGTGCCGGGTGCGATGGCGAGCTCCTTCGACGCCACCATCTTGAGCATCAGGGACGATGCGATGGAGCGGTCGATGCCGAGGTGGTCCATGATCTCCTGCTGTGTGTGCGCGGTCTCGCAGTATGCGAGGATGCGGTCCTTCAGCTGGGTGACGGTTGCTTCGGTCACTCTATCGCCTCCCAGACACGGGTGGGCTTGGAGGTCTTGGGGGCTTTCCTGATCTCCTTGACGCGGACCCTGCCGGCTTCGACGAGGATGTGGATCGTGTTGAGGATCGAATCGTAGTTGGACCGGGGGATGCGGTCGACCATCTCGCTGATGGTGGCCGGTCCCTCTGCGAGGGCTGCCATGACGAGCGGTTCGTAGATCGCGCTCATTCGACGGCCTCCCATATCGCGGCGTATGCGTAGTTGGACAGCTTCTCGTGGCGTGCGACCCGCACCTCTCCGCTCGCCT
>ERZ1026882.1140-NODE-1140-length-11876-cov-6.764995_pt1 | contig 11876 bp, 11 predicted proteins | sample MGYA00380171_ERZ1026882 | MGnify/ENA primary metagenome ERZ1026882 (study PRJEB33269, sample SAMEA4719807) | human gut metagenome | biome: human-associated habitat; feature: organic feature; material: feces | place: Cameroon | collected 2013-10 ...
CATTGTCTGCTTCAAACATTCTTGTAACATTATATACGTTTTTGACTATTGATACTTCTGGATATTTATAACCTGCCATTTTGTACCTCCTTTTTCACTTATCCAATAAATATTTCTAACTTCTATTATAAAAACATTTCCTGCCTTTATTTTTCATCACCTCCGCAACATATTTTATTATATTTTTGAAATGTTTTTACTAACAAAAATTTTGTAAAATCAACTTCTCTATGTATCTTAACAAGCATTTATATTTTAACTCATTTTCCACACTGCCGCCATGAGCTATTGTCAATAATATCCTTACCTTTAATTCCGATATACAAACTGCTCATAAGGCCTGATTTTTCGGTTTCTCTCTTTCAAAACCATCACTTGGCAAATATCCTTGCCAGCAACTATAAATTCCATACTATCAATTCTCTTCGCAGACTTATTGCGTCCATGCCGTTGCACAAAAAATACAGATATAGCGTCAACTATATCTGCATTTTTTTATAACATGCAAACTTATGTTTTTAATATACCACATTTTACATGAAGTATATCATTTCTTTCTCGTAATTATGCACCTTTTTTCTTAATATGCGGCTTTTTACCACACCCTTCAAAAGCCATTGTTCCAATCGACGGAGTATCCTTCCCCAGGGAAATCTTCCTCACATTCGCTGCAAAATAAAATGCCTGTGCGCCAACACGTTTTACCCTTCCATGACAAACAAACTTTTCTAAATCATAACACCTAAAAAATGCATCAATACCAATCTCATCCACATTGCCATGTGCTTCGAAACTTTCAATATGGCTGACTGCAAAAGCTTCACGGGATATTTGTTTTAAATTGCCTAAAACAACCACTTTTCGCAGTTTCCGGGCAACCGCTCCGGAAAACGCTTGTCTTGCAATCTTTTGAACCCTCCTGTCCAACACAAGCGTAGAATCCCGATATGCTTTCAATGCCTTATACAGCGTCTTTCCGTCTTTGCTGTAAAGAATATGGTTTCTTACCTTATAATGCCTATTTCTCTCCGATACCCGGATTTCCATTGCCGGCCTGTCAGGCAGAAGAAACCCCTTTATATCGCCAACATGATCTGGATTAATCTCTCCTGCATAAGAAGCACCAATAGAAATCTTTTTTAAATAGAAACAATTCTTAAACGTATTGTAGGCAACGTATTTTAGCCGATCGGGAAATTGAATCCCTTTTAGTTTTGTTCCTGCAAAAGTTCCCAGAGAATACCAGTCCCGCCAATCTTCTGCATCGTCATACCCTTCATCATCCTCTAATACTTCATATGGTATGCCTTCCGGCACTCCCGTCTCAACATCTATTTTATCGTTTCCGTTAAAATCACAAATTCTCTTCAGCTTTTTTGCCTGTTCCAAATTAATTTTCACAAGACGATGATCATTAAAAAAAGCTCCCGCACCAATCACTTGAATATTATGCGGCAATATAATTTCCTGCAAAAAAGAATTCCTGGAAAAAGCAAGTGCCTTGATTTTAGTAACAGACTTAGGAATGCGGTAAACTTTATCTACCTTCTCGGAAGGATAATATACAAGCGTTTTAACATCCTTCGTAAAAAGAACACCATCCTTGACGATGTAATATGGATTTCTCTTGTCAACCGTAATTTTCAGTTTCCTCTTATACGTTTTCGCAATTCTTTTTACATCTTCTTGATAGGAATATGCATGTGGATATGCCTCATGTCCAATCCCCCAAAAAGCACCTCCCTCTATATAACGCAGCTTATACGGCAAATGAATACGGCGGATATATTGGGTATCATTATACATCTCAAAGGTATTGGCACCAATCCTTTCTAACGAATCCGGTAAAGAAATCTTGATTTCCTCTGCTTCCTCTTCCTTCATAATGTTCTGAAACAATGAACAACAATCCAATGCTGTAATTCCCTCTTCAATCCGAATTTCTTTTACCGGATACTCCAGCTCCAGCCCATAGGGCGACACATATTCCTTCGATTTCTTGATTCTCTGATTCACAACACCTGTACCTGTAATCCACAACAGCTTACTTCCCGTATCGTAAGTCCAAACAGCGCTTTTACCACACTTTCCCGAAATAACCTGCTCTTCTTCTGTTTCAAATTTTGAAACAGATAGGGCAGGTGTATTAGTTGGCTCTTCCTCCAGTGCTGCTTTTGTATGACGCTGCCCATTCTCCACAATTTCTGTTCTACTGCCAACCGAATCTATGGCATTACCTGCTTTTCCGGAACAGGCAGTCATTCCCACAACAATAACCATTATAAAAAAAGGCATAACACATCGGCAAGCAAAATTCCTCTGTTTCAGATATATCATAATTTCCTTCAAAATTAATTTCCTCCAAAATTATCAAACAAAGTTTAATCTTTAATTATTATATCAATAATACAATATCTGTGTCAAACCAAATCACTCAAAAGAAAAATATAATTTTTAAACAGGGTTAAACTCTATATTAGAACCTATATGTAATCAGGAAACTTGCAGCATATGTCGTACTTGGCATCAATGAAGATGGCATGAAAGAAGTCCTAAGCATTGTCGTTGGCGAAAATGAAAGTAGTAAATACTGGCTGTCTGTATTAAACAGCCTAAAAAATCGAGGAGTTCAGGACATCCTCATTCTCTGCTCTGATGGTTTGACCGGTATCAAGGATGCAATCTCTACGGCATTTCCAAAAACGGAGCAACAGCGTTGTATTGTACATATGGAGAGAAACACGCTTAAATACGTTGCGAACAAGGATATGAAAGCATTTGCAAAAGATTTAAAGACAATCTATACCGCCGCAGATGAAGAAGCTGCCAGAAAGCAGTTAGAGTCTGTAACAGAAAAATGGTCTGCTCAGTATCCAAGTGCGATGAATCGCTGGCACGAAAACTGGGATGCAATATCCCCTATCTTCAAGTTTTCCAAGGAGGTTCGCACCGCATTTTACACTACAAATGTCATAGAATCATTAAATTCATGCTATCGTAGATTAAACAAGCAACGCAGTGTATTTCCAAGCTCTCAGGCACTTATGAAAGCCCTATATCTGGGAACCTTCGAAATTGCAAAAAAGTGGACAATGCCGATCAGGAACTGGGGAAAAGTCCGTGGCGAGCTGGAAATCATGTACCCTGACCGAATGCTGATATAGCAATAAAAGCTGGAAAATCAAGAGTAATTATATGCCCAGTTTTTCTGGGCACTCTTGGCATACCCGCTTATTTTTGCTATTAAATAAACAACGGCTTAACAGCAGAAACCGCTGTCAAGCCACATCAATTATCATAGAAGATCTGAATTTATAGAAAAAATTTCACACCGTCTCATAATTACGTTTATATTCCAATCAAAATCAGGAAAAAGATACTTGATATAATTTATCTTTTGCTCCATTCTCAGCAACATTTGCCAACATATACATGGTAGTTCCTCCATCTGGAGATCCAAGAGATTCTACTTCAAACGAATCTTTCTTTGGCTGATCACAGGAATAACTCGCTGTAAGAGAAGCCTTCGTTATCTGAGACGGTGTAGTACTGTCAAACTTAAATACTCCAATGTCATTTTGCCTTATTGCACCTGAACTGTCCCTATACGAAAAGGCTTTATAAAGTTTTGAATTGGTGCAATATATACCTTGCCCAGTTAGTTTGCAGCCACTTCTTGAAAAATTATTATGCACTCCTGATAACTGAAATCTTGATATTTCCTGCATTGTTTTAGCACTATTATTCAGTTCACAAATGGATACACCCAGACCACAACATAAAGCAAAATATTTTCCCGAAATATGAGCAATACCTGTTATTGTTTTGAACTCCTTAACTTTATCATATATTTTTTTACTGTTTTTCGGCAACGGATTATAATTATATGGATCCAATTCTTTTAAACTATTGCTTAAACGAATAATTTGTCTTCCTTTTTCATCGTCATCCTCATTGCTGTTTTCTTTTTTCCCCCCACCCTGTACAATAAAAAAGACACTATCATAATAAGCACAGTCATTAGCATGTCCATAATTTCTTCCTTTACTATACTGACCACCTACTTCTCCATTAGTCTCCTGTTTTCCCATAACATGTGCAACTGCTACATTATCTGGGGATTTCAGAGATGTAATGAAATGTATACGGTTTACTCCAGAAGAAACGGTATACCCTTGTGCTGAGGTATACAAAGCTGCACCTTTTGCTTTAAACATTTCTGTAACATTATATACAGTATTAAGAATATATACTTTTCCCATTTTTGTACCTCCTAATTTTTAATTATCTAATAAAGTTTTTTATAATAAAAACATCTTCTGACCCTTTGTTTTATCACCTCCGTTCTATTTTCCATTGGGTCTTTATTAAAACATTTTTATAAACGATGCTTCATACCACCCCTTATCCCCTGTCACATAACGAATATGCGGCATTTCTTTGTTTTGCATAAAAGTAATACCAGTATCTTCTGCACCATCTTCGCCTTTTAGTATCTTAACATAGTCCCAATACATGAGGAACTTTTTGATTACACTTACCCACATCAGTCAGTTGGCTTTTACTATTTCCACTGTCCCTATGCCTGAGAGTCAGTCTTACGAAAAAATGTTTTTATTAGCAAGACCTATTTAAAACTATTTTTTCTATGTACTTTAACAAGCATTTATATTTTAACTCTTTTTTCACACTGCTGCCACGGGCTATTGTCAATAATATTCCTACCTTTAATTCCAAATATAGAATGTTACCACATCAGAATCATAGAAATATATAATACAACCTAATCCCACTATAATCCTGGCTAAAAATAATTTTCTATGTTTTCTTCTATTACTCATTTCCCCTGCACTTTGATATAAAAGCTGCTATTTTTCCTGTCTTTATATCAGGAATGATCTGGTCGAAGTACTGAAAACGAATTTGAAAATTTTCCTGCAAATGCTTTGCTGTAAGATCGCATATCAGTTTTTCTATCTCTTTCTGATCTGCTGTTTCTGTAATTACCAAACGGAATGTAAAAGAATCTATTTTCTCCTGTACCAACTGATACTGTAATATGGAATAGTTTGTCCGATAATTAACTTCATTTATAATTTGGAGCAAAGAATACGGATGCAGTTTCGTTCCATCTAACATACAAATCCAATCGTTATCCCTCCCCCGGAATACTTCTAAAACCGGACTGCAGTTACCACAAGAACATTTTTTATTCAGCAGCCTTCCTTTATCACCTGTTACATAACGGATGTATGGCATTGCTTTATTCTGCAAGGAAGTAATACAAATATCCCCGATACCATCACGGGCATTTAAAATTTCTATGTAGACATTATTTTGCATAACGTGCATATTTCCTGCCGGACACTCATATGCCATAGAATTTACTTCCCGCATCCCATACTGGTTTGCTATTTTGCAGCCAAAAAAGTCTCCTGCCAATTTCCGGATACTGTCTTCCAGATACTCTCCCGTAAATTCAATATATTCTACAGAATCAATAATTGGCAATTTTTTCTTTTGGATCAACTGATACAGCATCCAAAATACGCTAGGCTGCAAAATCATCCACTTCGGTTGAAAATCCATTATTTTTTCATATGCCTCTTCCAATTTCCCATTATATAAATATTCTTTGGACAATGCCAATACATGAGGCGTTCTATTTACTAATTCGTCTTCTACTACAATAGGAAAAAATAAAACCATGTTATCTGTCGGTAATATATTGTAGTATTTTTTTCGATAAAGCCAAAGTTCCATTAAGGACATTTTATCCTCATCCGGATGCCAATAATAGGTGCTGACTTTTCCTGTTGAGCCAGATGTTTTTCCGACCTCTAATTTCCCATCAATGCAATCTCTAACATAATATGTCGATAAATAAGGTGTTTTTGACTGCATATAAGTATCTTTTCCTACGATTGGCAGATTATGGAAATCGCACCACTCTTCTTTTAATTCATCTCTTAATTCCATATATAAAGGCACCGAATTATAAGCATATTCCGCCATAAGAAGTACATTTTGCGGTATTTCTTCTACATCATTCCTCATTATTGTACTCATTCTGTAAACCTCCTCTCCTTTTTAGTAGTTCTGTGTAATTACTTTTCCCTGATTGTAATCTGGGAATTTCCTCTATATATTTAACTTGTATATTTTGTGCATGAATATCAAACAATTTCAAAGAATAATTGAGTATTTTTTCCGTCTGGTCAGTATCAATATAAATGCAAACTTCTTTATCATTACCGACAACAGCACAGGATATTTCAAATTCATGGTTAATTTTTGATTCCATATCATCTAAGTTAATTCGTTTCCCCAAAATCTTCACAAATCGTTTCTTACGTCCGGTAATATATAAAAATCCATCCGAATCCAAATATCCAATATCCCCCGTTTTTAGCTTCCCCTGATTATCATCTCCATGCTGCAGATCCTGATAATCATTTGCGTAGCCCAGGCAAACATTGTTACCCAGATAAACAATTTCACCATTTGTATAGGGAGGAACCTTTTCCCCGGTATCTGCATTGTGAATTTCAATTGTTCCGCCCGGTATCGGAATTCCCACACTCCCCGCCTTTTGACGCTTCATAAAACATTCCGGAGGCAGATATGCCATTCTTGCCGTAGCCTCTGTTTGTCCATACATAATATAAAATTTGATCTTATTTTTTCTGGCATAGTCAAATATTTTGTCCTGTAATTTTAATGATAACTTTCCTCCGGCTTGTGTGATATAATCCACAGCGATATCCTGATTAAAAAAATTAAGTTTTTCCAACAGTTCAAATGTATATGGTACCCCGCTGAAAGACGTTCCATGATATGTTTGAAAGAAGTCCCAAAAAGTACTCTGATATATTTTACTGTATGGTACTAACAAAGCTGCTCCTGCCATGATATGTGTATGCAGAACAGACAACCCATATGTATAGGACAAAGGCAATGATACGATTGCTCTGTCATTTTCAGAAATATGCAGATATTCTATGATTGCCTCTGCATTGGACAGAATATTTTTCCTGCTCTGCCTGACAAATTTACAATCTCCCGTGGAACCGGATGTAGGAAGCAGCAATGCCAATTCTTTATTTATCATTTTGCCGTTTCTTTGGTTTTCCAAACGGATTCCATATCCATATATTTGATCTAAATACGCTGCACCATCAACCAATTCCTCGCATATATACTCCGGTTGATATTTTTTAATATAATCCATATGCTGGTCGTAATGTAATTCTTTATCAACAACCTGTACCATATTTTCCGTATAGAGAAATGCTATATAATATATCATCATCCCAATATTAACAGACGCCTTCATGTAAATATGTTTATTTGTACCGATGATTGATACAATTTTTTGGGCGCAGGATAAAATATCTTTATAATATACAACCGTTCCCTGCTCATCAATAAACGCAATATTCTCTTTATATTTTTCTAATTCAAATATCTTCATCTTGTTTTACCTTATCACGCAACTCATCAATTAACTTTATTAAATCTCCAATCCGGTTAAATTTCTCAAACAAAAGACTCGCCTCATTAAATTCAATCCCAAACCGGGTCTCAATATCAACAATTAAACTGATAAGCTGTACGGAATCAAACCCCAGATTTTCAATAAGAAGCAGGCTCTCATCCAAAATCAAATCATCCATTCTCATTTGCTCTTTGATAATCTCATATAACCCTTCTTTCGTACTTTCCATAGTTTTCTCCACCTTTCCTAATTCAAATGATTGCCTCCAAAAACTGGTTTAACAGGCTGACATCCTTATCCCTTAGCTCATTTAACCGCTCTGCAACACGAGGCAGTATCTCTTTTTTGTTTGTCACAATATATTTCAGATATAGATTGGTCAAGATTTTGAATGCAGCTAATATTTCTTTTAACCCTTCATATAATTCTGGATTCTCCTTTATGAATCCCCCCTCCACCATATATTCATATCTTTTTAACATGAGATATTTATGATCTTCCATGATACAAAAGAAACGAATATCTGAATTGATTTCATTGTTCATATTTTTAAAAACAAAATTCTGAATAAACTCATAGCAATGAATGCCAAAATTTGTATAATCATATCTTTCTTCATTGTCAATGATAGGTTTCGGGCATACCATCCGGTTAAAATAACAACGCTGCTTTTCCGGATACAGATAATCTGCAATTTGTTCCTTCACAAAATCAGGAGTAAATTCAAACTCCTTTTGCTTCAGTTGATACAGAAAAACCCCCGCCTCCCAATTCGTTCCGGTAATTTGATTATAAGATTCCAAAAATTCTGCATAGGATATTGTCTTTTTCTGAAATTTTCCCTGCTCAAAATTGTCCATGATATAAATTTTTTCTGCTTCACTATCAAAACCATATATGTAATTGGGATGATGGTACCCAATTCTTCCAATATCTTTTCTGAAAAATTGATCCATGTAAGTCGAAATATAATAATTTTCCTGTATCGCTTCTTCCACAAACTGAATTGGCGACAGATATTTTTCAAAAATAATTTTCCGGGGGATTACGTACTTATCCAACATAGGACACATATCAAAAATATTTGGAGTCAAATCATGCATCCCATAAGGGTAAAATGTTACTCTGGAATCATAAATATTCCATTTCTTACTATAAAAAATAGAACACCGCAACTGAATATGCGTATTCAAAACCCAGTCCCAGCCAAAAGGAAAATTTTTTAATACTGATAACAGAAAATTGGTTTCTGGCCATGCCTTGGTTCCGACTTCCTCTACTGGCAAAACAATTTTCGTTTCCATATTCTTATCCGTCCCCCCCAACGTATCTTGCTTTCAATTCCTCTTATATAATATATCTGACAGCAATTCATATCCACCCGCCACTGTTTAAGCCGGACTCATCATAATGAACATTATAAAACATTGGTTTGGCCGCCTGGGCATTCGCAGTTTGTGGCAGATAGATTAGTATTACTACAATACAAAAAAAGATGTAACTTAGGTTCTTAAATAATCTTTTGTCCATAACAATCTCCCTTTTCATCAAAACAGTTTAATAAATTGCTCCTTCACTATAATACTTCATTTATCTCTCCACAACCTTTTATGATGCATAATAAGTAGAACAATAGTGCATGAAAATCATTAAATATTTTGCATTTCCATCCACGCCTTTTTCTTCTCCTGTACCTCTGCCTCCGTCAACTCTGGGCGAATAATACTCTTAATCGTCTCATCCTCTGCACCTGCTTGAATCAGTTCCCGTATCACTTCCCGCCTTGTCCTGCTAATCTGCCCGGAACTGAAAATATCTAACAGGTTCATCTCTGGAAACTCCCTCTCAAACTGTTTTCGCCGTTCCTCTGCACTCCGCTTTGCTTCCACTTCTATAGCCTTCTGAATCATATCCGGACGGATCAGGGCAGTCTTTTCCTGTTCGTTAGCCACAGTATGTACTTTCCCCATGACCACATCCATCGGCAACAGCAATACATGTATGATAACAGAGTGCATAGCGTACCGGATAGAATTGTGAGTATCAGTCAACCATACATCCGGCCAATCGTCAGAGGGAAAGCAAAGGCACCGGTTGAGTTTGGAGCAAAGCTCGACCTTAGTATCGACGAAAAGGGCATTGCAAGATTGGAGCGCTTGTCATTCGATGCTTACAATGAATCAGACGTGCTCATCACAGCAGTTGAAACTATAAGAGCCGCATAGGACATTATCCTGAAAGGGTTCTGGTTGACCAAATATACAGAAATCGGTCCAACAGAGCCTTTTGCACGGAACATGGAATACGAATTTCCGGACCTGCACTTGGTCGTCCTAAGAAAGATGATAAGGCCGATAAGAAACAGGAATACATTGATAACACGGATAGAATCGAAGTAGAGCGAGCATTCAGCTTGGCAAAGCGTAAATATGGTCTTGGGTTGCTAACCACAAAGTTGGACACGACAACCCGGAGTGCAATCGCTTTATCTATCATTGCAATGAACGTAAACCGCTTGACAGTGGTTTCGTTTGCTCAAATTTGTATTTCAGTATTTTCAAGGTACAAACAGTGCATAGCACTGAAAAAATATATACAAAACAAGCCTTATGAATTGTTAAAGGTTTGTTGAGCAGACACTAATTATCCTTTCCCCAACTTACTTTTCAACTGAATTCTCCGACTAATAGCACTCTGTTTTATCATAAGACTCTATTTCATCTACTTTTTTCACCTCATTCCTAGACCAGTTTTCCAAGCCTCTAGTGGCTTGCCATCCCAATATATTCATCTAATTCAGTCTTTTTTATTCTTTTCACCAAAATTAATTTTCAATCAAGCAATAGATATCTGAATTATCTATATTATTCTCTATAACGAAGATTATGCACAAGACCTTTGCATGCTTTACCGATACATCCAATGTATCCAGTGTTAGATATTGTTCAATTTGTTGTTCTAACAATTCACATTCTATCCCCAAGAAAATCAGAGAACACAATACTTCTATTACTTAATAATTATCAGTAACCAAAAAATCATTTTGGTACTGATAATTGAATATTATCGGACGAAGAGATTTGTCGTGACGGATGATTTTTAGTTATCCGTCAGATATTGTGTTGATAAGCAGGGGAGGGCTAGATATGTCTGCTATTATTATTTCATGTTTTCCCGGATGTGGGAAAACCTACTTATGCAAAAACACTTCGTATGCTTCAAAAATTATAGATTTGGACGTTGCTGATTATACCATTCAAAAGGAATGGCCACAAAATTATTTTAATGCAATTATATCACGTTTAGAAACATATAAAATGATACTCATATCACAGCATGAAGAGATTCTTGAGTTGTTAAATATAAATCATGTTCCTTTTTATATTGTAGCACCTAATAATTCAGATATGATTTCTAATAAAAAGAGAAATATAATAAAGCAACAGTGGTTTGGGCGTTTTTTTCTCCGAGACAATTCACATATAAAAAGTAGTACTGGTATTGAAGAATGGTTCGACCTACTTCTATCAAATTATAATAAATGGACATCAATTGAACATTTACAAAAACATCAACCATCCAAAATTTTTTTATTGGACGAAACTGAGTATTTGGCTGATATTATTGTAACAATTAACAAGCAACATATAGGAGAATAGATAATATGAAAGTTTTTTTATGTTTTTCAAGTGCAGATAGGTACACAATTGTCGATTCTGTATTATATCATTTAAAAAGATTCCATATTCCGGTCTGGTATGACTATCATGAGCTGACTTTGGGAGATAATCGTATAGTGGGAAATTTTAAAAATGGACTAGATTTATGTGATTATGCCGTTGTAATTATTTCTCCGTCTATGTTTGAATGTAAATGTGGAAATGATGAATTGAATGAAATAAAAAGACGATATCAAAACCATACTATACATATATTTCCAATATTTTACGAAATAAACGCTTCAGATTTGCCCTATCAATACAAATGGTTAACTGATTTAATTTACAATGAGTTGAGTCTGTCTACAGGTTCATTGGCTACTTGTAAACAGATTGTTTATCAAATTGTAAAAGACAAACTTAACACTTGCAAAATCAAACTGATACAGGAATTTAAAAACTCAACAGATTATTATATTTACCATGCATTAAATACATATTCTAAAACAGATGAAGATAATTTTAATGCACGATTTACAATTTTATATATGCTATATGTTTATCTTACCGCACAAAATATTAATATATCAGATATGTATAATGGTATCATGGAACGTTTATGTCAGATAAGCCAACTGAATATTGCATTTCCACATAAAGAAATATTAATTGCTGAAAATATATTAATAATTCTTTTAAACGAATACACTCCTTAATCC
>ERZ1026882.1150-NODE-1150-length-11807-cov-5.616236_pt1 | contig 11807 bp, 9 predicted proteins | sample MGYA00380171_ERZ1026882 | MGnify/ENA primary metagenome ERZ1026882 (study PRJEB33269, sample SAMEA4719807) | human gut metagenome | biome: human-associated habitat; feature: organic feature; material: feces | place: Cameroon | collected 2013-10 ...
CTTATCACATTTCTTCGTATCTCACCGATCCACTCGGAAGCATAGATGTCAAGAAGTGTCAGCGAATCAAAGTTTTCTACAAACCACGCTTTCCGTTCCGCTTCCTCCCGCTCTTTTTCCGCACGAAGAGCTGACTGTATCATGCCGGCAGTGATGGTCGGCTCTCCTGCCTTTCCCTTTTTATCGTTCGGAGTAGAATGAATCTTCTTTTCCATCTCGTCCAGATCCATCATCATAAACGAAAAAGCATCCAGTTCATACAACCGGATATTTTCATTTTTGTCTTTCTGCAACTTCAGATAATTTAAGGATTCTTCGCCGAGAAATTCGCACTCTTCCATCGGCTTTTCCTGTTTTTCCTTCTGCTCTTTGGAATTAAAAGCACCACACTTTCTTGCTTCTAAGTATTGTTCATGCTCCCACGGAAACCACTTTTTATCCCGGATCGGATTTTCCCCACGCACAAAGATGATACATTCATCATCCGGTAAAAGACGCAGCTCATACTCTAACATCAGCTCTCTGCCGAGTACATCATAATTCTGACTGTATGAGCCACTGGAACCTTTGCTTTCCCCGCTGGTTCGTTTATCAATCGTCCACTTACCAAGTAACTTTGACACATACTCGTAGGTACTTGCCTCATTTCCACCAAGATAGATAAAAGTATCACAGTTCCCCACGATTCCCTCCCATGCACCATCCGCAAACAGCGTTTTTAACTGCGCAAGAGACTGTAAAATCGGTACGCAGTACACACCTCGGCTACGGCAGGTTGCAAGAATCTTATCAAAGTTATTCGGCATCTTGATATTTGCCATTTCATCCAGCCAGAAACCGACATCCATCGGCAGCTTTCCGCCAAAGAATCTTGCCTGACGGTACAACTCCTGAAAAAGCAGCGTGTAAACCATACCCGGCACAAAGTTAAAGGTGTCATCGTCATCCGGGATAATGATAAACAGATTGCTTTTAGTTTTCTTGTCTCCGTCAATTCCGGTGCCAAACTCATCCAACGGAATGTCATTGGACGAAAAGATTTCCAACAGTTCCTCATTATCAAAAGGCTGCATACGGGCATTTACGGTCATAATAACGGAACGAATCGTTTCATCCGGACCTCCCCGGTATCGCTGATAGGCTTTTACCGCCGGATGATCCGGCTTCTTTTTTGCCAGTTCTTCCATACGCAGATCCAGTTTCGGCGGTGTGTCCGCATCCACAAACTGAGCCTCATCCAGCAGATATAAAATCGTTTTCCAGTTTTTCTGCAACAATTCCGCCCGCCCCCTTTTCTGGTTATATACTCCCTTGGGACATTCCATCCAGACATAGAGGAAAAGGCTCTCCAGAAACATTCGTTCCGCCTTCTCCCAAAATGGATCTGCACTTGAATTTTTAATGTTTGGGGAGTTTGTATTCTGTATCAGATTCGTCACCAGTTTGGTCACATCACTTTTACTGCGGATGTAGAGAAACGGATTAAAGTGCATACTTTTTTCCATTTCACACAAATTCAATGTATATACTCTGGTATCTCTCTGCCCTGACAGCCATGCTCCCAGTTCTTCGACAAGACTTCCCTTTGGATCAGTATAAATATTGCAGTCATGTAGGGACAGTAAATTGGGTGTCAGGAAAAAAGCGGTCTTACCGGCACCACTTCCACCAACGACAAACACATTATTATTGCGAAGAGTATCGGAATCATACCGAAATCGTACATTCTGTGACAGCACTTTATTTTCCGGTGACAAATCCCCTTCCCCGTCTGCTGTCTTTGCCGCATATTTTTCATTAAACTCCCGCACCTCGCCCCACTTGGCAGAGCCAAATTCATTACCCGGCATACGGTTATGGTCACTTCTGCTATACGCTGTGAAACTCAAAACCATCCATAAAAGTCCGCCGACAAACACCATACTGAGACTTTTATCGTTATATATCTTCAGAGGATGTAACAGGCACCAGACAATCTGTTCCTTCAGCTTCGACATTTCCACATCTATGATATACAATCCGCTTAAACAGTAAAATAAATAGAGTGTGGGCAGCAACAACGCCACACACACTCGTAATAAACTATGCAGTCTTCGTTTTCTCATATCACCGGCAACATGAGTTGCACGGCTCTTTCCTTTTTGCTTCTTCACTAGAATCACCTCTACAATTTTTTGTTCTTTGAAGTGCTTACAGATTTTTGCAGCAACCTCTTTTCCATAGACGGACCTTCTGTATTCCACCTGCCCCGCTGATGTTTCAAGCATTCTGTCGCAATCTCTTCGTTTTTCTTTACATACTTTCGCAGTTCCTTTCCATTCGGATCCAATTCTGTGATCTCGGACATATCCGACCGTTTCAAATAAGCGAACAACCGCTTTCCGTCATCCGATAAGCTGGTTGTCTCCTTGTCCAGGCAGATACAACGCACAAAATCCTTTGATTCCTGCTGTTCTTTCGGCAGATTGGCAATATACAGATTCGGAGATTCTGCCACCATCTGTGTTTCCATATCAAAGGTAAGCGGAATGTACTCCGGACTTTGGTATCGCTCTTTCATCTTTTCAAGCGACAACACTTTTTCCACTGTTTTCTCCGGAACCAAATGAGGGACAGAAGATTTTTCCTGAATCTCCTGTCCCTCATGAAAAGATGGAAAGATTGCTGCATACTCCGGCTTTAGTTTCCCGATCATTTTCACACGGTCATCGCCTACCGGGGCAAATGCTTTTTCCAGTTTTGTAATATCCAGTTTCACTTTTTCTTTCTCATTGATGTTTTTCCTTTGATCCAGTGCATAGCCCCAGAGTTCTCCCTCCCGTTTCAAACAGGTAATCACCGTCTGCCCCTCATCCAGAAGAATACAGTCTGATTTTTTGATCCGTATGGCACTCGAAAGATCTTCTCCCAGTCTGCCACGGGGAATGCGAAACAGATAGGCATCCTTTTCTTCCCGCAGAAGAAGTGATTCCACATTGATGCTGATGGGAAGATATTCTTTATCCCTGATTCTTTCCTGGATTTCCTCCAACTGCTCCTCGTGCATCCTGCCCTCATATCCTTTGGCAGCAAGTTCGTCCAGATATTCCAGTCCTCCCGGACCTGCCGTTCCAAAATACTCATCCAGATCCATTTCTTTTGCTTCCTGCCGAAACTTCTTTTTATAATAATCAATCACCAGCCGCACACTTTCCACATCATCCGGATTATAGGCAATCTGTGTATAGCCGTCTCCGAGATTTAAGTCCGGCAACTCAGAAAACGAAACCTTTAACTTCTTTAACCTGTCATAAAAAGCAATCAGCTCTTTCTCATCCTCCAAGGGAATGTTTAAGATGGTGTAACGACCGCCTGTCATTTTTTCCAAATCAGATAACTTCATAGTGTTGTGTGTTCCCTCACTGGCATAATGAAGTTTCATTCGATGCTGTAATGCTTTCACCTGTGCAATCTGCACTCCTTTCTCTGCTCCCTTTGCCGAGAACCGTATGGCTTTTCCCAAACCTTCCAGACCTCTTCCATATAATTCTATGATCTGCACTAACGATTGTAATTCTTCACTCATTTGCTTGCCCTCCTGCTTTTCTTTACATTTTCCTGTTTGCCTTTTTGCTGCATCATTTCATAAAATTCGATACATCGCCGTATCTCCATCACATCCTTTCGCTTCTTTGCCATTTCTAAAATGTCCTCTGCCGGCATTCCTGCTTCTACCGCTTTCCGAAGCTGTTCGATCTGTGCTGCTGACAGGTCACTGTCCTCAATCACATACTGCATCACACTTTCATAACTGTGCATGGACTTTTTGCATCCAAAATGTTGCTCCAGTTTAATTTGTAATCGTTCTGCCGGATTTTGAATTTCATTGGTTTCTCCCTGCATTCCTGAATCCATCCCCAAAAGAAGACAGAGCATCTTTTCATGCTTTACCAATAGGTCAGTAGTATTCATCACAAGATAACTGTCTATCTGCTGTTCTGACAATCCATAGCCGACCCCCAGAAAAATCAGTGTCCACTCGGCATCCGTTGCTTCAATCTCATGCTTTTGGATCAGTTTCTTTACTAATGCCATCTGTTCTGTTGTCATAACTGTTTCTTCCTCCTCTGCTGCATCGTTTTGATGAGTTCTTTCTGCACTCTTCTTGTTTCTCTTCGTTTCACATACACACCGCATTGTTTTGTCTCATTTTTCATATTCCGAAGAATACTGACACTTCGTTCATGGATATACAGCGGTGTTCCGGTTCGTTGATACAACCGCCTTGCCTCCAACACCTGCCGCACCATTGCCTTCTGATATTCCGACATTTCTTTATAAGGGATAAACTGATAATTTCTGCTCATTGCCCAGTCAAGTTTTGTATTTCTCTTTTCTGCTGTCTCCCTTTTCACTGGAACTCTGTCGGTAGTCTTTGAAGCAATGCTCCGGTCAATGTCTGCCGGCATATAGCCCTCACTTAAACGATAGGTGCGAATGGCTCTTCCTCTCCCCGGCGGTGTCAGAGCAAGATAGACACCATGCTCTCTCGATACTCCTTCCCTCAGTTGGTAATCATAATCCCGCACCAGACGCTTCTTGAAATCTGCATAGGATCTGCTTTCCAAAATACACTGGTCAATATCCTGCTCCACCCGTTCTTTTCCCGTCATTGTTCCCTGCTTCCTGTCGTAATCGGGTGAATAATCCAGTGCCGGATCTTTCTCCTTTAATGGTCCGGTATGGTATTTTTCAGCCAGCCGGTTTGTAAGCGGGCGTATCACTTTTTCCCAGTCCCCTTTTTCATACCGGTACTTTCCACCATTTCTTGCCACGGAATTGAATACCAGATGCATGTGCATATGGTCACGGTCTTTATGAACCGAGCAGGCATAATCATAACGATCTCCCAGATATTCCTCGACCCACTCCCGGACAAAACTCAAAGCATCTTCCGGTGCGATTGTTTCATCCTTAGAAAAAGAAAACTTAAAATGATACCCCTGTCTGGTTCCGTGCGTAGGATACATCTGCTTCGTCAAAAAGAAGGTATCCAAAATCTGCTCCGGTGTAATGCCTGCATTGCTAAAACACAACCCCTCCGTTTTCTTCTCATTCATAATATAGGGAATAGACTTTCGTAAATGTTCCTCCGTCTTAATGGTATCCATCTTAATAATGAGCGACATTGCGATCACCTTTCATAATCCGTATGGTATGTTTCATCATTCCATAAACTTCATCCAATTTGCAGAGCAGTTCTTCACTTGGTTCCACATAATTGTGCTCGTTATACTTTTTTGCAATCTGATTGATATTGACACCAATCTTGTTGATCTCATAAATCATCCGCACAATGGAGGATTCAAACTCATCCCTTGTTACATCCGGCGGGCACTTTGCTACACTCCGAATATATTCGCTCATGGTTTTATGATGCAGGCTTGCCTGCTTATTCAGTGCTGCCTTTTCCTCCGGTGTCATTCGTACCCGGAGAATCTCTGTTTTCATGTCATTCAAACAATCACCTCTTTCTTCTGTTTGGACATAATGTCCAAACTCTGTCCATGTTCTTTTAATCTGATTCCGTCTGGACATTATGTCTAAACGCTAACCATGTCCTTTTCTATTTGAGTCTGTCTGGACATTATGTCCAAACATACCATTTTTACTACTTTTTTGATGTTCATTTTTGGCACATAAAATGTGCTTTTTATCTCTTCATTCAAGCCTTGCAAGATACGCATAGTGTGTCCACACCTATGCACATATCTTGTTAGGGGACATATCTCCGCTTCGCTTCGGTCCGCGCAAAACAGACATCCACCGGATGTCTTGCCCCCCTAAGACCCTCACAATAAGCACAATATACTTACTTTTTCTTACTTTTCACTACTTTCTTTTTAGAAACAGCTTTCTTCTTGGATTTTTTCTTCCCTTTCTTTTTGGAAGATTTTTTTCTTGCCAGCTTTTTCTTTTTTACTGCCTGCTGCTTTTTCAATTCTTCCCGTTCTTCCTGCAACTGCTTTTCTTTCATCTGATTAATCATAGCCTCGGTATATGCTGTTTCAGAAATTGATAATGCACAACTTTTTAGATTATAATTGCAAGAGTAGACACTGCCATCCGATAGCAAAACGAAACTGGTTACATCAAAGGAATTATCCTTGGTCTGCTGATAAGTAAGTTTCTTCACAGATTTACAACCACGATTTTGGCATATTGAAACCAACTGCTTCTCTAAATCCTGATATGCCCCATCCGACATAAATCCTAAAAATGTGCTTAATCTGGAAGTGTCAACAGATATCTCCGACACTTGCTCTTGCTGATTTTCCATTTCTTCAATATCCGGAGTTTCATAAACTGCTGAGCTGGAAGCAGGCTCTACCGTTACTGCTGAACCTGATACAATAGTTTGATTTGCAGATTTTTCATCACACACATTTTCACGACTTACCATGTTTTTTGCAATCAAACCAATAAAAAGTGCCAAGACCATAATGCATGCCAAAACAATTATTATCGTTTGCTTCCCCTTTCCTCTGTCTCTTTGATACCAATAAAATCTTCTAATTTTCTTCAACATAACATTTTCCTTTCTTTCGTGTCTAGACAATTTGTCCAAACATACCTTTTTTGCTTTTCACATCCTGTCTGGACAATTTGTCCAAACATACCTTTTTTGCTTTTCACATCCTGTCTGGACAATTTGTCCAAACGCTACTTATTCCATTTCTTCAACCTTCTGAAATATGTAAAGTTCGTATAAGCACCAAACATTACCCCATCTGTATTTCCTGTCAACGAGGAGCTGCTGGAACTGGTACAATGCAGCCAAACAACAGTGCCATTTTTCATCTTGCCAGCATAAATACCCACATGATTTGCTCCCCCAGTTCCTCCGGTTTTACTCTTCAATCCAATATCTCCCGGTTGCAATTCATCCCCACCAATATCCACAAATTTCTTGGAATCAATAAATGTTGCTGTCGTAGAACTATAGGGAACACTGGTTATCCCTGACTTATGAAACGCCCATGCCTCAAAAGAAGAACAGTCTAAAAATTCAGGTTTATCTCTCCCATCTCCTTGTCGTTTCTCCATACTATACTGAACAGCACCAATTAAAGACGCCCCTTTTTCTATAACTTTCCATCGTTCTGACGAAGCACTATTATTCTCTTTTAGTTCCTTCAAAATGCTTTTAGCAGATTCATTGGATATGCTCGTCTCTGGATTTTCTACATAATATCGAAGCACATGTGCTACATACGCCACATCTCCATAGGAATCATATCCAAGTTCCTTACACATTTTTTTAGAAAAGATCTCTACATTCTCTTTGGTATAACCACCATAATTTTTCAATGCCCACTCGACATATCCATTTCCGAAGTTATAACCTTGTAAGGCAAGAGAAATCCCTTTGATATCATTGGGACTTTTACAATTTGCTTTTGTCAGACAGTCTGACAATTCATGAGTTCCGCAATCAATACTTTCCTCCGCACTGTCAATCGGCGGATTTATATTATAGTAAGACTGTTCTGTCTGCATCACATCCGATCCGTTTCCTCCACTTTCCTGTTCTATCATAGCTAGACACAAATCCACATAATCATCAATTCCATACTTTTCACAATAGTTAGACACCAAATCTCTATAACTTTCCGTCTGTTCTGACACTTGCGCCTGATAGGTATAATCTTGCGATTCATTGACTGCTCCACCCGAACCAATGATTGCACCTATCGCACCTACAATGATTGCAATTACGATAATAATAAGAATCGCAATCCAAACTACGGGATTTGTAACAATTGATGGAACAATGGTCTGCATGGTTTTTGCCAAAAACTGACCTACCTTTGTCGCACTTTTGGCTTCCATCCTCATACCATGGGCAGAACGCTCCATTGTTTGCTTTGCTGCTTTCCTCTGTACTTTCTTCTGCCAATTTTTTCGAAGTAAGAACTTTACTCCGTTTATTGTTGTTCGTGTCGTTTTTCTGGCCGATTCCTTTGAAATCGTCACAGGCTTGTCATCCATGTGACCTGCATGCTTCCCCTCATAGGAGTCATCTGCAACACTGCTTCCAAGCAACAGCAAATGCAAAGATTCTATCATCAGCTCCTTTGATTCATGGAACGCAAAAGAGGCAGCCCTTCTTTTCGATGAACTACCTCTTTCTTCAGATTTCTTTTTCTTCTTATCCTTTTTCTTGATGTTCCTTTTCTTTACATATCCCTTTTGTTGCCGCTTCAGTTTTTCTCGCGAAGCCATTTCTTTTGCCTGCTTTAACATTCTTCTTTGCGAACAATAATCCAGACTCTTAAAAACACGCCTCGCCGGTTCACTTAAGTGTTCTATGACTTCTTTATCTAGTTGTTCCATCGTCTCTCACCTCCCCAAAAAAGAAAAGCCAATTACTAAAATATCATCAAATCTTAGTAATTGGCTTTTTAGAACATTATTTAAATTTATCTTCAACCACTATTTTTCCGTCTTTATCCAGCAATTGAAAGGATTTCACCTTCACAATTTCCTGTCCTTGCATATATTTGTTCGTTGATTCATGAAAAAATGTTTCAACATATCTCCGTGCAAGTGATGTATCCAAGGCAACTCCCATATGATTATAGGATGTTCCCTTTTTCTCCTCGAATAAAATATAATCACTTTTCAAAGAAGAATGAATTTTAGCAGCATCAAAATTAACAATGGCATCTGTATAGTTTAAAGTTGACAAATTGTCATATGAGAAATTTTCATATCTTTCTTTTATCTTCGGAAACATAACACTGTTCCTTACCATTTCATCAGTAAATGTCTGGTTTCTTATTTTTTTCAAGACATCCTTCAATTTTACTGATTTATTATTTCGATCCAACCAAAATTGTACTAATTGAACATCTGTCAACTTATGTAATCCGATTAAATGAGCAAAATTCTTCTCATGATATGCAAACTCAAGTTCATCACCATTTTCCAATATGTATTTAGCACGACACCCTACCAAACGCATATAATCGTTATATTTTGACAATAAGTCATCCATCCTACCATCTCCATGAAAAATGCTTCTGATTATCAAACCAGAAGCATTCCTTTTATCTCTTGAATGGTTCCTTTGTTTTCGGCTATTAACCTATTCGGGAGAGCGAACCAAACTCTCTGATTGGAACTCCAGTTGTGAGCCGAACGACCACAACCTTCTTTGTTCACTATTATCATATCAAATTTACTTCCACAGTGCAAGAGATAATGCTATATTTTTTAATTTTTGTATAGCTGTATCAATGTTCAATTTTCTCTGTCCCTTGTCCACTTACCATCTCATGAAAATTAGTATTAAACAACTGATACAGGCCGCTGTCTTTTTTCATGGTATTATCGAAGGGAACAATTTTGTCTCCAAAACGAATCAATCCCATCCCCGGTTCTGCCCCATTGACACAGTCAAGCTGCTCTGACGAAATAGAAAACAAATCTTCTACTGCTTCCCTGTCCATGGTTCCCTGGTCAAGTAATAACATAAACTCGGAGTTTGAAACCATTGTTTTTGTGGAACGATTTCTCTGTGCATCAATCAGATTCTGACTCATACCGGTACAGATACCACCTCGCTTACGAACCTCACGCCACATTTTTTCTAAGGCTTGTAAACTGTATTCCTCGCCCCATAACTCATGCATCTCATCCACATATACCCATGTAGCAACGCCATCAGATTGATTGTACTTTATCTTTGCCGTGATACTTTCAATCATCACAAGCATTGCCATGACTCTCATACGCTTTCCCAGTTCTGAAAAGCCATACACAGTAAACCGATTTTCATCCGACGCTGACTGCTCCCTGGCAAAAATGTCAAGCGTTCCATCTGCAAATACCTCCAACTGCTCTACCAACTCCTGTGCTGCTTCATTTCCTTGCTGATTTTTTGCAATAATGTCACGCATCACCGGAATCGTTGGAGACTCCAGGCATGTTTTTCTTTTTCTTCGCTTATCCTTTAGCTTCCTAAAATAATCTTCGTACATATCTCTCACCGCTTTGTCAATCACACCGATATGCTTGCTGGTAAAGGGTGTCGGTTTCAATGCCTGTTCGCAAATGGCATAAGCGAACTCTGCCTTTTCTGCCACAAACTTGTCTTGGTCCAGAACCACATCCGGAACATGAAACGGATTAACATAATACACATTTTCTGCTGATTGTGTCAGGTTGATATACTGTCCACCCCACGCAGTTGCAATGTCTTTGTATTCCCCCATTGGATCGATCACGATAATATCATCCTTAGAAAAACATAGCACTTGTCCCATTTCCGATTTTTCATTATAGGATTTTCCAGAACCAGGAACACCAAACACCATTCCATTTCCATTTTTTAGAAGTTTACGATTTCCAATAATCAGATTTCTAGAAACCTGATTAAATCCATAGCAATATCCCAGGTTATCATTTATCTCCTGCACATTAAACGGAATAAAAATGGATAACTCCTCCGAGGTAATGGTTCGCATGGTATCCACAAACCTTGCCCCCGTCGGCAACGAAGTATTTAATGCGTCAAGTTGCTTATGAGAATGTGGAACGATATCCATGTTGTGAGTCTTTCCAACAATCTTTACTTTTTCCGTTCGCTCCTCCAGTTCTTCCATAGAGGATGCTCTAACCACAATAGTAATCCCCACATAAAGCAGTCTCTCGTCAAAAGAAGAAATCCGGTCAAGCATTTCTTCCGTATCCCTTTGCTGTTTTCTTCTCTCGTAATTAATATTGGTAGAATAATCTCCATTTTCATTTTTCATTTCCTGCTCCCTGTTAATACTTCGCTCATTGGACATGTACTTTTTCATCACCATCTGATATGCTACATCATTATCTAATGGTTCCACATCCATTGTGTAGATAATAGGGAAATTCATGTTGGTAAGTTCGTTCAGAAACTGATCCATCAAACCGTTCGGGTATCGCCTGACAAACAGCACACAGGCACAACCTCCACCCTCCATCTCCAAATACTCCGGATGCTCACGCAGAGAAGTATTGATAATGTCATTTCTCCAGTCCCTTTTCAGGTGCAGATATTCGTCCCAATCAAAAGAAAAAGATGCCTCATCCCCCATGCGATAATAACTGTGTAATGCTCGCAGGCGTTCCGTGGCATCTAACGGTATCAGACAGCTTCCCAAACGATGAAATAACTGTTGAATGGAAAACTCAATGGTATTAAAATATGTTTTGGCACTCTCAAAATCCGGTTTTCGGCAACTGACAATGAAATACTTGGATTGCAGCAATCCGCCTCGCCCTTCCAATAGCCGTTCCTCAATCATCTTGTGATATTCCCCAGCCAAAGGCTCCATTTCTTCGCTAACTGCCTTTTGCAAAATTTTTTCCTTCAGCCTTCCATTATCTGCATAATGATTGGAAACCAAAATTTTATAACTGACGTTCATGGAACGAAGCAGCATTTCAAACTTCCTTCCGGTTTCCTCTTTTTCCTCCTCATCCTGGGTGGAGAAGTTAATATCCTCAAACAGATACATCTTCTTTTTCCCTCCTCCCTTATTCATGGGGTTTTCCAATTCAAAGATACCATTTTCCGCAATCCGGTAAATCGGGATGGTATCCTGAATGCACAGCGGAACTTTGTAGATTCGCTCCGTCTGTGGCGTGAGCGTTTCTTTTTTTAGTAATTCTAACATTAGTTTTTCCTCTCTTTCGTTTTCATATTATATTTTGACAACAAAAAAGAACTACCGAAGTAATTCCTGTCTCTTATACACATCTCCGAGCCCACGAGACAGGCAGAA
>ERZ1026882.1151-NODE-1151-length-11800-cov-4.183227_pt1 | contig 11800 bp, 7 predicted proteins | sample MGYA00380171_ERZ1026882 | MGnify/ENA primary metagenome ERZ1026882 (study PRJEB33269, sample SAMEA4719807) | human gut metagenome | biome: human-associated habitat; feature: organic feature; material: feces | place: Cameroon | collected 2013-10 ...
GAATTTGCCAAATCTTGCAAGATGTCTCGAAGGTATCTCTTCACAACATACTTGTACCATTCCAACTTTTTGCCTTTTTTGTCAGTAATATCTGCCATAATCAAATCTGCTTTAAAGGGTTTAACAATAAAATTATTCTGGATTTCCTGATTCATCTGCCTTTTTAAAGACTTTCCGTTTCGTTCAATCCGAGTTCTTTTTAGAATCATTCCGGCATAACCGTCATCACCTAAGCCTTTTTACGTGCTTTAAAAGATGGCAGCCCGGAAAGTGTGCAGCATCCGTAGTATGGGGTGTTGTTCGCAACGCCCCTGAAGAATGTTCGGCCTATCTCCCTTGCTGCTCTGGAGTGAAGAGAAGCTTTGATCCTGGGCAGTTTCGCCTTGTTTGCGGAATACACAGCAACGCCGTGCATGGAGAAAACTGGCGAAAGGGAATTATACACGTATAGATATATTCCATATAACACTTATATAGAATAATATTGTTTCCTTATAAGGATTCTTATTACTATATATATATGTATTCTTTCTATACAGTAACGTGTAATTATAGATAATGGTCATTCAACCATACGACTATAGGTTTGAGTTTGTCCTTTATCGACATTCTCAATCTTGATAAGAACCATTGCTCTTGATGGAACCGTGCTTGGAAGTTCTTTCATCAGTTTACCTATTATTTCGTCCACGTTGTTAAAGCCAACATCAGTGAACTCGCTAACTTTCCTTCCTCGATAAAAAATAGAACCTTTCATCATCTGACGGAACGAGAAGCGTTCAAAGGCGTTGTCATCGTCCTTTGAATAGTCTCTTGATTTGTCTTCGGTGAAGAAAATCTTCTCCAAGACTTTCTCGTTCAATGCCCAAGCAGGAGAGAAGTCAATCTTGACGTAAGTTCTCGTTATGCGATGGCGGTCTGAGTGGTTCATGGCAAAGCCAACCTCGTCAATAGACACTCCACATTCATTCTGGGCTACCGTAGCCCACGTATGACGGAACGTATATACACAATACGCCTTGTTGTGAGCGATGCCAAGGCTTTTCTCACAGATTTGCTGTATGCCACAGTTGATGTTGGCCTCAAAGCTGTCGCTACTGGTCATACGCTTATGGAAGTCGAATAGATAAGGCGAGTTGGTCTTGTCAAGATACTTGTTGAATATAGGTTGCAATATACCGGGTACCTTCATTTCTATGTAAGCGTTATCTCTTCTGAACTTGCGAGTTTTGGCTCGCTCGTAGCCTATGATGCCATCATGGTAGTTTTCCTTTTTCAGATTGAATATGTCAACCGTATTCATTCCTGCAAGGCAGAGTACCATCATTGCAACATCATGTCCAAGCTCCGCCAAGGGCTTGGTGCGGTCGGAAGGTGGGAGAGGAGCAGCAAAGAAAGCTCGGCACTCTTCCATGGTTATGGCTCTCTTCTCTGGAGTGTCCGACTTTGGAATTTTCACTTTCAACCACGGATTTGTTGTTATTCGCATGATACCATTGTCATAGTCGTTGAAATCAAGCAAACCATGCTTGAATATCTGACGGACACACACCGGGTACATCTCCTTGGCTCTTGCTGTTGTGGCAAGAGACTTTATCCATCCATTGATGAACTTGGATGTAAGTTGCGAGAACATGACCTTGTTGGAACCTGCATAGCGTTCCAAATGTTGGTAGGCAAGTTCATAGTTCCTCGCATTGCGCTCCTGTCCATTGTTGTATAGGTTTGCATGGTATTGTCTTGCATAGTCTGAGAAACAGACATCGGCTGTGCCACTTTCAAGGTAGGCGATGACATCATCGACACTCCATGAGCGGATGGGCTGCTTGTTGAGCATATCGGCGAAATGGGCTATCTTGACGGTACAGGCTTCGAGGACAAAAGGATCCTTGACCTCATGGTTCTTTTTGTCCACCGATTTTGTTTCTACGATTTTGTCTGTTTTCAAATATTTCACCTTGCGGTTGTGGGTTACACGAATGTAAACAGGCCAAAATCCATCCGTCCGCTGAAATCTTGCTATAATCTTAAATGTTGCCATAATTATTTTGTAAACACGTTGTAAACATTACTTTTAAATATTAGAAACATATTGTAAACATCCATCATCATTTGTAGCATTTCAGTGGTACTTCCGCTAAAAACGAATTAAGTGGAAAGTCCTCTGTTACAAGGACTTTCCACTTAATTTATTGAGAGTCAAATATTTGCTATTATTCCTCTACAGCAGCCTGGGCCGCAGCCAAACGTGCGATAGGCACACGGAATGGAGAGCAAGACACATAATTCAAGCCTACCTTGTGACAGAACTTAACAGATGAAGGCTCACCGCCATGCTCACCACAGATACCACATTTGAGATCTGGACGAGTGCCACGACCCTTCTTGACAGCCATCTCCACCAACTGACCAACACCTGTCTGGTCGAGAACCTGGAATGGATCGACATTCAGAATCTTCTTCTCCAAGTAAACTGGCAAGAAGCTGGCAATGTCGTCACGGCTGTAGCCGAATGTCATCTGAGTCAAGTCGTTAGTACCGAAACTGAAGTACTCAGCCTTTTTGGCAATATAGTCAGCTGTAAGGGCAGCACGAGGAATTTCAATCATGGTACCTACCTTGAATGGAATCTCAATGCCTTCCTGCTCGAAGAGTTCCTTGGCTGTGCTGCGGATTACCTGCTCCTGCAGATCAAACTCGTTGACGATACCGATGAGAGGAACCATGATCTCTGGCTGAGGATCGAAACCTTCCTTCTTCAACTGGATGGCAGCACCCAGGATAGCCTTTGTCTGCATGGCGGTAATCTCTGGATAGGTATTACCAAGACGGCAACCACGATGACCCAACATTGGGTTGGCCTCACTCAGAGAGTTGACACGCTTCTGGATTTCCTCAACAGAGATACCCATCTCTTCAGCCATCGTCTTCTGACCTGCCAAATCGTGAGGAACGAACTCATGCAGAGGAGGATCGAGCAAACGAACGTTTACTGGATGACCGTCCATAGCCTTCAAGATGCCATAGAAGTCCTGCTTCTGATAAGGTAGAAGCTTGGCGAGAGCCTTCTCGCGACCTTCCTTCGTACCAGAAAGAATCATCTCACGCATGGCCTTGATCTTTTCATTCTCAAAGAACATGTGCTCAGTACGGCACAAGCCGATACCTACAGCACCAAAGTTGCGTGCCACCTCAGCATCATGAGGCGTATCAGCATTGGTACGAACTACCAACTTGGTGTATTTATCGCAAAGGTTCATCAACTCAGCAAAGTCGCCTGTCACCTCTGCAGGCTTGGTCTTTACCTCACCGTTATAAACCTCACCAGTAGAACCATTCAGAGAAATGAAATCACCCTCGCGAAGCAGCACTCCGTCGATTTCTACAGTACGGGCCTTATAGTCTACATTGATTGCGCCAGCACCTGACACACAGCACTTACCCATACCACGAGCTACTACGGCTGCATGAGAAGTCATACCGCCACGGGCTGTCAAGATACCTTCGGCAGCATTCATACCAGCCAAGTCCTCAGGACTGGTCTCGATACGAACCATGATTACGCGGTGTCCACTCTCGTGCCACTTCTCTGCATCATCAGCAAAGAATACAATCTGGCCGCTTGCAGCACCTGGCGATGCAGGCAAACCGCGAGTCAGCACCTTGGCCTGCATCTGAGCAGACTTGTCGAATACTGGGTGCAGAAGTTCATCAAGCTTGTTGGGCTCACAACGCTTAAGAGCAGTCTTCTCATCGATTTCGCCCTCGTGGAGCAAGTCCATGGCAATCTTAACCATAGCAGTTCCAGTACGCTTACCATTACGAGTCTGAAGGAACCAGAGATGGCCTTCCTGTACGGTGAACTCCATATCCTGCATATCATGATAGTGCTTCTCCAACTTGTTCTGGATATCATTGAGCTGAGCAAAAATCTCTGGCATATTCTCCTCCATAGAAGGATATTTTGTGGCGCGAGTTTCCTCGTCAATACCCTGAAGTTTTGCCCAACGTATAGAACCTTCCTTAGTAATCTGCTGTGGTGTACGGATACCGGCAACCACGTCCTCGCCCTGGGCATTGACAAGATACTCACCATTGAAGAGATTCTCACCTGTTGCTGCATCACGGCTGAAGCAGACTCCTGTTGCTGATGTATCGCCCATATTACCGAATACCATGGCCATAACAGATACAGCTGTACCCCACTCTGCAGGAATGCCTTCCATCTTGCGATAGAGGATGGCACGCTCGTTCATCCAACTGTCGAATACGGCACAGATAGCGCCCCAAAGCTGATCCATAGGATTGTCGGGGAAGTCCTTGCCTGTCTGCTGCTTGATGGCTGTCTTGAATGCCTTGACGAGTTGCTTCAGTTCTTCGACTGTCATTTCGTTGTCGAGAGTAATTCCGCGCTGCTTCTTCACGTCCATGATAATAGCCTCGAATGGATCGATGTCTTCCTTGTTGACAGGCTTCATGCCAAGCACAACATCGCCATACATCTGTACGAAACGACGATAGCTGTCGTAAGCGAAGCGCTCATTGCCTGTCTTGCGAGCCAATCCCTCTACTACCTCGTCGTTCAAACCAAGGTTGAGGATAGTATCCATCATGCCTGGCATAGAAGCACGGGCACCAGAACGAACACTGACAAGAAGAGGATTCTCCACGTCACCGAACTTCGAGTTCATCAAAGTCTCAATATGCTGAACCGCCTTCTCTACTTCTTCTTTGAGAAGGGCTACAACGTCTTCCTTGCCTTTTTCAAAGTATTCATTACAAACATCGGTTGTGATAGTAAAACCTGGAGGAACGGGGACACCAATAAGATTCATCTCTGCCAAGTTGGCTCCCTTACCACCAAGCAAGTTTCTCATGTCGGCCATGCCTTCCGCCTTACCATTACCAAAGGTATAAACTCTTTTTACACTCATAGTTGAATAGGTTTGTTATTTTTAGTTATTGTTTTTTTATGATGCAAATATACAACTTTTATTCTGTTCCACCAAACATAAAACCAACTTTTTGCTATCTCCACATTACATTTTAGGCTGTTTACGTACACACAGACACATTTTAAAGAGCAAACAATGCTACTACTCTATAAAAGCATCGTCATTCCGTATTCGGGGACTGTCTTTTTGCCTACCTGGCCATTACGACACAAAAGATTCCACGGCTCTATACACCTTATTATATATAGAGACCATGGAATATAGTAATGATTGCCAAGCGGGCAACGTTAAGAAAAACGATTACAGCTTGGACAGACGATCCAGATAATATTCTCTTACGTCATTCCAATGATAGTAAGGCCACATATCAGTCTTCACAGCCACATGCACTTCCTTCTCATTGTGAAGGAACTTCACCAGGATGTCGCCTTTCTTGTTCTCGAAGAAAACAATCTGGATATTCGCCGCCATCGGAGAAGCCTTGAAGTCGCACCAATGCTTGTACACCTCGGCAGGTCCAGCTACTGACACATCAAAGTTTTCTACCTGCAGCAGCGCCAACAAAGGAATCACGTTGCCGTCATGACCGAAACGCAAAGTGGCGGCAATCGAGCGATTCTTGATAGCAGAGTCTGCCGACTCGATGATATTCTGGACCAAAGACTTGGAGTTTGCCATCACAAGGCCCTTGCTTGCCAGAGGATTGGCATTGCCGATATAGAATCGGTAGTTGACGCACTGCCACAAATCGAACATTTCCTGTGCCGTGAACAGATCATAGAAAGACAATGGAGTCTCAATGTCCTGCATGTCTACTGCAATCCAGTACAAACTCCACATCAAGTCACGAGGATTTACCTCACAACGTATAAAGTCGGCATTGGAGAAGAGTGAAGCCACCAGACGGTCGGGCTTTACCTGAGCCTCTTCAAACTTACGATATTCCTCTACCCATGGACCTTTCTCCCCATGAGTGAAAGCATTCGACTTGTCAGAATGATAGTTAAGATAATTCATGTATTTCTCGCTCATCTCGTAGCTGATGTCGAGCTGAGGATACAATCCCTTGAGACGGTCGCCGAAAGCAGCCATACTCATTGCGCAACGGTAAACCACTGTAGAACGGGCAGAAACGTGACGCTTGCCACGGAACACCTCAGGGAAGTTCTTTGCCATTCGCTCAGCGATACCCTGATGCTGACGCACACCAAGAGGAGTCAAATCTCCTGCACGTCCCTGAGCTTCAGCCCAAACCTGTCCCAGACGGTTCAACACATCCTTGCCCAATGTGGTAAGGCCGTTCACAGCATCAGCTTTCTGCATCAGTTGGAGAACCCACAGATAATCTCTGTCGCCCAAAAGATAACGGGAACCATGTCTTCCGTAATGGCTCACATAAAACGGCTTATAGCCTTTTGGAGCCGGAGTCAACTTTGCTTCTACCTTGGGATAAGCCAGATAAACACCACCAGCCTTATTCAGATCTGCACTAATTTCCTCAAAAGTTGTCTGCGCATGAATGCCCAGACCAAAAGTAGCCACCATGATGGCTAATACTTTCATTCTAAGTTTCTTCATGAATTCGTTTAATTTATAGTTTTAAATTGCCAGTTAGTATACATTGATATAATGTTATTTCTTCTGCTTGAAACATTTCTTGCTCTAAACGACTACAAAGATAATACAATTAAACGATTCCACCATCATTTTTTCCCCAAAAAACCTCAATATTCGGCTTTTACTCTGCTTTAGCCCGATTCCAGCCATCATAGACGACCAAAGCCAGTCATAATAGACGACCAAAGCCAGTCATAATAGATGACCAAAGTCGGTCGTAATAGATGGGCAGGACAAGACACAAGAGAAGAACGACATCGGACACAAATGAAACCCGACAAGTACTTAGTAACCAAACGACTTGCAGAAAGACTAAGGATAAAAAATATCTACAAGTCTTTCATGGTTCACATTTTTTTTGTAACTTTGCAACCAAAATTTAAAAGAATCATGGCAAGAAAGAAAAAACCATTACCATTACTCGAAAATGTCACCATAGAAGCCGTAGCCGCTGAGGGCAAGTGCATCACGCACGTAGACGACAAGGTTGTCTTCGTCCCTTTCTGTGTACCAGGCGACATAGTAGACCTGCAGGTAGTAAAAAAGAAACATAAATACTGCGAAGCCAAAGTGGCTCGCTTCATCCAGAAAAGCAAAGTTCGTCAAGAGCCTATGTGCGAGCATTTCGGCATCTGCGGCGGCTGCAAATGGCAGAATCTTCCCTACGAGGAGCAGATAAAGGCCAAACAGCAACAGGTGGAAGACCAGCTCACACGCATCGGAAAGATAGAACTGCCCGACTTCCGCCCTATCATGGGAAGTGTGAAGACTCAGGAATATCGCAACAAGATAGAGTTCGGCTGCAGCAACAAGCGCTGGTTCACAGCCGAGGAGCTCGCCCTGCTGCCAAAGAAAGAAGACGACACTGTGACCTCGCTCAAGGAACGCCATGCGCAGAATGCTATAGGCTTTCACATCACAGGCGCTTTCGACAAGATTTACCCCATCAAGAAATGCTGGCTGATGGACGATCTCTGCAACGAGATTCGCAACTTTGTCTTCGAGTATGCCGATTCACATGACTATACTTTCTACGATCTCCGTGAACAGCACGGATTGCTGCGCGACATGATGATACGCAACTCCAACACTGGAGAATGGATGCTCGTATTCCAGTTCCATTACGACGACGAGGAGGGCGATGAGCAGAAGGCTCTCGAGCTGATGCAGCAAGTGGCCGACAAATTTCCACAGATCACATCACTCATGTACGTGGACAACCAGAAGGGAAACGACACCTTCAACGATCTGGAACTGAGCCTCTTTAAGGGCAACGACCATATCTTTGAGTTGATGGAAGACCTGAAGTTCAAGGTCGGGCCAAAGAGTTTCTATCAGACCAATACCGAACAAGCTTACCACTTGTACTGCGTGGCACGCGAGTTTGCCAACCTTACAGGCAAAGAACTCGTGTACGACCTCTATACAGGAACAGGAACCATTGCCAACTTTGTGGCACACAAAGCCAAGAAGGTAATAGGAATCGAATACGTGCCTGAGGCTATCGAAGATGCCAAAGTCAACTCGCAGGTAAACAATATCGAGAATACGCTCTTCTATGCAGGCGACATGAAGGACATTCTGACAAACGACTTCATTGCACAGCATGGGCGACCCGACGTCATCATCACCGATCCACCACGTGCAGGAATGCATCCTGATGTCATCCAAGTCATCCTGAATGCTGCACCAGGCCGCATTGTGTATGTAAGCTGCAACCCAGCCACTCAGGCACGCGACCTTCAACTGATGGACGACTATTACAAGGTAGGAGCCGTACAGCCCGTCGACATGTTCCCTCATACACCGCATGTAGAGAACGTGGTACTGCTTGAAAAACGAAGCGATGCCGACATCAAGCAGAAACTCAAGGAGCGCAAGGAACGAGAGCAAGCGATAGCAGAAGCCAAGGCTGCCAAAGAGGCTGAGGCACTTGCCAAGGCTGAAGCTCAAGCAGAAGACCTGACCGAAGAAGAACAGAAAGCCTGCCAGGCTTAGCAATATTCTCCCCCAACAACATTCCCTCCTCGGTAATTCTGAAAGAACATGGATTTCCGAGGAGGATTTCTCCAAGAACAACAACACAATCTTAACGTATTAAGTGACGAAAAGAACAAATAATATTTTCGCCATTACAAAACCAAAACAGAGAGACGTATAAAAAATGAAAAGAGTATTCCTGATGGCGACTCTACTCGCCATGACTTTATTCTCGGCCTCAGCGCAGGAGAAAGAAAAGAGGTGCATACAACTGCCCTCATGGTTGGACAACCTGAAATTGTCGGGCTACGGCATGACACAGTATCAATACATCGGACAGGAAGGAGCAAAATCCAATACCTTCAACATCCGCATGGCGCGTATTGCACTCGAAGGCCGCATAGCTGGAGATTTCTACTGGAAAACCCAAATACAGTTTAATGGCAACACATCCAACTTGGGCAGCAGTCCAAGAATGGTTGACCTGTTTGCTGAATGGCAGAAATATGAGATGTTCAAGGTAAAGATCGGTCAGTTCAAAAACCCATTTACCTTCGAGAACCCCATGCACCCCATCGTACAGGGATTCATGAGCTACTCACAGAATGTAAGCAAGTTGGCAGGTTTCAGCGACCGTGCCGGAGAACACGCCTCCAATGGCCGCGACATCGGACTACAGTTGCAGGGCGACTTCCTCAAGAACGCCAACGGCCGTAACCTGCTGCATTATCAAATAGGTGTGTTCAACGGACAAGGCATCAACACAAAGGACGTAGACAATCAGAAAAACATCATTGGCGGAGTATGGGTCATGCCTGTCAAAGGAATGCGCATCGGTGCCTTCGGATGGACTGGCTCTTATGCACGCAAGGGAACATGGAATGACGACGAGCAAGGCAATATCGTATATCAGAAAGACGCTGCCGGAAACCCTGTTCTCGATGAAGAGGAAAATCCGAAAAAAGAAACTTTCTCGGGCGTACGCAAACTGTCACAAAACCGATATGCCTTCTCCTTCGAGTACAACGTGAACGACTGGACACTCCGTTCAGAATACATTCATTCCACAGGTATGGCATTTGCCAAAAGCATCACCAACCACGGAGATGCCAACTCGAAAGACTGCAATCTGAACGGCAAGATAGGCAATAAGGCCCAGGGCGTTTATGCACTCGTCATTGCCCCTATAGTAAGCAAGAAGCTCTATGCCAAGGCACGCTACGACATGTATCAGACCAACGGCAAGACCGACATGATGAGAACCCAATATGAGGCTGGTCTGAATTATCACATCAGCAAGAACTTCACCATCCTCACAGAATATGCGCTCATCAACGACCGCACTCTGCAGAAGCACAACTACTCTATGGCAGACGTAGAGGTTTGCTTCCGATTCTAAGCCATCGAAAATCGATAATCAAGTCAAGCCTGATAGAATAGATTCTAAAAACCAACTCAGACGAGAACTCCGAGTCGGAATATGATAAGATGTAAAGAAGTTAAAGTAAAAGCAAATGGATAAAACAAAAAGTACACACCATTCGCACCATACACATCAACACAGCAGCACGTCCATGCGTGCATGCAGCCCACGACACAAAAAGCGCTTGATATTTAGCAAGTTGCTATTCGCTTTTCTTCTCGTTTGCGCCCTGCTTGTCATTGCCGTCTGCGTATGGATTACGATTTATGGCATTTACTAAAATGAATAGGAGAAACCCACAGAGGCGAACTCCTTAAATTGCCAGTAGCTTTGACCATCCTTGCGTTGGGCCCCATCGTCGAATCGAGGATAGATAAAAACATTGGTGGAGATGTAGCGATTGAACTGAAAGGTTATCGTGTTCTCCCACTCCAATTCAGCACGCTTGTATGTGGTATAACCATACAAGCGTGTTTTCCATCTCAGGTTGTCAGCAAGCACCCAGTTCAAGTCAATCGTACATTCCGAACCATAGTCGGTCATTCCATGATGTCCCTCATCAAGACCATATCGGGTGGCAAGGTCAGCACGACCAACATACTTCCAGTTAAGCGCCAAAGGTGCTATATGCACACTTCCCTTAAGACGGTGGTTGAGCCAGTCTACAGAATAGTCCATACCGACAGAGAGGTTGAGATTGAATGGCGAGAAGAAATCAGAATAAATCTTTTCGTCATTACTCTTCACACCATGCGTAAACTGAGTCTGGGCTATGAGCTGCAGAGTGTAGTACCAGCGCTTGGTGGCCTGCAGACCAACCTTGCCGGTATAACGTATCAAGTCTTCTGTGGTTTTGTACTTGTGAATAGTATCGCCACGCGATGTCTGATAACCAAGACGCAATTCCAACTTGTTGTCCCACTTCACCTTCTGCTTGTTGTTGTAGTTGGCCTGCATGGTTACACTACCCAAGAGCGAATAGTTACTCTCGCCTCCCTTATACCAGTTGTCCGACACATAGTTCTGCAAGAACTGAAGATAATAGTCGCCCCTGAAAGTCCAGAAGTTAGGCTTCGTCACCAAAATATCCATCGGAGCCACAGTAGGCTCAATAGCCACTGGTGCGACCTCTTTAACAATATCTGTAGCAACATGACGTGGAGCTGGTTCAGAGACAATCGGTGCACCCACACTCTCAAGGTGACTTTCGTGCACTCTCACCAAGTCGGGACGGTTCAGATACACATGCATCAGAGCCTGGTCGATAGCCTCCTGCAAAGAATCGGCAACAACACACTTCCCCGGAGCAAGCCGCAGAAAGCGGGCAGCAGGTTCATGATAAAAAGTAAGAGGAACAAAGAGTTGCGAATAACAACTATTGATCTTGGGCTTCACCAACGAGTCAATACGCTGTCTGCTTGCAGTCAACGAGTCCATATATTCTGCCACCCTGTTTTTCTCTACCTTTTTCTTACCGTATCCACCCCTTTGTGCACACACCATTCCTGTCACACAAAAGGCCAACACTAATATATAATATCTTAAATTCATACTAAGCTTATTCATATTTGGGCACAAAGGTAACAAATAAATCATAAAAGCCACGCCAATATTTACAATAATTTTGGCTAATTCATAATTTTATAGTAACTTTGCAGCCAAAATATTCTAATTTAAATATAAAACATCGTGGCTGAAACAAAGTACATCTTCGTTACCGGTGGTGTGGTTTCTTCCTTAGGTAAAGGTATCATATCATCATCCATCGGAAAGCTTCTGCAAGCCAGGGGCTACAACATTACAATTCAAAAGTTTGACCCATACA
>ERZ1026882.1157-NODE-1157-length-11784-cov-5.565095_pt1 | contig 11784 bp, 10 predicted proteins | sample MGYA00380171_ERZ1026882 | MGnify/ENA primary metagenome ERZ1026882 (study PRJEB33269, sample SAMEA4719807) | human gut metagenome | biome: human-associated habitat; feature: organic feature; material: feces | place: Cameroon | collected 2013-10 ...
CTCCATTCCCTAATAACTTGTAAGCTCAACTAGAAACGAGTGAACTCGCGCCACATGAGCGGAGTGCGGAGCTGTTTCTAGAAAACTTTACCGCTCAAACAACACTCGTTTTGCCGTTTGTTTCGCTAACAAGTTATTGCTCATTTTGCTATCGTGGCAAATTGACTTCGTAATCAATAGTAACTATTGTCATTCTGAAAGCTTAGAGTATTAGCATGAGCGTTTAGCGAAATACATAATATTCTTGCTATTCAGAATCTAATACTACACCGAATAGACTGAGGATCGGTGTCCGGAGTGGCAGTTACAGGTAAGTAGTTTTTATAAAATTGCAAGATTATTTTTATTTAAAAATAATCCACCCCCACTAAAAAATGGAGATGGATTATATGTTATATATTTATAATTACTTCACAACGATGTTGACGAGTTTTTTCGGAACCACAATTGTTTTTACAATTGTTTTGCCTTCCGTAATTTCTTTGACCTTAGCACTTGATAGTGCAAGTTCTTTCAATTCATCTTGTGACAAAGCTTCATCAGCTTCTATTTTGTCCTTAACTTTTCCGTTAATTTGAACAATCAACGTGATTGAGCTTGCTTTTGCCAAATCATCGTTCCATTTTGGCCATTCTTGTGCGTGGATAGAGCCATTGCCGCCTAAGTCATTCCAAGCTTCTTCGCATAAGTGAACCGCAACAGGTGACATCAATTTGATTAGAGTTACGATTGCAAAGCTCAAAATTGATTTGTCCTCATCGTCAAGATTAGACTTTTTGCCACGCCAATCGTAGATAGCGTTTACAAGTTCTCTGTACTTAGAAATTACTGTATTAAACTGGAAGTCGTTAGAAATGTCATTAGAAATCCCTTTAATAGCCATGTGAACAAGTCTTAGCAAATCGTCGTTTTCTTTCTTTTTCAATGAACCTTTGCCAAGTTCAGGCAGATTAAGGTTAATATCCTCAGCGTTTGCGGAAATCAATCTCCAAACCCTGTTCAAGAACTTGTAACAGCCTTCAACGCCGGCGTCTGACCAGTCAAAATCTCTTGCTGGAGGTGAATCTGACAAGATAAATAATCTTGCAGTATCTGCTCCGTAGTTTTCAAATATTTCGTCAGGATCAACTGTGTTGCCCTTAGATTTAGACATTTTTGAGCCGTCTTTAAGTACCATACCTTGTGTTAGAAGATTTTTGAACGGTTCATCAAAATCCAAAAGTCCTATATCTCTTAATGCTTTTGTGAAAAATCTTGAATACAACAAGTGTAAAATTGCGTGTTCAATACCGCCAACGTACTGATCAACTGGCAACCATTTGTTTACTTTGTCTTTCGCAAACGGCATTTTGTCGTTTTTCGCGTCTGAATATCTCAAATAGTACCAGCTTGAACAAACGAAAGTGTCCATTGTGTCTGTTTCACGTCTTGCAGGTCCGCCACAGCAAGGACAAGTCGTAGTTGCAAAAGTTTTAGATGTTGTAATCGGGGATTTGCCGACAACACTAAAATCAACGTCTTTTGGTAACATTACAGGAAGTTGATCTTCCGGTACAGGTTGAATTCCGCACTTGTCGCAATAAACGACAGGAATTGGGGCTCCCCAATATCTTTGTCTTGAAATCAACCAGTCACGAAGTCTGTATTGGGTTTTGAATTCGCCAAATCCTTCGTCAACAGCTTTTTGAGTAATCGCTTTTTTAGCTTTTTCATTGCTCATTCCGTCAAATTCGTTAGAGTTTACCAAAACGCCTTCTTCTGTATAAGCATCTGTAAGTTCATCTGCCACAATAGTTTTGTCTTTTGGTGAAATTACAACTTTCAACGGCAATTTATATTTTTTAGCAAATGCAAAATCTCTTGTATCGTGCGTCGGAACTGCCATTACAGCACCTGTTCCGTATTCTGCCAAGGCATAATCTGCTGTCCAAAGCGGGAATTCTTCTCCTGTGAATGGGTTTATGCAGTGTGTACCAAGTGGAACACCAGTTTTTTCACGTTCTGTCGAAAGTCTTTCGATTTCTGTCATTTTGCGAGCATTTGCTCTGTATTCTTCAACTGCTGCTTTGTTTTCAAGAGTTGTTAATTTTTCTATGTCTTTGTATTCAGGAGCTACAACAAGGTACGTAATTCCATGAACTGTGTCAGGTCTAGTTGTGTAAACAGGGATTTCCATTCCTTCGATTTCTTTGACCTTAAATCTGAAAATTGCACCTTGTGATTTGCCAATCCAGTTAGCTTGCATTGTTTTTACGTTGTCGCCCCAACCTGTCAATTTGTCAAGGTCTTCAAGCAAAACTTCTGCGTAATCTGTGATTTTCAAAAACCACTGTGACAAGTATTTTTTCTCAACAACGTGGTCGCATCTCCAGCATTTGCCATCGATAACCTGCTCGTTTGCAAGTACTGTTCCGCATTCTTCACACCAGTTTACGGCAGCTTCTTTTTTGTAAGCTAAGCCTTTTTTATAAAGTTGTAAGAAAAGCCATTGAGTCCATTTGTAATAATCAGGTTTGCAAGTTGTGACTTCTCTATCCCAGTCATACGAAAGCCCAAGCATTTTCAACTGTTTTGTCATATAAGCAATATTTTCAACAGTCCATTTTTCAGGATCAACTCCGTGTTTCATTGCTGCGTTTTCAGCGGGAAGTCCGAAACTATCCCAACCCATCGGGTGAAGCACGTTGAAACCGTTCATTTTTTTGAAACGTGCAATTACGTCGGTAATTGTGTAGTTTCTAACGTGTCCCATGTGTAATTTCCCTGATGGATAAGGAAACATTGACAATGCAAAATATTTCGGTTTGTCACTGTCATCAGGGGTTTGGAATGCTTTATCTTCTTCCCATTTTTTTTGCCATTTTTTTTCTATTTCCTGTGGAAAATATGCGTCTTTCATCTTTTTCTCACCTCATATAATCTACTGTGTTAATAGTAGCACAAAAAAATCTTTTTATGTATAATTGATGGCATGAAAAAGTTATCCGTTTTAATAATTTTAACATTACTACTTGCAAACATTTGTCCGGCTGAAGCTGGAATTATATCTGCGCATAAGGCTAGAGTTGAACAAAATAGGCTTTACAAATCGGCTTATAACGATGTAAAACAGGTTATTGACCAACAAACAGTTTATACCAACAAATATGACTTAGACGGACTTTCAAGTCTTTATGCGAAAGAATTTGTAAACTCTGACGGGTTTAATAAAGAAGTTTATTTCAAGTTAATTAAGGAAACTTGGGAAACTTATCCTGATATTTCTTACAAAACTCAGATTAATAAAATAGAAGTCGGTGAAAACTATGCAACGGTTTATGTCAACGAGTTTGCAGTTGCGACATCTAAGGAAACCGTTGAAGAATTGACGGTAATCGGAGAACTTTATTCGACGTCAAAATGCGTTTATTATCTTGAAAAACAAGGCTCTAAATGGCTAATCAGTTCCGAAAAAGTACTTGATGAAACTTCAACTCTAAAATACGGAGATGCAAGGTATGCTGATATTGATCTAAATGTTCCGAAACAAATTGGCGCAGGCAAAGAATATACGGCAAGCTTAAATGTCGTGACACCTATTGATAGCGTGATTATTGCATCTATTAGTAAAGAAAATATTGTTTACCCACAAACAAAATCTGAAGACGCTTTTAGAAAACTAACTGACAATAGTGTTTTAGAAAGAGTTTTTACATCTAACAAAAACAATGTAAACGAATATGCAGTTGCGTCGGTCGGAATAACCAGAGCTGAGAGTGTTTCAGATACTCAGGCAAGAATTTATATGGGTGGATTAGCATTTATAATGACAAGGATTAACGTAATTCCTGAAAACAAATTTATCCAAACAGAAAGTGAAAAATAATGAGCAAAGGATTGGAATAAACAATTTATATATTTTGTAGTATGTTATGCATTTTTTATTTTTGCAGATCTTTATATGTCAAGTATTCTCGTTGACAAAATAACGCACGGATTTAGAATGTCAAATCCTGTTTTTTCGCTGAATTATGTCAAAAATACAGGTGCTGCGTTCAGTATCTTGCAGAATTCTCGTGAGTTATTGATAATCCTTTCAATGATTGCATTGGTTTTGCTTGCATTGCATGTGATTAATAATCTAAAATCAATATCTCTGAAAACTTGTTTTTTTATAGCACTTTTGTCAGCCGGAATTGCCGGAAACTTGCATGAAAGAATAGTTTTTGGATATGTTAGAGATTTCTTTCAATTGAATTTTGTAAACTTTCCGGTTTTCAATATTTCAGATATATTCATAAATGTTGGCGTAATCGTTTTGATTGTGATGATTTTGATTAAGAGAAAGTAAGGTTGTTTTTATTATTAACAATTCATGATGTTGAGTGAGGACGTCCAACCTATTGTGAATGAAAAAAATTTTGCAATTTAGAAGCTATTATCAAATATGATAGACTCCGGATCGTAGTCCGGAGTGACATTATCGGTAGAGTTGTTTTACAAAAATTGCAACTATCTTAGTCGTCATTCTGAAAGCTTAGAAGATTAGCCTGAACGATTAGTGAAGGCTTAATATTCTTGCTATTCAGAATCTATTATTAATTTTAAATAGACTCCTATCCGGAGTCTGTTCTATTCTGTAATTGATTCTGAATAAGACTGTTTACCCACTCTAACTCTCCCTAATTGAGGGAGAGAAGCCTTACCTTGCAACTATCTTTGTTTATAATCCTGATTTAGTATAAATTAAAATCAATAATCCATTTTCCAGCCGTTTGACATTACCCTAGGTGCCATACTACTGTTAGAATTTATTTTTCCATCAGCATCGTAAAAGTAAATGAATAAATCTCTACTTAGCTTGTTTGGTCCTTTTTCTCCATTTATATCAGCTAATATGCCAATTCCAAAATAGCTACCTGCTGGAAAAATGTAGAATATCATACCGTCGTTTGTGTAAAACCCAGTAAGAGTAAGGTTTTGCGTTAAATGTGTATCAATCGGTAAAGTTTCAAGAACTTCTTTTGGGGTTTTATTTGTCCCATTATCGGTTAATTTGCATTTGTTATTTTGACAAGATAAATATGTTGTTGTGTACCTTATATTGCAATCTGTGCCTTTACAGATTTTTACAACTTTTAAGTATTTAGGAATTATATTTTCGAAAACAGATGGATTGCCATAAAAATCTTCACAATCGTTTCTATTTGTGTTATTGTAATCGTCCCATTCCCAATCACATATACCATCGCTAAATAACTTAGTGTTATAAAAATCAACCCCTTCATCTGCTTGCATTTTTTTGAACATATTGCTTGTTGTATTCATGGCTTTTTGTAAACCTGCAACATAAGTTTGTTTTTGGTGATTTTGAATAAGTGTTGGCAAGGTCATAGCTGCAACGACTCCGATTATGCCTAGTGTTATTAATACTTCCGCCAATGTAAAAGCAGATTGTTGTTTTCTCATATACTTCTCCTCAAAATGTTAAACATCATTATTATATTATTATATTATACACGTATATAACAATGTTTGCAATAGTATAAACAAAATACACTTGCAAATTAAAAATGATAGACTTATTTTATGATTAAAAATAAGTTATTGGAGATGATGGGTATTCGTAGAATGAATATGGCTGAAACTGCGCGAGTTGCAGGGTTGAACCATATTACAGTCTTTCGCATTTACCATGACAAAACAAAAACAATTGAGTTGGAAACCATAAATAAACTCTGCTATGCCCTTGATTGCCGTATTCAAGATATTTTTGAGTATATTCCGGATTAAATGAATTTTTACAACGGCAATTTAATGCAAAATTCTGTTTGAACGCCTTCTTCGCTTTGGACTGTGATTTCTCCACCATGTGATTTTACGATTTGTTGAGATAGGTACAAACCTAATCCTGTACCGATTTTGCGGAATTTTTTCGCCGCTGAATAATATTTGTTAAAGATTAACTTGATTTCTTTTGGCGGAATACCTTGCCCGTAATCGATTACTGAAATAGTTATATATCCTGGAATTTCACCTGTTTTTATATCAATTCTGTCTTTTGTGTTGCTGTGCGAAATCGCATTGGAAATCAAATTCTTGATAACTCTTTCCAACTGCATCGGATCAGCCGTAACTTTTATATCCCTTGAAGGTGTGAAATGTATTGTAATTCCAGAGTTGTTGGCTATTGGTTGTGTACTTTCGACAATATCAGAGATAAAGCCATTAAGCATAATGTTTTCTTTAAGAAGTTTAATCCCTGTTTCTTTGATTTTGTACGTTTCAAGGATAATTTGAACGAGTTCAACAAGTTCTTGGTTGGATTTTTTCATATTAAGTAGGGCAAATTCTTGTTTATCCGAAATTTCTCCAAAAGTTCCGTTAAGCAAAAAGTTGATAATATTTGATTCTGCAACGATTGGAACTTTTAAATCGTGGGTTAAAGTTGCAACAAAATCTTCTTTAAGAGTTTCGATTTCACGTTCGTTTGTAACGTCTTTAATCAAGATTACGTAACGTTTTTTGTCATCATCAAGCGAAAGCTTAATCGTTTGCATTACAAAATTATTTGTTGGTGTGTGTTTGATGAAAACATCTTTGTTTTTTGCACGTTCAATCGGTGTGTCGTCGCTTATTTGAATGTAATCATCAATGTTTGAACCAATAATTTCTTGCCCCTTCGTTCCAAACCATTCTGTAATTTGTGGGGTTGCACGCAAAATGTTGTGTTTGTCGTTTATGATTAAAATCCCGTCAGATAGAGAGTTGATAACGGATTCCAGCAATTTGTTTTGACGCATAAGTTCGTTTTGGTATTCGACAATCATTTTTTCTCTGTCGTTAAGAGTTTCTACCATTCGGTTGATACTGTCCGTAACGTTTTGGTATGTCGGGTGGTTAATTTCTTCGATTTTTGTTGAAAGGTTACCGTAACGAACGGAGTTTACTGTGTTTGTAACCATTCCTAAGTAATCGTTAATTTTAGACCAACGTTTGTTTGTCTGTCTTGTGATTAAAAAAAGTATGATAAATACCAAAATGATGCTTAAATTTAATAAATACCAAAGCATGTGTTAATCCTCTCTCTTTATGATATGATTATACCAGATAAGAGGGATTTTGTATATGCTTAAATTTCCGAGTACGATAAAGATGGTTATAACTGATTTTGACGGGATTGTTACTGATAATTGCGTTTGCATCTCTGATGACGGAAATATTTCCAGACGCTTGAATTTTAAAGATGTTATGGCTTTTTCTATTTTGAGAAAAAATAATTATAAAATTGGCATAATTTCAGGTTGAAGAGGTTCATCAAAATATCAGGATTAAAATTGATGTTTTGAAAGAAATTGTAAAAAAATACAACCTTTCGCCGGAAGAATATATTTATATAGGTGATGATATCAATGATTTAGAGTGTTTGAAGTTTGCTAAATATAAAGTTACTGTTCCGCATGCTGTTGAAAAATTAAAACAAGTTGATGGAATTCAGGTTACAGAGGCTCAAGCAGGTTTAGGCGTTTTTAGAGAGGTAGTAGATTGTCTGGTTGGATAAAAGAAATTGTTGATAAAATTAAACATTTGAGCAGCTCGATTGACAAATATCAAGAAGAAACGGTAATTCAGTCGTTGCCTTCGTATGCGATTGTAAATAGGGCAAAAGCATTGATGGCAAAGGAAAAATATGCAGAGGCAGAAGTCGTTTTGAAAAAAGCCTTGGAACTTCCGCAAAAAGATGCGCTTGTTTATAAATATCTTGGTGCAGTTTATGAAAAATTGAGTAGGTTTGATGAATGTGTAGAGTCTTATCAGATTTCTGCAGAATTAAATCCTCAAGACAAAAATGTTTGGCAAAGGCTTGGCTTTGCACTCGTGACTGTTAAAAAATACGACAAAGCAATTTTGGCTTTTGAAAACGCAAATAAGGTTCAAGCCGGAAATACTGATACTTTTACCGGTTGGGGCATGGCGTTGATGAAGCTTAAAAAGTATCGTGAGGCACAGGCAAAGTTTATTGAGGCTATTAAATTTAATAAATACAATTTTTCTGCAATATTTTTATGTGCGGTTATGGAAATTAAACTTGAAATGTACGATAGTGCCGAGATGAAATTGTCTTTATTAGCAAACATTTGTCCAAATCCGAATAATACATTTGAACTTGCACGTCTGAAAGCTATCAGAAACGACCTTGACAGTGCTATTCATTATGCAAAAAAAGCACTTGAATTCAGCGATAAAATGTTCCCTGCATATATATTATTAGGGCAGGTTTATACGGAAAAGTATGATTTTGAAAATGCACAGAAAAGTTTTCAAACCGCAGAGGAAAAGTGTGTTGAGTCCCCGTCTCTTTATCTTGAATGGGGTAAATCTTTGGTTAATTTTGATAAACTTGATGATGCAAAATTAAAACTTTTGAAAGCATTTGAACTTGACCGTGAAGATATCGGAATTCAAATGAATTTGGCATTATGCTGTGCACTTAGAGGCGAAATCGAAGAGGCTGAAAATATTTTATCTGATTTGGACGAAAAATTGCCTGACAACAAGTCTGTTAAACTGGCAAATTCAATCATTGCTTATGAAAAAGGCGATTGCGAAAAGGCAATTGAAGGATTTCGAGAAGATGATGAAAACTTTATCAATGCGTATTATTTGGCGAAATGTTATGAAAAACAAGGCAATGATACAAAAGTTAAAGATTATTACGAAGCTGCAATACGAACTAATCCGAAATTTATAAGAATTTATTTTGATTATGTAAATTATCTGATAGGTCAAAATGACTATGTAGAGGCACAAAGAAAGCTTCGTAAAGCACTGAAAGCAGAACCTGAAAATGTCAGATTGTTAAATTTGATGTTTAATGTAAGTTACACTCTTGTCAAAGATAACCTTTGTGAATATAATGTAAAAGAAACTATCTCGATTGCGGAAAAAATTCTGAAAATCAATCCTGATAAGTTTGAGTACCCTGAACAGAAACTTGAATTAGAAAAGTTTTTGTCCCAGTCAGAAAGAGAATAAATTTTGAGAAAAATCATTGTTCAAAAATTTGGTGGCACATCAGTTGCAGATACTGAAAAAATTAAAAATGTTGCGAGAACGGTAATTAAGGAAAAAGAAAACGGAAATGATGTCGTAGTTGTCGTTTCGGCAATGGGACATACGACGGATTACCTTGTAAAAATGGCAAAGGATTTGAGCCCAAATCCATCTGGTAGAGAAATGGATATGCTTCTTTCTACTGGAGAAGGGGTTTCTATCGCACTTTTAGCTATGGCAATTCAGTCACAAGGGTATGATGCTGTTAGTTTTAATGCTATGCAAATCGGGATTATGACAGAGAATGTTCACTCAAAAGCCAGAATTGTTGATATTAAAACTGACAAGTTGAAACAGAATTTGAAAGAAGGTAAAATTATTGTTGTTGCCGGATTTCAGGGTGTTACAGAAGATGGAGAAATTACGACATTAGGTCGTGGTGGATCTGATACGTCAGCAGTTGCTCTCGCAGCGGCTTTGAATGCTGAAAGATGCGATATTTATACTGATGTGGAAGGTGTTTACACAACCGATCCGAGAGTTGTTCCGAACGCATCAAGATTGGACGAGATTTCTTATGAGGAAATGTTGGAACTTGCACATGCTGGAGCAAATGTTCTTCACCCGAGAAGTGTTGAAACCGCAAAACAGTTTAATGTTCCGATGCGAGTTCGCAGTAGCTTTAAAATTGATAATTTAGGTACACTAATATTAGGAGTTGAAAAAATGGAAATTTATAAACCGGTGACAGGCGTTGCAGCAGATTTATCTCAGGCAAGAATTGTTGTTTGTGATGTGCCTGACAGACCGGGTGTTGCTGGCAAAATATTTAGTAAATTGGCAAAAGAAAATATTTCGGTTGATATGATTATTCAATCTTATGCAAGAAAAGTTTCTAACACAAATGATATTGCATTTACGATTGATTCAGCTGATTTAGTCAAAACAGTTGAAGCATTGAAGGTTTTAAAAGCAGAAATCGGTGCGACAGGTGATATTCAGGTTGATGAAAATATTGCAAAGGTTTCAATTGTCGGTGCCGGCATGATTGACAGACCTGGTGTTGCTTCAACTATGTTTGAAACACTTGCAGAACAAGGGATTAATATCCGTATGATATCTACAAGTGAAATCAAAATCAGCTGTTTGGTAGACAAAGACGATGCACAGCAAGCGGTAAAGGCTTTACATAGCGTATTTGGACTAGAAAGTTCCGAAGTTGCCGAAGTAAAAGGCGACTTGCCGAATGTTTAAGCTAGAATAAAATAGTCCATTATATAATTCGTTTGGAAAAATAACTGTTTTTATGTATAATTTGTTTACCCACTCTAGCTCTCCCTAATAGAGGGAGAGAAGCTTTTTATTGCATCTATTTTGTTTATATTTTTTCTCTGGGGTGTATAAAACTTAATGAAACATAAGTCTTCCCTAATCAGGGAAGATTTAGATGGGTAAGTGATCTTTTTTAGCTAAGTGAAAAGGCTTTATGTATCCTTTCTTTACATTTCTTAACTCTCACGCAATTCCTGTCTGTGTTTGGTTTTATAGAAGGTATGGATAGTAGTGTCAGTGTAAATCCGAATATGAAAAATCCGCCGCTTAATGTTGGTGTTATTACGCCGCCAAACGACCATTACAAGCCGGTTTTGTACTCTCATGTGCAAGCATCGAGAGATTTTCAGGTGCTAAATCATGACCTTTATGTGTCCATGAAAAATTCTGAAAGCATTGAAAAAAGAAAAACGCCAAAATCAGTCTTTGTCGCTTTAGGGGTAGGAGCTTTGGCTCTTTGCTATCCGTTGATAAAAAAAGTTTTTAAACACTAATTCCTTAATCTTTGAAATCGAAAAATCTTCATCTTGCATTCTCTAATGTTAGCAATATAATATTGATAAATAAATCGTATTATGTTATAATTAAAATATAATATATTATTATATGGAGAGGTTTATGCGAAAATTTTTAGGGCTTAGCTTCTTAGCTGCTTTTTAAAAACTATTTTTGGGTATCCCCCTATTTCCTAATTCAAAAATTTATAGTATTATGTTTCTATAAATTAGAAGAAATTTTTGAAGGGGATAATATGAAGAAATTTTTGATTATATCGGCGTTGGTTATTTTTTCAAACTGTGTTTTTGCCGCTGATTTTAATGTCTATAAGCTTGATAATGGGCAAACCGTTGTTATTCAAGAGGTTAAGTCAAATCCGATTGTGACAATTGACACTTGGATTAAGACTGGTTCTATAAACGAAAATGATGAAAATAACGGTGTTTCGCACTTTTTAGAACATCTGTTTTTTAAAGGTTCTACAAATCATGCATCCGGAGAGTTTGACAAAATACTTGAAACAAAAGGTGCAATTACAAATGCTGCAACCAGTAAGGATTTTACACATTATTACGTAACTATTCCTTCCAAAGACTTTGATTTGGCACTTGAAATGCACTCTGATATGCTTTTGCACCCGCTTGTGCCGAGAAAAGAGCTTGAAAAAGAGCGTAAAGTCGTAATTGAAGAGATTATGAAAGATGCAAATTCCCCGAACACGCTTGTTTATGACAATTTGGTGAATATGCTCTACACTGATCACCCTTACAAAAGAAAAGTTATCGGAAAAGCTGATATCATAAGTACAATTCATCGTGATGCAATTATGGATTATTATAACAAATTTTATAACCCGTCGAATATGGTGACAGTGATTGTTGGAGATGTGGACGCAAATTCTGCAATTGACAAGGTTAAGAC
>ERZ1026882.1158-NODE-1158-length-11780-cov-8.200597_pt1 | contig 11780 bp, 12 predicted proteins | sample MGYA00380171_ERZ1026882 | MGnify/ENA primary metagenome ERZ1026882 (study PRJEB33269, sample SAMEA4719807) | human gut metagenome | biome: human-associated habitat; feature: organic feature; material: feces | place: Cameroon | collected 2013-10 ...
CGGCAGCGTCAGATGTGTATAAGAGACAGATTATATTCCAGTTGAGGTGTAAAGATGTCTAGTATAGAAATATTATTAATTGGTATTGGGTTATCCATGGATGCTTTTGCGGTATCTGTATGTAAAGGATTATCTGTAAAGAAGTTATCTATTAAGAATATATTGTTATGTGGTGTATGGTTTGGTGGATTCCAGGCATTGATGCCATTTATTGGTTATTGTCTTGGTTCTACATTGAGTGGTTTAGTGGATTCTATTGACCACTGGATTGCGTTTATCCTACTCGCATTTATTGGAATCAATATGATTAAAGAATCATTTGAAGAAGAGAAACAGAATGATGACTTCTCTTGGAAGACAATGTTGATGCTTGCTATCGCAACTGCTATTGATGCACTTGCAGTAGGTGTTACGTTCTCTTTTGAATCAATCAATATCTTCATGGCTATTTCTATTATTGGTTTAACGACATTTATTATTGCATCTGCTGGTGTTTATATTGGTCATGTGTTTGGAAATAAATATGAACAGAAAGCACAAATCACTGGTGGTATTATTCTTATTCTCATAGGTATTAAAATTTTAATAGAAGGTTTAGGAATTATTTAGGGAATCTACGTGATTCTCTTTTTTAATTGACTATAATAGTATATAAGAGGTGATTTAAATGAATGAATTATCAAAATTATATCAGTTAGTATTAAACAGAGAATTAGATATTCCTAAGGGTCAGATTCTAGATATTAAGAAGATTGACCATAAACTTCTAGCATTTATGCAATGTGTATATAATACAGGAGAACTAGGACATGTTTATACATTCTGGGATAAAGATACTCAGGTTGATCAAAACGCTCTTTTAGACACTTATATTGAAGGTATGCGCTTATTAATGAGTATTGCGTATGACTTACAGATTGATGAAATCAAGAATCATGAAGAAATGCCTGAAAAGAGTAGTTCTGTTGATTTACTCTTTAAAGTCAATCATGATATTCTAGATTTAAGAAATGGTTATAGTCCTATTAAGTTACAGGATGCTTTAGATGATTACTTCCATTTTGGTTTTTCTTTAGGTATCACATTTGATGATATGTTAGAAGGATTGTAAAAAACATAATAAATACATAGAGAATACATACGAATTACATAACTGACATGTATATTATAGGCATGAAAGAGGTGATTCTTATGATCTATATTATTTTAACTATTATTGCAGTATTATTAAGTGCTTTAATCATGGGAGTTGCAAATAAGTATACAAATAAAAAAATCCATGATATTGCTCATGAATTAAATATACATTGAGACTCCCCCATGAATGAAAAGAAGACAGCTATCATGGCTGTCTTCTTTTCATTTGAATTCCTTCATATTCGTTATGAATACTTTTTACTATACTATTGAAATCATTGTCCGGTACTATGACATCACATATTGAATCAGATGAACCATAGACAAGACTTTCTTTAATATCTAACTTTTCCTTTAATCTTTCCAGCATGTTTTGAGGTGTCGCTTCATAAGACAATATCTTAAGTAAGCACATACCTTCAAAATAATCTTCTTCTACAAAATAGCGCAATTGTTTATGTAATCCTAAATCTATCAGGTCATCTATAATATCATAGATAATCTCTTTTGTATTAAGAACACTGATATAAAGAGGTTGATATGAGTGTGAAGGCAATCCAAAGATGTAATTACGATAAGGGGATTGACGCATCATATCATAATAGTCCATTTGTTCGGACTGGTCGAAACTATTATAATATGTCAATAATACATCGTCTTTGAGAACGTGATAAAAGTAATTAAGATGTTTATCATCTAATAATCGAGTGATTTTTGAACCTAATGTTTGTGGTAAGGAATAGGTACATAATAGTTCGTTTTTTGGTACGTCATACAATATTGCGCCATCTAATGCGATCACTGGTAGATGTAGTTTAAGATGTTCAATTTCTGCCTGCATGGATGCAGGTGTTCTTTTAGTGATGATAGTAAACAAGGCACCATCATCTACAAGTTTATTCAATTGAGTCTTATTGAAGTTATTTAACTGCTGGTGTGCTGTCTGTTCCATATCATCAAGTTCAGCTACAAAGAGAACATCATTTCTTCTTTTAACTGGTAAGTGTAAAGTACAGACAAGATAACCTACCCCTACACCAATACATGTATCTAAGACACGATAGAATAAGAATGCATAAGGTGAAATACCAGCATGAGGAATAACTGCAACACTTAGATAAGCCACACAGGCCATAAATGCCATATGTTGTACTTTAAATAAGACTGTTAAATAAATAGTCAACATAATAAATAATGCATTAAGTAAATCCCATGCGAGATCAATATGGATGAAAGGCTGTAAAAACATGACAATAGCTCCAGTAATAGCCCCTATAAGTGTGCCGAGGGCTCTTACAAGTGCCTGGTTTTTTTCATTCTCTTTATCTGGCTGAATACAGATAATTGTGGTTATAAGGACATAGAAAGGTGATCTCTGTACACCAAAGAGAGTGAATAATACCATGATGATGAAGACGGCAATACTTGTTTTAATAATACGTAATCCGATTCTAGGCATAATTACAACTCCAAACTATCATTACCGGCTTCTGCCATCATTTTTTCTCTACAAGATAGAACTAATCCATCAATGATTTCCATATGCTCAACCATCTGTCTTCTAAACAAATGAGTAGGAAGTAATATTGCGATTTCATCATAGTCTTTATCATTCTTCTCTCCTGTTTCCTGTCCATAATAGACACGAGCAAGAGGTGCTTCTTTTTGAATACTGAAGAATGTATCCCAGATGATTGCATAAACCTGCGCAGCTGTTAGATGAAGCTTCTTAGTATCAGGAAGTGCATAAAGAAGTAAGATGCCTCTGACTGCATCTGTCTTTCTTTGGTCTACTGATCCATCATGCTTATAATAACGTTCTATATCATAGCCATCAGCCAGATAAACAAGGGAACGGGGAACAGGCTGATGTTGTGAGAGGATATTTTTAAAACGTCTCATTGTATGGTGTGAGACATCCTTCCCCTCTAACAGATCTCCAGAAGGTGATGTAAGTAGTACTGGATTTTCTCCTGCTTTACCATGAAATGTTTGAGGAACCAAATAAGCATCACGTAATAAATCAAACATAGATTTACCACATATAGCGAGTAGTAATGCACTGATATCCTGATTTGAATAACTATCTAGAACGACTTTTGAAAAGGTCTCATTGTTTAATTCTTCTGATCCCTGAAAGTCTTCTAGACTTGAATTGAATGTTTCTCTCAGTCTTGCACAAGCCTCTTTACTTGCGAGTATTTTGTGAAATATGTTCTCTACTTCTTGAACACGTGGAAATAATGGTGTCATAGTTTTAACCTCCATCCACTTGTGATTATAGACTTTCTATATCATATGTAAAATGTATCTTTTAGATGTTGATGATATGTTTATTACATAATAAAAAGTGATCCGTAATTGAATCACTTGTAATAGTCTTTCGTATATTGAGACATTTCTTTTTTAAATAAACGCATAAGTATAGGTGCACAAAGTAAATAAAAGACAAAATTACCTATTGCATGGAATGTATCGAATAAGAGCCCCTGGGCATAATAGATACCAAACCAGACAGGACCACCAATAATCAATTGTTCGAGTGAGACAACAAAACCAAAGACATACCCCATTAAAAAGGCATAGAGAGCCATAAGAAGTAATGGGGGTTCTTTGTTGATCTTCTTATAGAAGTCACTGATACATTGAGTGAATAAACAGATGACTACCCATGAGAGAATCTGAAAGATTGTCCATGTTCCCATGCCTAAGATCATATTTGAGGCAATCGTAGTGACTACTGTCAGTTTTATTCCAAATGACAATCCAAATAAGAGAACAGATATAATAATGATAGATGTAACAGGTTTAAAATTAGGTAAGGCCTGCATTGCGACTCTAGAGGCAATATTCACTGCGGCAAGAATACCTATCAAACATATTTCTCTTGTCTTATTGTTCAATGTTGACATAATACCAGATGACTTGGTCTCCTGCTTTCACTTTATAGGCACCTGCCCCAATATTAGGTGGTGTGCCATTCACTTTATACATCCATCCAGAACTTGGTCCATGATCAAATTCCTTTAATCCATCTATACCTGATACATAAACAGTAGACCCAAACCCTTTTGTAGAGATACTCTTACCATTCTGTTTCGCAAGTTCTCTTAAGACACTATAAGCTGTAGAAGAACTATTCACTTCTATATTTCCCTGCATCATTGTCGTATTAATTCCAATGACTTTAATAGAAACTGTCTGTTTTACAGGTGTGTCCTGCTTAGGTGTTTCTACATGCTGAGGCGCAGAGGTTTCATGTTTACTAGAAGAAGTGTTTGTTTCTGTCTTCTTTGTCTTATGTTTAATAGAAGAAGATTTTGTTTCTGGCTTTTTTGTATCTTGTTTCTTAGTCTCTTGTTTACTAGAAGCGGATTTTGTCTCTGTTTTCTTTGTTTCCTGCTTCTTAGTCTCTTGTTTACTAGAAGAATCAGATGATTTTGTATCAGTCTTCTTTGATTCTTCTTGTGACTCTATTTGTTTTGTTTCTTCTTGTTTTGTTTCTTCTTTTTTAGAAGTATCTTTCTTCTTTGTGGCGCTCTTTACTTCATTACTAATAGTAGGTTGAGACTGGAATTGTCCAGTTACACCACGATAAGCTGTAAAGCCAAATATAAAGAGAAAAGCGATTGCGACAAAGGCAATCGCTAATTTTTTAGTCGTGAATTTCTTCATTACTTCTTCTTACTTTTTATAGTTAATGCAATCACACCAATTGCCGCAATTGCAGCCACTACATAAGCCATCGCATTTGTATTGTCACCTGTGTTGACTTTCTTTACTGTTTCTTTCTTTGGTTCTGTTGTAGTTGTTGTTTCTGGCTTTACAGCTGGTTTAGTTGTACCAGGTGTTGTTTCTGGCTTTACAGCTGGTTTAGTTGTAGTAGTACCAGGTTTAGTCTCAGGTTTTTCTGGTGTAGTACTATTTGAGATAGTCTTTGTATAATCTTTTCTTGCCTTTAATACAAAGCTTCCGTTATTGATGACACCAAGTGCTCTTGCTCCTTCTACTGATGCATAAGCGTTTGGTTCAAGCTGGTATGTGTTATAGTTTAATGCATTGAATGTACCATCTTCATTCTGATAAGAAAGAAGATAGTTATATGCCTGATTATCTAATTTATAACCAGCCGCATGTAATCCTTCTAATACACAAGACTGTGTATCTGCATTACCGCCCCATCCAATATCATAAGAGCCATCTTTGCTATTTAACTTAGACTGTACAAAAGTATATGCTTTTGAGATAGCGGCATCATAAGTAGAACGTCCTGCAACACTTAATGCTTCCATAGCCCATCCAGTTGTATCTAGATCCGCATTTGGACCCTGGTATTCATACCAATATGCACCATTGTCCATGGTCATAGTTGAAAGCTTATCTGCAACAGTTTTTGTTTTATCTGAATTCACTGTTTCTAAAGCCATTAATGTCCAAATAGTAGCTCCACATCCACCATTTTTATCATCTGTAAGAGTACCATCAGCCTGTACTCTGTTTTCTAAGATTTCTACTAAGTTAGTCTTATTGAAATCTGCAGGGTTATCCCCTAATAAAGAAATCGCAATAATAGATTTAGCTAAATCGCCATAAGAGGCAGTTGTATAATCTACATCCTTAAAGTTTTCTAATAAAGAATCCGCTTTACCATCTGCTTCAAATCCTGCTGCTTCATACGCAATAACTGCATCAGGACTATCTAAAGTAATTGTCTTTAAATAGTTCTGTGATTTGATTAACGCATCATCACTCGCAAAAGCAGCTGAGAATGATAACGCAAAAGTTAATGCGATTGAAGTTATAACTGTCAATATTCTTCTCATTTTTATTCTCCTCCAAATACTTTATCCGCAAAACGCACTGTTTCCATTGCGTCTTTCGCATAACAATCTGCGCCGATACGATCTGCATATTCCTGAGTCATAACGGCTCCACCTACAACTGTAAGTGTATCAGGCTTCTTTTCCTTCAACAACTTAATTGTATCTTCCATACTCACAACTGTCGTTGTCATTAAAGCACTGAGTCCTACAAGTTTTACATCTTCTTTAATCGCTGTATCCACAATTTGTTCTGGTGGTACATCTTTACCAAGATCAATAACATCATAGCCATAGTTTTCTAACATGACTTTCACAATATTCTTTCCAATATCATGAATATCACCTTTAACTGTCGCAATGATGATTTTTCCTTTCATTTCTCTTGGCTTTCCTGCCATGGAATCCTTAATGACTGCAAAGGCTGCTTTGGCTGCTTCAGCACTCATTAACAGCTGTGGCAGGAAGATTGTGCCTTTTTCAAAGCCTTTACCTACTTCATCAAGGGCAGGAATCAATTCTTCATTGATGATTTCTAATCCTTCTTTAGACTCAAGCTGTTTCTTTGTCGCTTTACCTGCATTTTCACTCATACCACGCTTGATACTTTCATATAACGACATATCAACAGCTTCACTCTTTATAGGAGTGGCTGGTGCACTATTACCATAGGCGCTAATATATTCTGTAAAGTTTGTATCGAGTCCACTTAAGGCAAGATAGGCACGATATGATTTCATCATTGCTTCTGATGAAGGATTGATGATTGCACAGCTGAGTCCTGACTGCATCGCCATAGTAAAGAAGTTCGCATTCACAATGGGTCTTTGTGGAAGACCAAAAGAGATATTAGAGACACCTAGAATAGAATGTCCATGAAGTTCATCTCTAATAATACGTAGTGTTTCTAATGTCGCAATGGCAGAAGTAGGATCTGATGAAATAGTCATAGCGAGTCCATCGATTACGATGTCCTTAGGTTCAATACCATATTTACCTGCTTCTTTATAAATTTTCTTCGCAATACGAATACGATCTGCCGCATTATCAGGAATACCATCTTCATCTAAGGCAAGTCCTACGACAACACCACCATATTTCTGAACAAGAGGGAAAACAGCATCCATGGATTCCTGTTTACCATTGACCGAGTTAATCATGGCTTTCCCATTATAATGTCTTAAAGCTGCTTCTAAGGCGATAGGATCTGATGTATCAATCTGTAATGGCAATGCAATGACAGATTGTAACTTTTTCATTACTTCTACCATCATCTTAGGTTCATCAATTTCTGGTAAACCTACATTGACATCTAGAATATGTGCCCCTGCATCTTCCTGTTTTAAACCTTCAGATAAAATATAGTTAATATCTCCATCACGTAAGGCCTGTTTAAATTTCTTTTTACCTGTTGGATTAATACGTTCACCAATAATCACTGGCTTAGGTCCTATTTCTACACTCTGAGAGAATGAAGTCACAACACTCATATTCTTCTTTACAGGTGGTTCAATAGGTAAATCTTTCACTAATTCAATAGTTTTAGAGAGATATTCTGGTGTTGTTCCACAACATCCTCCAAGTACATGTACATTCAATGAGGCAATCTCTTTCATCTCTAACGCAAAGTCATCTGCACTCATATCATAATATGTATGACCTTCATCATCCGTCTGAGGTAAGCCCGCATTTGGTGTCACAATAATAGGTGTAGAAGAAACTTTAATCATTCTTTCTACAAATGGCTTAATTTGACGAGGACCTAATGAACAGTTAATACCTAATGCATCAATATGTAACCCTTCAAGTAAGGCAACAACTGATTCAGGTGTACCACCTGTCAACATCTTACCTTTTTCATCAAATACGACAGTGGCACATACTGGAAGATCTGAATGTTCCTTAGCGGCTAGTACTGCAGCTTTTAATTCATAACTGTCCTGCATTGTTTCAATAAGGATCACATCTGCCCCCGCTTTAGTTCCATACTCAATGACTTCTGCATAGATATCAACTGCATCATCAAATGATAAATCTCCTAGTGGTTCTAAGAGTTTACCTGTAGGACCTAAATCAAGCGCAATCAGGGCATCAGCACGTCCTGTAAGTTCTCTTGCCTTTTTTGCATGTTCTACTGCTTTTGTGACTATTTCTTCTAGATTATCAGGATATTTCAATCTATTGGCACCAAATGTATTGGTGTTAATAATATCACACCCTGCTTCTAGATAACCTTTATTTAATTCTACAATCTTTTCTGGATGAATGATATTCCATGTTTCAGGTAGTTCACCAGCCTGTAAGCCCCAGCTTTGAAGTACTGAACCGGTACCACCATCCCAGAATAACCATTCTTTTGTCAGTCTTTCTTTAAATCCCATTACTCTACCCTCCTGAATTCACATTGTGCAGGACAATTGGCACAGTCCTTCGTATGACGTGGCTGTGCGTGATGTGTAATACCAATGATCGCCGTCACTGACTTGGATGGGACCATTAAGAGACTTTCTAATAAACTGATACCAATCTTATCCATCTGTAATAGACGCATAAAATCTTTTTGATGATCTAATGCAAGATCTCCATAACCAGGCGAAAAGCGTGGCTTTAAGAATTCATTATTCTTATGAGCCTCCTGATTGAGTTCTTCATTCACTTCATCACAATACGCTTCTATCATCGCTGCCCCCGCTGCTTGATAGATCACTGCATCACTCATCTTAGTCAGTTCTGTACGTTTAATTAAACGATCGACTTCTATTCCAATTGTAGCCGCAAAGAGATAAACAGCATGACAGCCTTTTAAGTTATTCTCTAGATTACGACTATGAATCACCATATCACCAATGGTGATTGTATGATTTTCTATTGATACAGGAAATCTTTTCACAATATGACGCGGTACAGCTGTTTTCTGTAATACTTCGATACAGTGATCAAGTGCGTTATTGATTTCTGTGAGATCACCTTCAATGGATTGACAGTATCCTAAATAACGTAAAGCTTCTTTACGATTGATATCTATCATTTAAGAAGCTCCGATAAATTATTCATAATACCTTCAGCAACATCTGGCTTATTCATAGTATAAACATGAATATGTTTTACACCATTCGCAATCAAATCAATAATCTGTTCAGAAGCATAAATAATACCTACCTGCTTCATGATTTCTGGATTATCACCAAACGCATCTACCATCATCTTAAAACGATAAGGAATAATAGATGTACCTGACATCTGTACAGCGCGACTTACCTGCTTCGCATTTGTGATAGGCATAATACCAGCCACTACAGGTACATTGATTCCTGCTTCCTTGATCTTATATAAGAAGTTATAGAAAACATTGTTGTCAAAGAACATCTGTGTTGTTAAGAAGTCTGCACCTGCTTCTACCTTCTCTTTTAGATGCTGGATATCTTCCTTAATACTCGGTGATTCTACATGTCCTTCTGGATAACATGCTGCCCCAATACAGAAATCACCTTTCGCTTTCAATTCTTTAATTAACTGACAGGCATACTGGTAATCTTCTCCCACCTTACCATCAGATGGAATATCTCCTCTTAATGCCATGATGTTTTCAATACCATTCTCTTTAAACTGTTCTACCATGGATTCTACATGTTCTCTTGTAGAAGAGACACATGTCAAATGCGCCATAACTTCAACACCATATTTCTCATGGATATCTTTCGCAAGTGCCACAGTATGTGCACTTGTTCCTCCACCTGCGCCATAAGTCACAGACATGAAATTTGGATTTAAAGATGCAATCTTTTCTGCAGCTTTTAAGACATTTTCATATCTGCTACTTGTTTTAGGTGGAAATACTTCAAAAGATAAAGTAACTTTATCTTCATTTAATAAATCAATAATTTTCATTGATACTCCCCCTCGTATAATATGTACGTAATCAGTTAATGAATTTAATTTAATTAAATTCATTATTGATTGTACATTCTAATTTCTAGATAATAGTTTTGTTTTGAATGAAGGTTTTATTCACACCCCCTGTGGCTACTTCATGTACGTCCACTTCAAAAAGACTTAATCCTTTAGACTTGACATCACTTTATACCCGAATTAGTTTGTTGCAGCAGTGTTTCTACACTTGTCTCCGTATTTGCGAGGTTGCGTTTGTCTTGATTTAGAGGTGCAATTCAAAACCGATTACATTTGAAAGAAGGTTATTATTTTATGGAAAACAATTATATTCTTTATGTTGGCATGGACTCCTCTAAAGGCAAAGCAGATGCTGCTATCCTCAAGGTCAGTGATCGTAGATCTGTTAAACCTAAATTCTTGCGAAAAAAATTATCTTTTAAATTTGTTAAATCAGAAGTTACTTCTTTTTTGGAAACTGTAAGAAGTTATTCCGATGATAACTGTACCAGTATCTGTTTTGCTTTAGAAGTTACTGGTATCTATTCTACTAATGTCTATAACTTTATTAAAGACAATCTCAATGATAATGAAAGCATCAAATTTTTGAATACTGATTTTGTCAATCAATGGCGTAACGCTCATAACATTGCTAAATCTGATCCTTTAGATGCTCAAACCATTTCAACTATCATTGGTACTGATTCCGATGTTCAATATGTCAATGACAACGTTTTTGAAAACAAAAACGGATATCAAGATTTGAAAGCTTTAGTACACAGACATTATCAGATCAAAAAAATCTATTCTCAAGAAATCAACCGTCTCATCGCCCAATGTGATTGTTTATTTCCTGAACTTCAATATGTTTTCGAACCTAAATCAGCTGCTTTTATCGCTGTCTTATCTTCATATCCTACGACACATGATATCATAAATGCTTCAAGACTTGAAGTCTTCAATGTCGTTTATGAAGCTACGAAACATCGCTGTTCGATGGATAAGATCGATAAGCTCTTTGATTTGTGTCATGATACTCTGGTTCCTGATAATATTTCTTCTTATGGAAGAAGTATCATTCTAGACCTCGTTGAAAACATAAAAAACATAAAAGGTCAGCTTAAAATGATTGAAAGATATATTAGAGATGTTGCTTCTTTAAATCCAGCTTATAAACTGCTTCTTACAATTACAGGATGTGGTCCTTTAACTGCCGCAACTGTTATTGCTGAAACTGGCGATATAAAACGATTTAAAAACGCAGACTGTTTTGTCTCTTATTCGGGAACAAGCCCTAGAAACAAGCGCTCTGGAACATCTGTAGAAACCATGGGCAAGATTTCTAAAAAAGGCTCCAGATATCTCAGACATGCAATTTACATGATTGCTGAATTTGCCAGACGTCATAATCCAGTTCTAAAACATCAGTTTGAAAGAATCAAGAATGGAAACAAGAAAAGACATAAGCTGGCTAATATCGCAATCGCAAATAAAATTGCACGATATATCTATTCAATTATGAAAAACGAAAGCGGCTTTGTAATTTTTCATGAACATATCATGAGATTACCAGAAGAAACCCAAAATACGTTCTTCAATTCAATATCATTAGACTTTCCTAAAAATACTAGAAAACAGATCTATCAGTATTCTGATATCAATGGTGAAGTACATAAGTTTGTATACACCAAATTAGAAGAGACGATGATTATTTAATAGTATATAGAAATCTAATGTAAGAGCTTTCAATGTTTTTGCATTGAAAAGTTCTTTTCAGTGTACTCTTTTTTAGAAAAGAAAGAGGATTTTTATAGAGGATTCACCTCTAAATCAAGATAAATGCCTATAAAATCAACAAATTCTTAATAATTAAGTTATTTATTGACATCTAATAGTTTGTCTTGTTTAAAAAATAGAAAATTACCAATGTAGACA
>ERZ1026882.1160-NODE-1160-length-11746-cov-2.792490_pt1 | contig 11746 bp, 9 predicted proteins | sample MGYA00380171_ERZ1026882 | MGnify/ENA primary metagenome ERZ1026882 (study PRJEB33269, sample SAMEA4719807) | human gut metagenome | biome: human-associated habitat; feature: organic feature; material: feces | place: Cameroon | collected 2013-10 ...
GGCAAGGAACAGCATATCACAATTACTGCCGGTTCTAATATGTCTGATGAAGATATCGATAAGGCAGTAAAGGAAGCTGCTGAATACGAAGCACAGGATAAGAAGAGAAAGGAAGCAATCGATGCAAGAAACGATGCTGAATCCTTCGTATTCCAGACAGAGAAGGCATTAGAAGAAGTTGGCGACAAGATTGATGCTAATGAGAAGGCTTCTCTTGAGACAGATTTAAATGACCTGAAGTCCTTACTTGAGAGCACAAAGGATGCTGAAATGACAGAAGATCAGGTATCTGAATTAAAGAGCAAACAGGAAGCTCTGATGTCCAAGGCACAGAACCTCTTCACAAAGATGTATGAGAATATGCAGGGTGCTGCAGGTGCAGCTGGTCCTGACATGGGTGGTGCACAGCAGACAACACAGGATGCAGGAAATGCTGATGATGTAGTTGACGGAGACTACAAAGAAGTATAAGATATATAGGTGTTATGCACAGGAGAAATGCCCGAAAGGGCATTTCTCCAATTCATTCAATAGATGTAGAAAGGCATGAGTAATTAACATGGCAGAGCAGAAGAGAGACTATTATGAGGTATTAGGCGTTGATAAAGGCGCAGATGATGCCACAATCAAAAAGGCATATAGACAGCTTGCCAAGAAATATCATCCTGATATGAATCCGGGTGATAAGGAAGCAGAGAAGAAGTTCAAAGAGGCTTCCGAGGCGTATGCAGTATTAAGCGACCCAGATAAGAGACGCCAGTATGACCAATTTGGACATTCTGCTTTTGAAGGTGGAGGAGCCGGAGGTGGATTCGGCGGTTTCGACTTCAGTGGAGCTGACTTCTCAGATATTTTTGGCGATATTTTTGGTGATTTCTTTGGCGGCGGAAGCAGAGGCGGCGCAAGAAATAACGGTCCTATGAAGGGTGCTAATCTACGTACCAGCGTGCGCATTTCTTTTGAGCAGGCTGTATTTGGCGTAGAGAAGGAACTGGATCTGAATCTGAAAGATACCTGTAAGACCTGTAACGGCAGTGGCGCAAAGCCTGGCACTTCACCAGAGACCTGTCGTAAATGTGGAGGCCGTGGTCAGGTAGTGACACAGCATTCTACTCCATTTGGTACGATTCGTAACTCACAGGTATGTCCGGACTGTGGCGGTACAGGTAAGACAATTAAAGAGAAGTGTCCTGATTGTCACGGAAGTGGATATATTTCCAGCCGTAAGAAGATTCAGGTATCTATTCCACCCGGTATTGATAACGGACAGAGCGTACGTATCTTCCAGAGACAGGAGATGAATATCTTCTCAACTGTTCCTGTATCTTTTGCAGTAGCAGCGCTTGGTGGAGAGATTCTTATTGATACTGTAGATGGTAAGGTAGTATATGATGTGAAGGCTGGAACACAGACAGATACACGTATCAGATTACGTGGTAAGGGCGTTCCTTCACTTAGAAATAAGGATGTTCGCGGCGATCATTACGTAACACTTGTTGTTCAGGTTCCTGATAAGCTTTCTAATGAAGCAAAAGAATTATTGAAGCAGTTCGACAAGGAAACAGGTAATTCCCTGGAGGCTGTAAAGAACATGGAGAATAATAACAACTCCGGTTCTAATGATGAGAAGAAGAAACGTAAGTTTTTTAAATAAACAGTGATGTAATATAAATAAAAAGGTGTCACAAAGTGGCACCCTTTTTCATTTACGGAAACATATTTATGCATTATAATAATAGATAATTGCATTGAGAAAGGAATATAGTTCTATGAAATGGAAGAAATTTATGGTGAAGACAACAACAGAGGCAGAGGATATCATTATCAGCACTCTGTATGATATTGGATTAGAAGGTGCTCAGATTGAGGATAAAGTGCCTTTAACTCCACTTGAGAAAGAGCAGATGTTTGTAGACATTCTCCCGGATGGACCAGAGGATGATGGAATTGCTTATCTGAGCTTCTTTGTAGAAGAAAAAGAAGATGGAACGATGGAGCTTCTTGGAGAGTCCGTAGATACAGATACGGTAGTGGCACGTATGCAGGCTGAGCTGGAGGATCTGAAATCCTTCCTGAATATCGGAGAAGGCTCTATTATGGTATCTGAAACAGAAGATATTGACTGGATCAATAACTGGAAGAAGTATTTCCACCAGTTCTATATAGATGATCTGCTGGTTATCCCTTCCTGGGAAGAAGTGAAACCGGAAGATAAGGATAAGAAGATATTGCACATTGATCCGGGAACAGCTTTCGGAACAGGTATGCATGAGACAACACAGCTGTGTATTCGTCAGCTCAAGAAGTATATTACACCTGAAACGGAACTTCTGGATGTAGGAACCGGCAGTGGAATCCTCTCTATCGTATCTTTGATGTATGGTATTCATCATGCAGTAGGAACAGACCTTGATCCATGTGCTGTAGAAGCTGTCCGTGAGAATATGGAGACAAATCATATTCCTGCAGAGAAATTTGACATGATGATTGGCAATATTATTACAGATAAGGCTGTACAGGACAAAGTGGGATATAACAAGTACGATATTGTAGTTGCCAATATTCTGGCGGACGTATTGGTACCTCTGACACCTGTAATCGTGAACCAGTTAAAGACTGGAGGTATCTATATTACATCAGGTATTATTGACAACAAAGAGCAGACAGTTGTCGATGCAGTCAAAGCAGCAGGTCTGGAAGTACTGGAAGTTACTTACCAGGGAGAATGGGTCAGCGTTACAGCCAGAAAGAATCAGGAGTAAGGAAGCTATGTATCATTTTTTTGTGGAGCCGGAGCAGATACAGGACAAAGAGATTATCATAACCGGCAGTGATGTGAACCATATTAAGAATGTAATTCGTCTCAAAGTAGGTGATGAGATCAGTATCAGCAATGGAATAGATGGCAGAGATTATCGTTGTGGTATTGCCCAAATAACAGAGGATGAGGTACGCTGCGAGCTTCGCTTTATCAAGGAAGACGGGGTAGAACTTCCTGTTAAGGTATGTCTTTTTCAGGGGTTGCCTAAGGGTGACAAGATGGAACTGATTGTGCAGAAGATGGTGGAGTTAGGTGTCTATGAGATTGTCCCGGTAACAATGAAGCGCTGCGTCATGAAGCTGGATGACAAGAAGGCAAAGAATAAGATTGCACGCTGGCAGGGGATTGCAGAGGCAGCTTCCAAGCAGAGCAAGAGAGGTATTGTGCCGCAGATTCATGAGGTCATGACTTACAAAGAGGCATTAGCATATGCCAAAACCATGCAGCATCAGCTTGTTCCATACGAAATGGAAGAAAGCCTGGAAGGCGCATCCGGCATGGCAGGAACAAGAGCGGCAATAGAGGCAGTACAACCAGGGGATATGGTCGCTGGCTTTATCGGACCGGAGGGTGGCTTCGCAGAGGATGAGATTGATGCTGCCATTGGGCAGGGAATGAAACCAATCACTCTGGGCAGGCGGATTCTTCGTACAGAAACGGCAGGACTTACTGTGATGGCATGGATCATGTATCACGCAGAAACCTGATACAATCTTATTGTACAGAAATGAGGTCAGTGTGAAAAAACATATATGGTATTTTTTTCACATGGCAACTTTGTGCCTGCAGCCCAAAGTTTGCAGGTCATGGAAGGGTATGGTTATTAACATGCAAAATGAGGTATTACGCAGAATTCAGGATAATGTAGCGAAAGTCATGATAGGCAAAGAAGAAGTTACGAAGCTTCTTCTGGCTTCTCTGGCAGCGGGGGGACATGTATTGCTGGAAGATGTACCAGGAACCGGTAAGACGGTACTGGCTAAGACACTGGCGAAATCTATGGGCTGTCAGTTCGACAGAGTGCAGTTTACGCCGGATCTTTTACCTACAGATGTGACAGGACTGTCATTTTTTAATCAGGAGAAGGGCTGCTTTACCTTTAAAGAAGGCCCGGTATTCACGAATGTATTGTTAGCAGATGAGATTAACAGGGCAACACCAAGAACACAGTCCAGTCTGTTGGAGTGTATGGCAGAGAGACAGGTTACAGTAGATGGTGTGACCAGAGCGTTATCGGCACCATTTTTTGTCATTGCGACACAGAATCCAATAGAGACAATTGGATGCTTTCCACTGCCGGAGGCACAATTGGATCGCTTCATCATGAAGCTGTATATGGGAAGTCTGGATGCACAGCAGGAGATACAGATGCTGGAGCGATTCATGGATGCGCAGCCATTGGCGCACATTGAGCCTGTGACGAATGCAGAAGAAATTGCACAGCTTCAGGAAGAGTGCTGTCATGTGTATGTGCATCCAGATCTGATAGAATATATGGTGAATCTGGTACAGGCAACAAGACGAAACAGTACGGGGGTCAGTCCAAGAGGAACACTGGCACTGCTTCGGGCTTCTCAGGGATATGCCATGGTAGAAGGAAGAGACTATGTTGTGCCGGAGGATATCAAGACAGTAGCAGTTCCGGTTCTGGCGCACAGATTGATCACAGAGACTGAGGATGAGACAGCCAAGGCTTCTAAAATACAGAACCTGCTTAACAGCGTGGCACTTCCTACAGAGGATTGGAGCAGGAGATAGCCTATGTTCATTCTTTTGCTGGCAGCTTTGCTGCTGTTATTACTTGGATGGAATATATATTACAGAAGACACTGGTATCGGCAGGTAGATGTTACATTAGACTTTGACAGAACATCTGTATATGCAGGAGAGCAGGTGGAACTGACCGAGGTCATTACCAATCGTAAGAAGCTGCCGCTGCCGGTTCTGGAAGTGGGTTTCCATACAAGAAAGGAATTGGTCTTTCGGGATACAGAGAATACCAATGTCAGCGATTATGTCTATAAAAGAGATATTTTTGCAGTACTTGGCAGACAGCGAATCACAAGAAAGATTCTCATTCTGTGCCAAAAAAGAGGATATTATAAAGTAGAAGAGGCAGATATTACTGCCTTTTCCTTATTATACCGTAAGAGATATTCGCAGGCACTGACTACAAATGCAGCGATTTACGTCTATCCGGCGCAGGTAAACGTATCAGAGACAATGACTGTCTGCGAGCGTATGCTGGGAATCATGCAGTGCTCCAGACACTTGTACGAAGATCCTTTCACATTTCGGGGGATTCGTGAGTATACCACCAGCGATCCTATGAAGACAATCAACTGGAAAGCCAGTGCCAGGACCGGTGGACTTATGGTGAATACCTTTGATTCTGTAATGACGCAGAAGGTCATGCTGTATCTGGATGTAGAAGACAGAGGTATTCTTAAACAGGAGGAACTAGTAGAGGAAAGTATTGCCTTGGCAGCATCATTGATACGTAAATGCATGCGGCAGGGAATGGAAGCAGGATTGCTTACCAATGCACAATACCGGTCTGAACAAAAGACAGAAGAAATGGAAGCAATATGTGAGAACAGCAAGACATATTTGACTCGAATAGAAAGAATGTTGGCATTGTATCGCAAGGAAGATGGATGGAAGCCTTATGAAGACTGTCTGATCCAGACAAAGGCAGAGGATGCTGTTATGATCTTTATATCCAAGAATGCCACATTAGAGAGACAGAAGATGATTGAGAATTTCCTTGGAAAGGAACGGTATGGAATCTGGCTGTGCCCTGTGTATCGTGGTGAGCAGCAGCATATAGACACAGCAGCCAATCTGAAGTTCATGACAAGGGAGGTGGAGAAGGGATGAGACGAAAAATGCAGCAGATAATCTGCTGGCTTCATGCGACTTTGATCTTTGCGCTGATTGCGCCCCTTCTGTATGCCCTTGACTTTAGTGAAGAATTGCGCAATACCGGGCTGGTATATGCAAAGGCACTGTTGATTCTTCTGCCAATAGCAATCACATATCTGGCTGTCAGATATTGCAGGAGTCTGTTTACATATCTGCTGACAAGTTTGCTGGTTCTGGCAGGTATGACAGCGATGGTCTGGTTTCTTGGTGGAATAGGAGCACAGACGCACCTTGCAAGAATCTGTGATACTGTACTGCTGGCAATAGAGACACTGTTAATTATAGCGTTACGTTTCCGGGACAGAATGCAGAAGATACAGGAGGAAAGAGAGAAAGATCCTTATTGGCAGGCAAAAGAGAGCTTTCTTAACAGACCGGGATTTCAAGGCTTATGGTATTTTGGCGTGATATATCTTCTGGGTCTTGGATTCTCTTCGGCATATGTCTGTAATGAAGCCTTTTACAGCGGCATTCTCTATGTGGTTCTGGTGTTTATTTATCAGTTTATAGGTCAGACAGAGACGTATTTTTCCCTGAATAAGGATGTAAGCAGAGTACCGGCGAAGAGAATATATGGCATCAGTGCAGGAATGCTTGGTGTATTTTTGCTGTGCTTTGTATTGGCAGCAGTTCCAGCAGCCATTGCCTCATCTTATAGACCATATACAGATATCAGAAACTGGTTTGCTGGTGAAGAGCTGGTAACGGGAGACTGGTTCATGGATTATGGGGAGCTTCAATCCGGGCAAAGTGGCGAGATTCCAGACTGGATGCTTGCGGCGCAGGAAGACAGCCCTAAGTTGCCAGACTGGATCAATGCAGTGTTTCAGGGAATCGTTATATTGATCTTTGCGGCATTGCTGTTGCTCGTATGCAGACAGATCAGGGAGATATTTCGCAATTTCAGGCGAAGCTATGATGAGAATGGCGACAGAATAGAGGAATTGACTGAGGATGGGGATATAGAACATTTTCTGCCAAAAGAAGAAGCACGGGCGCAGACCAGGGAAGAGATACAGATACGCAGGCGTTATAAGAAAGAGATACGCAGGCGCAGAAAAGAACAGCCGGGCAGATTCGAATCACCTGCTGAGATGGAACATAAAGCAGGATTACAGGATAGAGAACTGCACGAATTATATGAAGCTGCAAGGTATTCTAATATGGGCGATAAACATAAAATTTGATTGCTCTTTGTCTGTTTTTCGATTATTATATAATCAGGAGACGTCTACATAAGACGGCATCCGGCGGGGGACGGATGTGTAAGAAGGAAGGTATACCATGAATCGTAAGAAGAAGGTAGGCGGTACGGAGATTGCTTTCAGACCGCAGACTATTATTGAAGCCAGATATGATCTGGATCGCAGACAGAATGATATCATTGATATTTTACTGGGAATTGTAGGCGAGGGCAATGATACAGAAGAGAATACACGTTATGAGATCAATATATCGGATGTAAAGCACCTGTATAATCTGCAGGATGAGTCCAATGCGTATGCGTATCTGCAAAAGGCAGTGAAGAAATTCGAGGGACTTGGTTTCAGACTGAAAGAGGATGAGGGTACAGATGTATTCTATCCCTGGTTTAGTAAGATTAAATACCAGAAGAAGCGTGGGGATGAGGGCAGAAGCAAGATCGTGCTGGATCTTCACCCGGAAGTAAAACAGATGATCATGTCTGCGAAACAGGGTGCATACTATAGAATCGAGTATCCGCTGAATCTGACGAAGAAATATTCCAAGAGACTGTATTATCTGTTAAAAGACAGAGAGAATTTCAATGGCGGAACCTTTGTAATTTCCTTTCATGAGCTGCGTAAGATGATGAAAGTGCCGGATTCTTATGCCAATGGTAATGTAAAGAGAGAGATTCTGGACAAGCCTTATGAAGAGATCAATGGAAATACGGATATCGCATTTGAATATCAGCTGATCTATGAGAAGCTGCCCAGCGGACAGCAGAGCATTGGCGCTGTTCAGTTCAAGGTACAGAAGCTCAAACCGAACAAGACAGTCGTAGAATATGAGACAATAGAGAAGAACGGAGAGAGTGTTACAGCTACGGAAGAAGAGCAGGAGATCATAGATGTATTTGGCTGTTCTGTAAAAGAGGCAAAAGACATATTAAAGACTGCAAGAGCCAATAACCGCACCAGAGAGCAGTTATTTGAGATTCTTGGTTATACACTCCGTAAGCAGGTGGACAATAAGGTAGGCTATGTACTGACGATCCTTAAAAATGGTTATAACGAACCGACCAGATTATCAGGAAAAGAGAGCAACAGCTGGAACAATAAGGATCTGGACACAGCGTATTCACAGATGGATTTTGCTCAGTTCGAGCAGCAGATTCTTTCTAATTAGGGTGGTCATGGATAGATTACATATTACAGGATTAAAAAGTGCATATGGCAGACATCAGGTATTACAGGACGTGAATCTGACCGTACAGCAGGGACAGATTATAGGAATTGTCGGAGCCAATGGCTGTGGGAAATCTACTTTCCTGCAGATATTAGCAGGGCTTCGGACTCCCGATGACGGCAGTATATATCTGGATGGACAACAGGTAAAAGGCAGAGCGGGGCGAAGCCTTTTACTGCGTTATATGGGTTATGTGCCACAGGAGAGCAATCTGATACAGGAGTTGAGCGTCAGGGACAATCTGCTTTTGTGGTATCGGGATAAGCACAGGCTCAAGAAGGAATTGGAAGAGGGCTTTCTGCATACACTTGGTGTACAGCAGATGTGCTCCATGCGGGCGCAGAACCTTTCCGGGGGAATGAAGAAACGTGTCAGTATAGGATGCGCACTGGCGGAAAGTCCGGTCATACTTTTGTTAGATGAACCGAATGCTGCACTGGATCTTCCGGCTAAGGAGCAGATACGGGAATATCTGCTGCAGTACAGGAGTCAGGGAGGAACGGTGTTGTTAGCGACACATGACGAAAGTGATCTGGAGATCTGCGACAGTGTGTATGCACTCTGTCAGGGACGCATGAAAGAGATAGACAGGACACTTCGAGGAAAACAACTGGTAGAGGAGCTGGAGTGAAGAACGAATGGAACAGAATAAAAAAAGACGTAATATAGGAATTATAGCCGGAGTAGTTGTCGTTTTATTGATTACAGGTATCAGTGCGGCTTTGATTGTGCTCAATCAGCCCAAGGTACGTCTGGCAAGAGGCATTTCCAAAATGTCAAAAGAACTGACGGCATACAGCAGTCCTGCGGCAAAGCAGATCAACAAGTCTCTTCTGCAGAAGAATACAATGAAGGGACCGTATACTCTGAAAATAGACATGACAGCGACTTTTCCAGAGAATGATACACTGAGTATGCTCAATATGGATCTGGAGGCTGGATGTGATAATGAAGTCCGACAGGCAAATATTGATTTTAATCTTGGAGCATATCAGATGAATCTGGTAAATGGCACCATAATGGTTGATGACAATACAATGTATGTCAGCATCCCGAAGTTGTTGGGTGATACCTACAGATTACAGCTGGATACGCTGGGAGCAGATTATAATGCTTCCGCCTGGAAAGATCAGTTGGGATTCAAGGTAGATTCGGATGTTTCCATTGACTTTTTCACAAGAGAAGATGCGGATTATACAGATATGGAAGAATTAATGGATGCACTCAGCGAGGATGCGCAGACACTGAAGGATACAATAGTTGTTCAGAAGGCATCGGATAAAGCTTCCATTAAGACTTCCAACAAAAGCATGCAGTGCAGTGGAGTAAATATTACGATCCCTAAGGATGCCATGAATGTATTTCTTAACAGTTTTCAGGAGAAATTCATGGCAAGCAGTATGTATCAGCAGAGTATCACGAAGCTGATAGAGAAGTCATCAATAGCATATCTGCTGGAAGATGATATCAGGGAGCTGGTTGACGGTCAGGTAGAGGATGTGCTGGATATCCGCTGTATGAATGATATCAGCCTGAATCTGTATATGGATTCCAAAGGGAGAATCGTCCGTATTATGACGCCACAGGCGATAGAATGTAAGGATTCCCAGATCAAAAGCATGGAACTGTCAGCGGATCTGGCGGGAACAGACAGAACGCTTGATGTGATAGAGGCTGCATGTAAGCTGAATACGGTAAATGGAACAGAGACTTATTCCATAAGCAGAGATGCGTCCGTGACAGATGAGGAATATAAGGAGGATCTCACTCTGGATGTGGTAGGAACAGATAATGTGACTGCACTGACAATGCGTTATAAGAATACATGGAAGCTTGATACACTTGCATTTGATGGCAGAATTGAGCTGGAATCTGGAGACGAGAAGTATAAGCTCAGTGCAGATGGTTCTTATAAAGATATTGTAGAAGGACAGTCCTATACATTGGATCTGGATACGGCAAGTCTGGAAGTTGATGATAAAGCACTGATGCGTATTGCCGGAACATTTGGAATAGAACAGGGTATGGGAGAAGTAGAGATACCGCAGGATTCTATAGACCTCATGCAGATGGACAGCACATCTATTTATCAGATGTTCTATCAGATGCTTACAGCTCTGTAAATGGAAGGGTATGACTGGTCGTGAAGATAGTAGTCTGGTTGAGAACAGAATGGAAAAGAATGCGGGCATGTATACCAGGGCTTGCCCTGAAAGCGGTCATATTGGCAGTTGTTGTCAGTATGACTGCTTTTTGTGCGTATCGGATATGGTCAAGGAATGAGACCGAGCCAGTAAAGATTGGATATATTGCACCGGATGATAAGCTGACCAGTCTTGCCCTGACCTACATAAAACATATGGATGCGCTCAAGGGCTGGTGCAGCCTGAGTGAAATGTCATCACTGGAGGAAGGACAGGAGGCGCTGCAACAGCAGAAGCTGGCAGCACTGATCGTATTACCTGAGCATGTGGTTGAGGGCATTATGGATGGCACCAATGAGCCTGCCAAATTATATTTGTCAGGGCATTCCAAGGCACTGGGGTATGTGTTTGAAGAGCTTGCCAATGCAGGAATCGGGATGCTTGCAGTTGCACAGGCGCAGATTTATGCAACAGATGATATACTGTCACAGGCAGGAATAGACAGACAGGAGATAGAACAGCAATATCAACAGATAGATATGCATAATCTGAATCTGGTGATGAACAGAAGCATGCTATGGAGAGAGGACAGTATCTCAGCAACAGGAACTGCCGGAGCAGCGGTATATTATAACAGTGCATTTCTGACCTGTATCATGCTGATAGCAGGGCTGTTCTTCGGGCAATATTGCAGAAGGACGAAGGAAGAAGAGAGAATGACCTGTTATCGACTGAATGTGTCTTATATCGTGCAGGCAATCGGGAGAAATGGCATTACTGCTATTTTGACCGCGATGCTGCTTGTGATTCCCTATCTTGCCACATGGATTCCTTCATGCAGAAGCTGGATTCCATCATGGGAGATAACAGGAAGAAATATAATTCTGCTTTTGCTACTGCTATTATGTAGTGGTGCATATACACAGCTTGTATACAGTCTGACCAGACGTGCCAACACAACGATGCTGATAACCTGCATGTCAGGGCTGATACAGGGCTATCTTTCAGGATGTTTTCTTCCCTCTGCCATATTACCGCAGATCGTAGGAAAAATTGCGCAGTTTATTCCAGCTACTTATATCAAGGCAGCTTTTACTATGATTCTTACAGGCAGAAAACAGCAATTTGGTAAGACCTGTCTTGTGCTCATTGGCTGGATCATTCTGTTTACAATAGCCGAAGTTATTCTGATGCATAGAGAAGAGCGGGAAAAGGATATCAGACCTGTGCATTTTATGAATAAAACAGGAAGTTCTGTATCTGCAATTCTTTTTCGAAGACTAATGCACAGAAAAAGCTTCTGGTTCTGCCTCATCTGTACAACTATATTATCCTGCGTCATGATCAGGGCAGAGAGAGGTTCAGATACAATTCTGCGGGCGGTATATTATACCAATGAGGAAGCTGTGCAGGCACTGCTGGATTC
>ERZ1026882.1163-NODE-1163-length-11730-cov-4.254218_pt1 | contig 11730 bp, 19 predicted proteins | sample MGYA00380171_ERZ1026882 | MGnify/ENA primary metagenome ERZ1026882 (study PRJEB33269, sample SAMEA4719807) | human gut metagenome | biome: human-associated habitat; feature: organic feature; material: feces | place: Cameroon | collected 2013-10 ...
AGAGCACTTGACTTTTAATCAAGTTGTCGGGGGTTCGAATCCCCCGTGTCTCATTCGTAGAAATGCAGTAAAATCAATAGTTTCAGAGTTTAGAAAGCACCCCAGTGAATGGAGTGCTTTTCATTTTGTCTAATATCTGACTAACATTATGCACGTTTTATCAGCAGATTCTCCAGGGCTTCGGCTGCTGCCACGTCCTTTTTCTTCAGTGCATGAGCGTAGATGTTCATGGTGGTGCTGGTCTGTGCATGACCCAGCCGGCTTGACACGGTCTTGACGTCCACATTCTGACTGATCAGCAGTGTGGCTGAGGTATGCCGGAGATCATGCAGGCGGATGTCTGGCAGCTTATCCTCATGTGTCTCATTGTAACTGTGGATAAGTTTCTTAAATGTGGCGGAGGGTGTAGACGGGTACATCTGCGCTCCGTTCCACTGAATGAAAATATGATCCTCTCCAGCCCATAAGGAGCCGATTGTATAACGGTAGCTGTCATATTCTGCACGGTACTCCCGGAGCAGTTCCAGGATATGGTCTGGAATGCTTATGGTGCGCACTGATGACTTGGTCTTGGTGGATTTGGTCACTGCCTTGCCCTTGACTATGCTGGTACTCTTTGTGATGCTCATGGTCTTTGCTTCAAAGTCTATGTCGGACCAGAGCAAGGCAATGGATTCTCCACGGCGCAGACCGCAGAAGATTGCAATCTGGTAGAAGATGTTATACTGCAGCTTGATCTCTCCAGCTTCCGTACCGTCTGACAGGAACTGCAGAAAGGCAGCAGTCTCTTCCTCGGTAAAATACTGAATGTCCGATGTGTCCCGGAGCTGTTTCGGTGGTTTCACTCTCTCACATGGGTTTGAGAGTATGACATTCCACTGGACAGCCGTGGACAGGATGGAAGAGATCAGAGCGTGAACACGCTTGATCGTGGTGGGAGAATAGCCACCATCTTTCCCGTCTAACCGGTGCTCACTCATTTCCTTGTAGAGCTTGTTCATATGTACCGGCTGGATCTTGGAGAGCTTCAGGTGTCCGATTGCTGGGAGGATATGAGTATCCAGTAATATCTGATAGATCGATGTTGTGGTCTCATCCAGCTGCAGTGTGGCATAGTCCTGCATCCAACGTTCTGAGAACTCCAGGAAGGTGATCTTCTCACCCTGCAGGAACATACCGGACTTTACTTTACGTTCAAAGTCTATGACGAATGCGTCCAGGTCCTTCTGGTTCTGCTTCTCGGTCTTGTCCGGATCCGGGATCCATGTGGTAGTTTCGAGGATCTGCTTATCGTAAATGTCCCGGCCATTACTCACCGTGATCTGGTATCCTCTTCCTCTTTTTCGAATACTTGCCATATTGTATCATCCTTTCGTAAAAAAGGGCATAAAAATGCCCGGTGGGTTGTAATTTCACCGGGAAAATGATACAATCAGCTTGGTGAGGTTGACTGTATCGGGTTTCCCGATGTAGTTCCTTTGTCGCTCCTGGTTGGCGCCGGGGGCGGCTTTATTTTATGGTTGAAAAACCACGATATATTGAGTATAATATACTTAACAAGGCAGTCGGAAGGTGAGTGCACTTCACCCGATCCGGCGAAAATCAATACTAAGCAAAATAGAGATAGCCGTTCCTAAACTTTCCAGGGTCAGGACGGCTATTTCTTATGTTTTCTTTGGGTCTCTATGTAGGTCAGTATCGCCACCAGCATGATGACGAAAGTAAACAGGTCATTCCATGAAACCATAATAATCATCCTTTCCGTAAGGCTCGGATCAGATGAGAACACGTCCCCCGACTACCCGGGTAAGTATATTATATTTTCAAGGGTCAGCCGGTTACAAAATGAAACGTACTGAAAAATCGTACGGTTGCACCGGTGCAACTACCGAGAAAAGCTCGGTAGTTCAATCCGTGTCAGATTGTCACGGGTTCAACTGGGGTACAGGATGTACCCTAGTTATCTTCTTTCTTTCGATATTTTTCTATTTCTGTAAGTTCCTGAATTCTTATTTGAGCTTCTCTTTTCCCCACATCATTTAGCAAATTATAGGTAAATAAAAGACGTTGCTCTTGAAAATTTATGGGGTCTCTTAATACTGTTTCATAGGGTCTTTCTGGTTGAGTAGTTGGTGTGCAAAGAAAAGGTATTTCTCCATCATATGAATATAATCGTTCGCCATCTTTTTTGAAACAATAGGCAAGTCTATCAATATCACGCTCGTAAGGTGTCGTAATGTTTTCTTCGTATTCATTTAATAATTTTTCAGAAATACCTGTAAGAGCAGATAATTCTTGTATTGTTAGATTATTTTCAATACGTATTTCTTTTATAATATTTCCATCCACAATATGTCCATCGAAATCTTTAATCAAAGCATCCAAACTTACATTTAAGGCATTTGCAATTTTTTCAATGGTGTTTCTTGTCAGATTCGCAGATGGGCGTTCATATTGTCCGATAGCTGCCTGCGTTACACCTAACTTTTCTCCCAATTCTCTTTGTGTCATTCCCCGAATTTTTCTTATTCTTCGTATATTTGCGCCAATGCTCATGCTTTCACCTCATCCATATTATAACATGGATAAGAAAAAATAAAAGCAAAAACTTATATTTTGTATTGACATAAGTTATAACTTGTTATATATTAAAAATAACATAAGATATAACTTATGTCAAGAGAAGAGATGAGAAAGTGAGGTGGAAAAATGAGACTGGATAGAAAGAAATTAGTATGCGCAATGATAGATGCGAATATGAACACAACACAGCTTGCGGAAAAGGCTGGGGTATCCAGACCGACAACGTGCAGCATCAAAAACGGAAAGTCTTGCAATTATGATACTGCGGACAAACTGGCCAAGGCTTTGGGAGTTGATGTCGAGGAATTAATCGAAAATTAGAAGGGAGAATGAGCCATATGAGCAAAGCGGAGAAAGCAAAGATCATTCTGACAGAGCTGAACAAAGAGTACAGCATTCCGTCATACATGGAAGAGGATGTTCTTAAAGGCATTGTTGCCGGACTGACAAAGGTTGAAAAGAAGGAGAAATAGTATGGGATTCTTAAAAATTGAGCAGGAAACACAGATAAGTTTTAATGCAGCGGAAGACACAGCAGAGCTTTACACGGCAGATCCGGTTATGATCCGGAAGATGAACAAGCTGGTGGAAGAAAATCCGGAGCAGTTCCAGGGGAAAGTTCATTCCAGATATCAAGGGAAACCTTATGCAATGCTTTACACTCTGCCCAAGAGATTTGTAGTTATTCGTACAAAAGACAGACGCAATACAATAACGGAAGAGCAGAGAGCTAGAGCAAGGGAACTTATGAAACAATACCATGAGTCCAAACACACTGTATAATTTTTATTTCATGGTTTTAATACCATAAATCAGAAATAGAAACCGCTGTGGGGTATAAATTATCAACCCTAAAATACTGGAAACGTTTTCATATTGTAGGAAAGGAGAAATTTCAGAATGGCAACAGAAAAAGCAATTCCCCGGATGGGAACCTTGAAAGAGGCAGCAGCACTGGCCGGGATCCCGTATAGCGCAATCCGTAAGATGTGCATCACTGGGAAGGTGGTTCATGTCCGGGTAGGAACCAAGTACCTTGTAAATCTGGACAAGCTGGCAGAGTATCTGGAGACCGGGGACGGAAAGGAGTAGGCATGGACATAGGTGGAAGCATTACGCAGAAGCTCCTGTATGTCCAGCAGAATCTGAAAGCACCGAAGGGGCAATATAACAAGTTCGGTGATTATCATTACCGGAGTTGTGAGGATATTCAGGAAGCACTGAAGCCATTGCTGGCGGAAGTAAAAGCAATCCTGCTGCTGACCGATGAGATACAGCAGATCGGAGACAGGTTTTACATAAAGGCTGCTGCCGTGTTCCAGGATACAGAGAGCGATCAGAAGATCGTGAATATAGCTTATGCCAGGGAATGTGAGAGCCGGCCGAAGATGGACGCAGCGCAGATCACAGGATCCTGTAGCAGTTATGCCAGGAAGTATGCGCTTAACGGTTTGTTTTGCATCGATGATGCCAAGGATCCGGATACCTTGAACAATGGAGCTGATCCGTCTGGATCCAGAGGCAGCAGTCCTCAGAACACCACGGGAGGCAGCAGGACAGGACCGACACTGGTACAGCAACAGCACATAAACACGATCCGGAAGGAAATCCAGAGGACCGGAGCCAAGGAAGCGGCGGTGTGCTACCAGTACAAAATAAGGAATCTGCAGGAAATGACCATACAGCAGTTCCAGGCAGCAATGAAGATCTTCCGGCAGATGCCTGACAAGATGACAGAAGAGAATTACCAGATGACACTGGATGGCATAGATCAGTATGAGGATGAAATGCCGTTCCGGTAAAACAGGAGAATTTGAGAATGACGAAGAAAGAATTTGAAAAGAAAAAGAAAAAAATTATGGAACAGCTTTACAAAGATAATTCCTACATATGTGGTTTCTGTGGAAAGGAGATCAAAGGGACACAGACAGTTACGCTGTGTGAATGCCGAGGAGTGGCAGGAATTGAGATAACAGATATATGTGAGGATTGTCTGGAAAAAATAAGAGAAAAGGTGATTTATTAATGGCAAATAGTGAAGGCAATGCAAATAAATGCTTTTTAGTTTATTACGATAACGAGGTTATTGTCTGCCGGTTGCCGGATGAGGAAGCAGGAAGGCTTTTCAAGTCACTGTTCCCCTACGGGAGAGAGAGTATCAAACCTAATTTTGAAGATAACCCAGCATTAGCAATGGCTTTTGATATTCTGAGCATGGCAATAGACAGAGGCAAGGAGAAGTACGCAGAACGCTGCGAGAAGAACAGGAAGAATATTTCTAAACGATGGAATGCGGAGGATACAACCGTATACGATCGTATACAATCGAATACGAAAGATACAACCGTATACGATCGGGTACCATATAAAGAGAAATATAAAGAGAAAGAGAAATATAAAAATAAAAAGAAAGATAAAGATATAGATACTATTAGCTCAGAGCCTGAAACAGCTCCGAGCAGTCAGAGCGGAATTCTCATTCTCTTAAATGACAAAAGCAGCTATGATGTGCCTCTTGACAAGATAGCACTCTGGAAAGAGACATACCCTGCAGTGGATGTGGAGCAGGAACTCCGGAAGATGGTGGCATGGTCCCACAGCAATCCAACGAGGCGGAAGACCAGACGGGGAGTTGACCGGTTTATAAACAGCTGGCTGGCCAGAGAGCAGGATCGGGGAGGCAGCAGGACTACCAGAGAGAAGGAACCGACACAGACGGATGAAGAATATTATGCACCTTACCGGGAAATGTATGCGAACATGAAGACCACCACGGACGGACCGTTCCAGTAAGGAGGCAGCAGATGGAGAAAGAACAAAGTTGCACCGGTGCAACAAAACTAACCGGAGAAGAGTTAGCCAGGTACCGGTTGAGGAAACCGGGAGGAATGGAGTGGTATGCACGGAGCATGACACCGGAGGAATTGAGCGAAAGACGGATCTATATGCGAAAAACGCTTGTGAGGTTCCCCAGGTGGGAGAACATGACAAATGCACAGTATGAAGATATCAGGGTATACAGACAGGGCAATCACCTGATGCTGGAGGATGCCAACGGATATGAGTATCTGCTGCCGGCAGCAGGAGTGACCGCAGAGGAATCCGAGTTCCGGAAGATCCGGGCAATGATGCCGTTTGAATTTCTGGATGTGAGGGCAAAGGATTTCCAGTGGAGCAGATACCAGGGAGACGTCACTGTGGCAAAGGAAATGGTAAACAGATACATACTGCACTATGAGAAGCTGCGTAATAAGGGAATGGGCTTATACATCTATTCTGGCACTAAGGGAAGTGGAAAGACGATGCTGGCCTGCTGCCTCCTGAATGAAATAACAAAGCGCTATAAAGGTGTGGTGAAGTTCGTGAATATTCTTGATTTCCTGGAGATGACGAAGAAAGGATTCTCTGGAGATGACGAGGATGTGAACAATATCCGCCATGCAGGGCTTCTGGTTGTGGATGATATCGGGGTGCAGATGTCCAAGGAGTGGATAGACACCGTTCTGTACAGTCTGGTGAATGACAGGTATGTGAACAGGCTCCCGACCATATACACCAGTAACATCCCGGTGAATCGCCTGAAGATGGATGACCGGATCACGGACAGGATCGAGAGTACTACATATTCGGTGCAGCTCCCGGAGGAATCGATCCGGAAAGCAATGAGAGAGCAGCAGAAACAGAAACTGCTGCAGGAAATAGAAAGCGCCCCGGACAGTGCGGCAACACCGTCACAGGGCAATAGAACCCAACAACCCTAGTAAAGTCCGGATTCCTCTGTATTATAGCAGAGTACCGGCAGGAAGGAAAGATATGAATTACGATTGGTTAGGCTATGATGTCATTGAAAAGAGCAAGTATCCGAATCTGCTTGCGGAAATTAAGGAGAGTGGCTACAGCATCTGCACTGTTTCTGATCACATGGGATGTAATCCACACGTATCAGAGGATGATCCTGGAACATGGAATAAACTTCTGGGACGGCAGGGCATAACGCTTGAAGAAAGCATAGGACTTGTTCGCCTGTTCAATGTGTCGTATGAGTATTTGTTTGCGCCACATCTGGAGAAAGTAGGAGATGTCCCGATTGCGCATTTCCGGTGGTACAAACAGATACAGAGAAAGAAGGCAGAGAGTCAGCTCTATATGACACAACAGGAATTATACATACATTTGATTCCAGAGATTGCGAAGATAGCCGTAGACTGCAGAAAAAGGGATGATATACAGTATGCAGAGTGGAAAAGAGAAACACTTGCAAATACTCCGGATTGCGTGAAAAATTTCATGGAAAAAGTTATGGTTGTACTGGATGATGTCAGAAACACGAAAGGAGCAGAATAGATGAAGGCAATCAGTAGTGGAGAGAACCTCCAGAAGTTAGATGGTGTGGTGTATGAACTGGATCAGCTCAATGCACTAATCGGATTTATGCAGGTTGCCTTTGCAGAAGGTGCTTCTGCTACAGATGAGGAAGAGGCGGCAGCAGCCCTGTGGCATATCTACTGCAGGCAGGGAGAACTGATAAAGCAGATAAAAGAACTGTATGGGGAGGAAAGATCATGAATGTATTTGAGAGATACGCACAGATAGGAAAAATAAAGACACCGGTGGGAGAGCTTCCAGTATTGGAAGTTCCCCAGATGTCAGACGAACGGTGGCAGGAGTTGACCAGAGAGAACGCAGTGCGAAATTACACTCGGGAGAACGGCAGGAAACCAGAGAGCGTGGAACAGGCGCTGGCATGGCAACGGGATGTGATCAGCTCAAGAGAGGCAGCAGGATGAGTGGGGCAAAGATCAGCAAAGAGAGCCGGAGGATAATAGAAACAGTTATCTTCCGGTATCCTCGGAAGAAAATTGAATATGAAACGTATCTGCAGAAGGGAGGCAGCAGGCCTACCAAGTGGACAGCGGAAGCAGAAAAGGAACTGCAGGCGGTAGAAAATTCCTATCAGGCATTGAAGCCGGAAGAGCAGGAGATCATAGCTGCCAGATACTGGATAAAAGGGATAGGAAAGCCTGTTCCATATATCCGGATAGCTTCTGGATACAGCGAACGGCAGATGAAGCGCATTGTTGCAAAAATGGTTCTATTTGCAGGGAAGGAGTTGGGAGAGTTGCAATAAGTATCCCGACATTTCCGACACCCTAAAAAGGGATGGTGACAAAGGTGACACCCTAAAAAGAGTATCCGGACAAATCGGACACCCTAAAAAGGACTGTAGGATAAAGTGGGTATCCGCAGATTTCGCAGTCCCTAAAAAGAATACTAACATTTCTAACACCCTAAAAGGGAGAGGAGAGAAAACCATGAGTGTGAAGATCAGAATATCATACCAGGAGCGGAAGGAACTTGACAGGATCATGGAACTTCTGAAACCGGTTATTAAGACCTGCAGGACTTCCGGGCAGCAGGGAACTTATAAGAAAGCGTATATTGACACAATGGAGAATAAATAATAGAATCTTATCAGAGGGGAATGATACCTGCCCCCCCACATTTGGGGTTGGACCATCATTTCTCTCATTTTTTATCAAACAAACCATAGTAGAAAAACAGATCCACTGAATCTGCAGGTTGATTGAAGTGCCGATGTGTGATATTATAAATACAATCAAATACGGAAGTACCCCAAGTGATGAGCTTGGAAGCTAGGAAATTGGCGCGGGAATAGAATTCCTCATATTGAGGTTTTCTGTTCCTGCGTTTTGTTTTGTAAAGGAGAAAAAGGATGAGTAAAAAAAGAGAACTGATCAATGCGTTTACGGAGTTCAAAGAAAGATATAATAATATTCAGAATCGGGTATTACAGATCAGGAGTAGTCTTGAGTATACGGAGATAGGTAAGCAGCAGGCTATTGAACAGGTGGTGGATGCATTTGCTCCAACAGCTATTTCATACCATGATAAGGCAGTTGAAATAATTGACAAAGGACTGGAATATTTGCAGGAGCAGTGGAGACAGAGCAGTTCTGGAAGATTAACAGATGGAAATTATCAATCAGGACTTGCAAATGTTATAAAAATGCTGGAGGTTGGGGCTATTCGTGCAGAGGATGACATTAAGAACATCATCGCTACTTATGCAGATGATTATAATGCACTGGCATTGATAAGAACCATGCTGCAGAAAAGCAAGGATGAACAGATTCAGGAGTTTACCGTGTTGATCCCGGCAGACAACAGAGAGGAAAACAAAAAGCTCCTAAGCCAATTAAGAGGGAATGTTGATACATACATTAATGCTGATAATGTAAAAGCAACTTCCAAGTCCTGGAATGCATTCAATCAGGGAACAACAAGTGTGTCTGCGAGTATGGACAGCATGGCAGAATTCGTAGAAAACAGGCTGGATGATAACCTGAAGTTATTATAATCTAAAGTGCAACAATGCACAGACAGCATCCGGTAAGTGGCAGAGAACAGGCGCCCTAGATTATCCATAGATCATCTAGGGTGTTTTTTCATACAAGGGATGGTGAATAGCATGAGTAACGAGGAACTGGTGAAGCAGATACAGGGCGGGATAAATGTGCATGAAAATCTTGAATCGTTGTGGGAAAATAACAGCGGATATGTGGCAACCATAGCCCGGAAGTATGAAGCAGCAGAGGAACTGGAGGATCTTATCAACCAGGGCTTTATCGGTTTATACAAGGCTACAGAGATGTACAAGCCGGACAAGGGTGCGAAGTTTCTCACTTATGCCACCTACTGGATCACTCAGAGCATACAGCGGTATATACAGAACTGTGGGAAGCTGAGCCGGGTTCCGGGAATGTGCAGCCTGGACAAGCCGATCGGAGAGGAAGAGGATATGTCCATGTATGATCTGATCCCCAGCCCGGAGGATATGGAAGGGGATGCAATGGACCGGATGCAGCAGGATCAACTGAGAACAGCTATCTGGCCAATCGTGGACACTCTTCCGAAAGATCAGGCAACTGTGATCCGGGAAAGGTATCAGGAGAGACACACACTGGATGAGATCGGGAAAAAGCTGGGAACCAATAAGGAGAGAGTCCGGCACATAGAAGCGGATGCTCTGCGATATATGAGAAGATCCAGGATCCGGAAGGTGTTGGAACCATACTGGGAAGAGGACAGGATATACAGCTATGCCCTGCAGGGGACGTCTGCTGCCACGTTTGAAAATACATGGACCAGCAGCACGGAGCGGGTAGCAATGAAAATCATGAATGACTAATAAATGACTAACAATTTAGAAAATAGTATGCCATAGCACAAAAGATAGAAAACACTTTCAGCCATAATTGACTGATTTTACACCATAGAAAAACCATGATAAATGAGAAAACAAATGTGCCTAAGACTTTTAATCAAGTTGTCGGGGGTTCGAATCCCCCGTGTCTCATTGGGTAAGATCAATATACTGTAAGTATATTGATCTTTTTTAATGCCTATTACAAAAATAGAACCTATATCAGACTATTGTCTGACAAATCATGGTATGCTAAAATAATTCGTCGAGAACAATGAAATTGCGAAAGAGACTGGATTTACCAATGGAAAACAAGATAAAAGAATTACGTTATGCAATAGTGCAGTCCGTTCCGGTGATGTTGGGATATCTTTTCCTGGGATTTGCCTTTGGATTAATGCTAAATGATGCTGGATATGGATTCTGGTGGGCCTTTTTTATCAGCCTGTTTGTATATGCGGGAAGCATGCAATTTGTCTTGGTTACGTTATTTACAGCCGGAGCAAGCCTGTGGTATACATTGATCATGACACTGTTTGTCAATGGCAGACATATGTTTTACGGACTTTCTTTTGTAGAGAAATTCAAAAAAATGGGTGTAACTTACCCGTACATGATCTTCTCACTTACAGATGAGACATTTTCTTTATTATGCGATCTGAAAGTTCCGGAGGGAATGCGTGAAAAGCGAGTCAGCTTTTACATATCTCTGTTGGATCATTGTTACTGGCTCCTGGGAAGTTGTGTGGGAGCGGTGGCAGGAAGTGTGCTGCCGATCAATACCATGGGAATTGACTTTTCCATGACAGCGCTTTTTACAGTCATCGTAGTCAATCAGTGGATGGATACGAAAGAACATAAGCCTGCGATCATTGGAGGCGCAGTCGGAGTGCTATGCCTGATTCTGCTGGGCGCGGATGCTTTTTTACTGCCGGCACTGACCATTACAGCGATTATTTTATTAGGAGTTAAGAAAAAATGTTACATTCCATCGGAATCATAGCAGTTGCAGCTATTGTTACTTTATTCATAAGGGCAATTCCCTTCGTACTGTTCGGAGGGAAGAGAGAAGTTCCGGCGACCGTGACCTACCTGGGAAAAGTACTCCCGCCGGCGATCATGGTAATTCTCGTTGTATACTGTGTGAAGGGCATTGACCTGTTTACCGGCAATCATGGAATTCCGGAGTTACTGTCTGTGGCAGTGGTTGCGGGACTTCATATCTGGAAGCGGAATACTTTGTTGAGTATAGCTGCTGGAACGATACTATACATGATATTAGTGCAAGTAGTATTCTAAATCAGTGTGAAAGGGCAATTTTTCGCCCTTTTCACACTATTTTTTTATAAAATTAAATGCTATAATGAGCGCAATAGGAATAATATGAGGGAGAAACGTAAGATAAAATGGAAAACGAAAACAAAGATGTAGCCGAAGAAACAAAGAAGGAAAATAAAGAGGAAATAAAAGAGGAAATAAAAGAAGCGACAAAGGAAGAAACAAAAGAAGAAACGACAAAAGAAGAAACCAAAGAAGAGACCAACGACAAAACGAAAAAAAGTAAGAAAGGTCTCTGGATCGGACTTGGAATCTTAGTAGTACTCCTGATAGCTTACGGAGTTGGAGCTTTTTATTATCACTCTCATTTCCTGTATCAGACATCGGTAAATGATACGGATTGCAGTAATCTGACAGCAGCCGAAGTGGCAGCGATCATGGACAGCCAGTCCCAGCAGTACAGCCTGCAGATATTTGGAAGAGATGAGAACGGCGTACAGGAAGAGATCGGAACGGTGACAGCACCGGAGATCGGAATGAACTGGGTGGACACGCAGGGAGCAGCGCAGAAGCTTTTAAACATACAGAATGAATTCCTGTGGATTGAGATGCTGTGGAGCGCACAGAATTATGATATGGTCCAG
>ERZ1026882.1165-NODE-1165-length-11725-cov-5.705741_pt1 | contig 11725 bp, 6 predicted proteins | sample MGYA00380171_ERZ1026882 | MGnify/ENA primary metagenome ERZ1026882 (study PRJEB33269, sample SAMEA4719807) | human gut metagenome | biome: human-associated habitat; feature: organic feature; material: feces | place: Cameroon | collected 2013-10 ...
GCTTAACAGAATAGGCTATGGCGGTGGATTCTATGACAGATATCTTGTTAAGAATGGCGACAGATATTATAAGACAGCCATATGCTTTGATTATCAGGTGCTTGATTATATACCGGCAGAGGAATTCGACATAAGACCAGATATGATTATAACTGATAAAAGAATTATAACAAGTCAGGAGCTATAATTAATAAAGAGATATAGATATTGAGGAGTTGTAAAAATACTTATAAATCATAATTAGTTATTAAGTATTAGTGCAGTTATGCACGGAAGTGAGGATTGATATGAAGACATTAACACAGATGGGCAGTGATGCAAAGAAAGCGTCCACATATCTTGCAAAGCTTGGCATTAAGGAAAGAAATAATGCTTTATTAAAGGTTGCTGATGCCCTTGTAAAAAGAAGTGATTACATAAGAGAAGCTAATGATATTGACCTTGCTAATGGCAAGAAGAATAATATGAGCACAGCTCTTTTAGACAGACTTATGCTTACAGAGAGCAGAATAGAAGGAATGGCTGACGGCTTAAGAGTTCTTGCAGGGCTTGATGACCCAATCGGTGAGGTAAAGTCAATGAAGACACGTCCTAATGGACTTATGATTGGCAAAAAGACTGTTCCATTAGGTGTTGTTGCGATAATATATGAATCAAGACCTAATGTCACAGCAGATGCTTTCGGACTTTGCTTTAAGTCAGCTAATGCCTGCATATTAAGAGGCGGAAGCGATTCTGTTAATTCTAATATAGCAATTGTGAATGTTATAACAGATGTATTAAAAGGACTTGGAATAGACCCTGATGTTATAAGCTACATTTCTGAAACAGACAGAAAGTATGTTGATGAGCTTATGCACCTTAATGAGTATGTAGATGTAATTATACCACGAGGCGGAGCAGGTCTTATTAAAAATGTAGTCAATAACAGCACAGTTCCAGTAATAGAGACAGGAACAGGCAACTGCCATATATATGTAGACGAATATGCAGATATAGATATGGCGGTAAATATAATATATAATGCCAAGACACAAAGAATAGGCGTATGCAATGCGTGCGAATCACTTGTTATTCATAAGAATATTGCAGGCGAAGCTATTCCAAGAATAGTAGATAAGTTAAAGACCAAGAATGTAGAGATACGTGGTGATGAAAAAGCCTTAGCCATAGACGACAGAATAATAAGGGCAGATGACACGGATTGGGGACGTGAATATCTTGACTATATTATATCTGTTAAGGTAGTAGACAATATAGATGAGGCAATTGCACACATCAATAGGTACAATACAGGCCATTCAGAGTCAATAATAACTAAAGATTATAATAATGCGCAGAAGTTTCTTAATGAGATAGATGCGGCATGTGTATATGTAAATGCTTCTACAAGATTTACTGACGGCTTTGAATTTGGATTTGGAGCAGAGATAGGCATAAGTACACAGAAGATACATGCAAGAGGACCTATGGGACTTGAGGCGTTAACAACAAGTAAATATATAATATATGGCAATGGACAGGTTAGAGAATAGGGTTTGAATATTATGGGACAAATGGGAGAAGATATAGCAGACTGGAAATATTTTTTATCTATAATATCTAAATGCACAGATGATTATATATACATATATGACTTAAGCAATGATTATGCAATATACAGCAGTTCTATAACAAAGGATTTTGAACTTGATATTGCAGAATTTGGTAATGCAGGAAGAAAGTTAAAGGATGTAATATATCCTGATGATTATGAAGCTGTATTTAATAATATTAGTGAACTTCAGAATGGACATATAAGCTGTCATAATATGGAATACCGCTGGAAGTCAAGAAAGAACGGATATGTATTTATAAGCTGCCGAGGACAGCTGGTACGAAGAAATGGCATTAATTATATGATAGGCCGTGTATCAGAGATTGGAAAAAAGAACAGATATGATAATGTAACCGGCATATATACAGATTTAATTCTTGAAGACAGGTATGACGATATTGTAAAGAGTGATGGTCATACAGGCTGTATTATGCAGATAGGGATTGATAATTTCAAAGAGATTAATGAGAAATATGGCACTAAGACAGGCGATGAGGTGCTTGCAATATTGGCAGGTATTCTTGTCAGACAATCTAAAGAACAGACATTTTCTGTATATAGGACAAGAGGAGACGAGTTCATAATAGTATCCCTTGATATGAGCGGTGATATTAAGAAAAATGCCAAGATGTTATACAAGACTATAAGAGAAGATATAGACAGTGTTATTGATGACAGAGGATATGATGTATTCTTTAATATATCAGCAGGTGCGTATGCGTTTGATACTAATACAGATACCTATAAAGATATTATTAAGAATACTCGTTTTGCCCTGCATAAAGCAAAGCTTAACGGAAAGAACAGATTTGAATTTTTTGATAAGGCTGATTATGCTAATTATATAAAAAGGCTTGAAATTCAGGGCGAGTTAAGGTCTAGTGTTAATGATAATTTCAAAGGATTTGAATTGTTTTACCAGCCGATTGTTGATGCTGATACAGGTAGGATTGAGGGTGCAGAGGCGCTTTTAAGATGGAAAAGTGACCAATATGGTTTTATGTCGCCTGTAGAGTTTATTCCACTGCTTGAAGAAAGCTCGCTTATTATACCATTGGGAAGATGGATTATAGATACAGCTGCTGCCCAATGCAACGAATGGGTAAAGATAATACCCCAGTTTGTTATGCATATTAATCTTTCGTTTGTACAGATTGCAAAGAGCAATATTATAAAAGATGTAATTGAGAATATAAACAAATATGATGCTGGAAATGAACATTTTGTATTTGAGATTACTGAAAGCATACAGATGGATTCTAATATTGCGATAAAAAGAGTTCTTAAAGAATTCGTGGATAATGGCTTTTTACTTGCAATAGATGATTTTGGAACCGGATATTCTAATTTTGAATATATGAAGGATAAGATGTTTGGTATCTTAAAGATAGACAGGGCATTTATTACTGATATACATCTTACAGATAACAACAGAATACTTGTCAGCTTTATTATAAAAATGGCACACGAGATGGGTGTTAAAATATGCGTTGAGGGTGTTGAGACAAAAGATGAATTGATGGCTGTAACAAAGCTTGAGGCTGATTATATACAGGGGTATTATTACGGCAAACCTGTCAAGGACGTTGAATTTTGCAGAATGATTAAACAACAGGAAAGAATAAAGAGGTAATATATAAATAATGGATACAACAATTGAGAATATGATTAACAGCATAGATTTATCTGCTCCGGTTCCGGAATACGAGCCGATGAGACAGTATTACTATTTAAAGGCCTGCAGAAAGATTGTTAAGGAAAAGTCAGAAGCACTTAACAGACCACTTACTGCTGTAGTTTCAACATTTGGCTGTCAGATGAATGCAAGGGACTCAGAAAAGCTTCTTGGAATATTAAAGGATATCGGTTATCAGGAGTCAGACGATGAAGAAAATGCTGATTTTGTAATATACAATACCTGTACAGTACGAGAAAATGCCAACTTAAGGGTATACGGACGTCTTGGACAGTTAAAAAAGGTTAAGAGAGCCAATGGCGAGATGATTATTGCAATGTGCGGTTGTATGATGCAGGAGCCGGAAGTTGTAGAAAAGATAAAGACATCTTACAAATTCGTAGATATTGTGTTTGGTACATTTAATATTTTCAAGCTTGCAGAGCTTATGTATATGTGCTTTACAGGTGATGAACAGGTTATTGATATATGGGATTCTACTAAGGAGGTTGTTGAGGAGCTTCCAACTTCAAGAAAGTATCCATTTAAGTCTGGTGTCAATATTATGTTTGGCTGTAATAACTTCTGTACATATTGTATTGTTCCATATGTGCGAGGCAGGGAGAAATCAAGAGAGCCAAAAGAGATAATAAGAGAGATTGAAAGACTTGTAAGTGACGGTGTAAAGGAAGTAATGCTTCTTGGACAGAATGTTAATTCTTATGGCAAGACACTTGACGATAATGTTACATTTGCCGAGCTTTTAAGAGAGATTGCCAAGATTGATGGACTTGAGAGAATAAGATTTATGACACCTCATCCAAAGGATTTATCAGATGAGCTTATAGAGGCAATAAGAGATAACAGCAAGATATGTAACCATATACATCTTCCATTACAGTCAGGAAGCAGCCGTCTTCTTAAGCTTATGAACAGACAGTACACTAAGGAGCATTATCTTGAACTGGTAGACAAGATAAGAAATACAATCCCAGATATATCTATTACAACAGATATAATTGTAGGTTTCCCGGGTGAAACAGAGGAAGATTTTGAGGATACACTTGATGTTGTAAGAAAAGCAAAGTATGACAGTGCTTACACATTTATATATTCTAAGAGAACTGGAACACCTGCTGCCAAGATGGACGGACAGGTTAGTGAAGATATAGTAAAAGACAGATTTAACAGATTGTTAGCAACTGTATCTGAGGTGAGCCACGAACATATCAAGAGATATGAAGGTATGGATATGGATGTATTGGTTGAGGATATAGATGACCACGATAATACATTTGTAACAGGACGAATGACTAATAATATTTTAGTCCATTTCAAGGGTGACAAAGAACTTATAGGAAGTATAGTCAATGTACATCTTGATGAATGTAAAGGGTTCTATTATATGGGAACAAAGAACGATTAATATTATAAGCAGGATGACTGGAGGATAAAGATGGCTGAGTATTCACCAATGATGCAACATTACATTGCTACAAAGAATGAATATAAGGATTGTATACTGTTTTACAGACTTGGTGATTTTTATGAAATGTTCTTTGATGATGCTGTAGTTGCATCTAAGGAATTAGAGCTTACTCTCACAGGAAAAGATTGCGGACAAAAGGAACGTGCACCTATGTGCGGCGTTCCTTTTCATGCTGCGGAGACTTATATTAACAGATTGGTATCAGCAGGCTATAAAGTTGCAATATGTGAGCAGATGGAAGACCCTAAGCAGGCAAAGGGCATAGTAAAAAGAGAAGTAATAAAGGTGGTAACACCGGGAACTAATATTAATACACTTGGACTTGATGAAACAAGGAACAACTATATGATGAGTATAGTATATCTTGGTGATAATCTTGGAGTTTCAATAGCGGATTATTCAACGGGCGATTTCTTTGTGACAGAGTTAGCCGGTGGAAGTGAGCTTATAGATGAGATTAATAAGTTCGTGCCATCGGAGATAATTGTTAATGAATACTTCGCAATGAGTGGCATTAATCTTGATACTGTCAATACAAAACTTGGAATAGCTATGTCAACGCTTGATAACTGGTATTTTAACGAGGAGACCTGTAAGAAAAGGCTTCTTGAACATTTTCATATGGAGATGTTAGATGGACTTGGTTTAAAAGATTATACAGTTGGAATAATAGCTTCGGGTGCACTCCTGACTTATCTATATGAGACACAGAAAAGCAATATGCCTCATATCACAACACTTCTTCCTTATTCGTCAGGCAAATATATGCTTATTGACAGCTCATCAAGAAGAAATCTTGAGCTTGTTGAGACAATGAGAGAAAAGCAGAAGAAGGGTTCGCTTCTGTGGGTGCTTGATAAGACTAAGACAGCTATGGGTGCAAGAATGTTACGTTCTTATATTGAACAGCCGCTTATTAACAAAGATGATATAATTAAAAGACAGGACTGTATACAAGAATTGGGCGACAGCCTTATCGACAGGGAAGAATTAAGGGAATACCTTAATCCAGTGTATGACATAGAAAGAATTATGACTAAGATAAGCTGTAAGACAGCCAATCCAAGGGATTTAATAGCTTTCAGGAATACACTTGAAATGCTTCCGCATATTAAAAGGATTATAGGTGATTTCCATTCAGAGGGATTTGCAGCCTGCTATGATAAGCTTGATGACCTTGCTGATTTGTACGAGCTTATTAATTCAGCTATAGTTGAAGAACCACCAATATCAGTAAGAGATGGAGGTATTATAAAAGAGGGCTATTCAAAAGAGGCTGACGAGTTAAGAGATGCCAAGATAAAAGGAAAGGAATGGCTGTCTGAGCTTGAGATAAGAGAGAAAGAAAGAACAGGAATTAAGACATTAAAGGTTAAATATAACAAAGTGTTTGGCTATTATCTTGAGGTGACAAATTCATTTAAGGACAAAGTACCTCCTGAATGGGTAAGAAAGCAGACATTGACTAATGCAGAGCGTTATACAACAGATGAGCTTAAACATCTTGAAGATGTAATTCTTGGTGCAGAGGATAAGCTTTATTCTTTGGAATATGACCTTTTCAGCGAGGTAAGGGAGCGTATTGCCTCGCAGGTAGTCCGCATACAGGGTACAGCAAAAGCGGTTGCTATGATAGATGCATATGCTTCATTATCAGTTGTTGCGACACAGAATAATTATGTAAGGCCTAAGATTAACGATAAGGGTGTAATTGATATAAAGAATGGAAGACATCCGGTAGTCGAGAAGATGATAAGCAATGATATGTTCATAGCCAATGATACATATCTTGATAATAATTCCAACAGGGTTGCGATAATAACAGGACCTAATATGGCAGGTAAGTCAACATATATGAGGCAGACAGCTCTTATTGTCCTTATGGCACAGACAGGAAGCTTTGTCCCTGCAGACTCTGCTAATATATGTATTGTAGACAGGATATTTACAAGAGTAGGAGCATCTGATGACCTGGCTTCCGGACAGTCTACATTTATGGTTGAGATGACAGAGGTTGCTAATATTCTCCGTAATGCGACATCTAATAGCCTTATAATTCTTGATGAGATAGGACGAGGCACAAGTACATTTGATGGCCTTAGTATAGCGTGGGCGGTTGTCGAACACATTGCAAACACTAAGATACTAGGAGCAAAGACATTGTTTGCAACTCATTACCATGAATTGACAGAGCTTGAAGGAACACTTGACGGCGTTAATAATTACTGTATAGCAGTTAAAGAGCGTGGAGATGACATCGTATTTTTAAGAAAGATTATAAAAGGCGGTGCAGACAAGAGCTATGGAATACAGGTAGCCAAGTTAGCAGGTGTTCCAGAAAATGTATTAAACAGGGCTAAGGAACTTGTTGTAGAACTCAGTGATGCAGATATATCACAAAAGGCAAAAGATATTGCACAGTATTCAAAGAAAGTGGAGAAGATGAATGACCGTTATAAGAAGGTCAATGAACTGGAAGTAAAGCAGATGACACTTTTTGATACTGTAAAGGACGATGATATAATAAAGGATATAAAAGAGCTTGATATAAGCAATATGACACCAATTGATGCACTTAATATTCTTTATAAGCTTCAGGGCAAGGTTAAGAACAGATACTTTGTTAATGAGAATTAATGTGAAGTGAGGGTTAATATGGGAATTCAGTTACTTGATCAGAATACAATTAATAAAATAGCGGCAGGAGAAGTTATAGAAAGACCATCTTCTGTTGTAAAAGAGCTTGTTGAAAATGCAATAGATGCCGGGGCGACTGCTGTAACTGTCGAAGCAAAGGAAGGCGGAATTTCATTTATCAGGGTTACGGATAATGGTTCAGGTATTAAGAAAGATGAGATAGATATTGCATTTAAAAGACACGCCACAAGTAAGATTAAGTCAATTGAAGACCTTTTAACTGTATCCTCACTTGGTTTCAGGGGTGAGGCACTTGCGAGTATAGCGGCAGTATCGCAGATTGAATTAATAACCAAGACTAAGGATGATATAACAGGAACGAGGTATCAGTCAGAGGGCGGCGAGGTTATATCTGTTGAAGATATCGGTGCACCTGATGGAACAACATTTATTATAAGAAATTTGTTCTTTAATACACCAGTCAGAAGAAAGTTCTTAAAGTCAGCGATGACAGAGGCAGGATACATTAATGCGTTAATGCAGTATATGGCTTTATCACATCCTGAGGTTTCATTCAGATTTATTAATAATAACCAGAATAAGCTTCATACATCAGGTAATATGAAATTAAAGGATATTATATATAATGTGTATGGCCGTGATATAACTGCTAATCTGTATGATATTAATGCAAAGACACAGGATATTAAGATTGAGGGTTATATAGGGAAACCTTTTATTAACAGAGGTAACAGGACTTACGAGAATTATTACATTAACGGACGTTATATAAAGAGCAATATAATTAATAAGGCAATTGAGGAAGCGTATAAAGGTTTTATAATGCCTCATAATTATCCGTTCACTGTAATACATTTTACGATAAGTCCGGATATAATTGATGTGAATGTCCACCCTACCAAGATGGAATTGAGATTTCAGAATAACGAGTATGTATACAATTTCGTATATGATTCAATATTATCAACGCTTAAGGGAAAAGAACTTGTGGCAAAAGTTGAACCAGATGGACAGTTTATGAATAAAATTCATAATGATGAGCTAGAACAGAAGAAAGCAGAAGAACAGAAGCACGTGGCTGAATATAGTGCAACGGCTGGACAGCATAATATGCCGTCAGGCTCAAGTGCCACAGCTACGCAACATAGTATGCCAGTGAGTTCAAGTGCCACTGTTATGCAGCATAATGTATCGTCAGGTACAGGTGCTGCGGTTAAGCAATATGATGTGTCGGTGGGTTCAGGTGCTATAAATGAGAATAAGGCTATCGCTAATGAAGCTTCGTTTATGAATAAAACGGACATTTCTGAACCTGTTAATAAAACAAGGCTTCCAGAGCCATTTGAAACCGTGAGGTCTGATAAACTTATTAAAGAAGATATTGTACAGTACAATTCAAGAAAAGCAGAGGAGAGCAGGCAGATATCTTTATTTGAGGATAAGCTTCTAGATGAGAAGAATAAGAATAATTACAGGATAATAGGACAATTATTTGATACATACTGGCTTATAGAATTTGAGGACAGATTCTATATGATGGATCAGCACGCGGCACACGAAAAAGTTCTTTATGAGAAGACGATGAATAAATTGAGAACTCAAAAAATTGATACACAGATGCTTATGCCGCCTATTATTCTTACTCTTAATATGAATGAGGAAGAAGTACTTAAAAGGAATATGTCAATATTTAATAAGCTTGGATATGAGATAGAAGAATTCGGCGGCAATGAATATAAAGTAACAGGAATACCGGCAGGTTTTCCGAAGCTTGATTACAGACAGATGTTAACTGACCTTATAGATGGTCTTATGCAGGAAGGCAGAATGACAGATATGGATATACTTACAGAAAAGGTAGCGTCTATGTCGTGCAAGGCGGCTATTAAGGGTAACAATAAAATATCATATGAAGAAGCAAAGGAACTTATGGAAGAACTTATGAAAGCCGACAATCCATATAACTGCCCACACGGCAGACCAACGCTTATTGTTATGAGTAAATATGATATAGAAAAGAAATTTAAACGAATAGTGTAAAAGGGGAACGGCGTATGTGTAAACAACCTTTAATTATACTTACAGGGCCAACTGCTGTCGGAAAGACTTCACTTTCTATTAAACTTGCAAAAAAGATTGGGGCACAGATAATAAGTGCAGACTCTATGCAGGTATATAAGCATATGGACATAGGAACTGCTAAGATTACAGCTTCTGAAATGCAGGGTGTAAAGCATTATCTTATAGACGAGATAGAACCTACAGAGGAGTTTAATGTCACAATATTTAAAGAAAAAGCACTAAAGGCTATAGAACAGATAAGAAATGACGGCTGTATACCTATGATTGTAGGTGGTACAGGATTTTATATACAGGCTTTATTGTATGATATAGAATTTGAAGACAACGATGCGGATACATCGTATAGACAGGAGTTATACCAGCTTGAAAAAGAAAAAGGTGCTATGTATCTTTATGAGATGTTAAAAAATGTAGACCCTAAATCAGCGGAGAGCATACATTACAGAAATGTAAAGAGAGTTGTAAGGGCACTGGAATATTACAAGCAGACTGGCAACAGAATATCTGAACACAACGAGGAGCAGAGAAAAAAAGATTCACCATATAATTATAAATATTTTGTTCTCAATGACATAAGGGATAATCTTTATGAGAGGATTAATAAAAGAGTTGATATTATGTTCGATGATGGTCTTATTGATGAAATGCAGTCGCTTACCCAAATAGGTGTAAGCCGGGATAATACTTCTATGCAGGGCATAGGCTATAAAGAAATTCTTGATTACTGGGATACGTTGGGTGAGCCTTATGGAAGTACTATTGATGAAAATGGCATCGCCTTATTAAAGGAACAGATTAAAGGTGATACAAGACATTTTGCAAAAAGACAGCTTACGTGGTTCAGGAGAGAAAAAGTTATTGACTGGATTAATATTAACGAATATGATTATGATTGCGTTAAAATTATGGATTATATGCTTGATAAGCTTAAAGATAGTGGTATTATTAAGTAATGCAAAATTAACAATCAGGGAGAAAGATAATGAAGGAAATGTATTGCGGACAGCTTGGAATTGATGAAGCTGTATACAATTATGGCAATAATGTACTTGAAAATTTAAAGGAACGATTTGAAGCTATTGATGAAGTGGCTGAGTATAACCAGTTAAAGGTTATCGCGGCTATGCAGAAGAACAGGGTCGCAGAGATGCACCTTTCAGGTACTAGCGGATATGGATATAATGATGAGGGAAGAGATACTCTTGAGAGAGTATATGCAGATATATTCAAGACAGAGGACGCACTTGTAAGACCACAGATTATATGTGGAACACATGCTTTAAATGTAGCTATCTCATCTAATTTAAGACCAGGTGATGAGCTTTTATCGCCAGTTGGCAAGCCATATGATACTATGGATGAGATTATAGGAATAAGACCATCAAAGGGAAGTCTTGCAGAATACAATATATCATACAGACAGGTTGATCTGTTAGATGACGGAAGCTTTGATTATGACGGAATAAGAAAAGCTATTAATGAAAAGACTAAGCTTGTTACTATACAGCGTTCTAAGGGTTACGCAACGCGTCCGACATTATCTGTTGAAAGAATTGGCGAGCTTATACATTTTATTAAAGATATCAAACCAGACGTTATATGTATGGTAGATAACTGTTATGGTGAATTTGTTGAGAAGATTGAACCATCAGAAGTCGGTGCGGATATGGTTGTCGGTTCACTTATTAAAAATCCAGGTGGCGGACTTGCACCTTGTGGGGGATATATAGCAGGAAGAAAAGACTGCATTGAACAGGCAGCTTACAGATTGTCTTCGCCGGGTCTTGGAAAAGAGGTTGGTGCAACAATTGGTGTCAACAAAGATTTCTATCAGGGATTATTTCTTGCACCAACTGTAGTTGCCGGTGCACTTAAGGGTGCTGTATTTGCAGCAAATGTATATGAAAAGGCTGGATTTAAGTGCGTCCCTGATGCCACAGAGGAAAGATATGACATTATTCAGGCAGTTGAGTTAAAATCAGAGGAGGGTCTTATAGCTTTCTGTAAGGGTATTCAGGCAGCAGCACCAGTTGACAGCTTTGTAACACCTGAGCCTTGGGCAATGCCAGGTTATGATTCAGATGTTATTATGGCAGCAGGTGCATTTGTACAGGGGTCATCAATAGAGCTTAGTGCGGATGGTCCTGTAAAAGAACCATATGCTGTATATTTCCAGGGTGGTCTTACATGGTACCACGCTAAGCTTGGAATTATGATGAGTATG
>ERZ1026882.1167-NODE-1167-length-11717-cov-7.952067_pt1 | contig 11717 bp, 8 predicted proteins | sample MGYA00380171_ERZ1026882 | MGnify/ENA primary metagenome ERZ1026882 (study PRJEB33269, sample SAMEA4719807) | human gut metagenome | biome: human-associated habitat; feature: organic feature; material: feces | place: Cameroon | collected 2013-10 ...
ACGCTGAGTATTATACTCCGAGAGCTATCGCTCAAGTAATGGCAAGGCTTCTTGTGGGGGACAATGCAGACCTGAGGGGAGTGACTTGCTACGATCCGTCAGCTGGAACGGGAACATTGCTTATGGCTCTTGCACACCAGATTGGGGAAGACCGCTGTACAATCTATAGCCAGGACATTTCCGAAAAATCCAGTGAGATGCTACGTCTTAACTTGATTCTTAACAACTTCGCGGCTTCGCTCCCCAATGTTGTGCAGGGAAACACCCTCCTTGAACCATCTCACAGAAATCCTGACGGTACGTTGAAGAAGTTTGATTTTATCGTGTCTAATCCTCCGTTCAAACTTGATTTTCCTGAATATAGGGATACCTTGGCATCTGACGGAGTCAGGTTCTGGGCCGGAGTTCCTAATGCAGTATCCAAGATAGATCCGGCAAAGCCGAAGATGGCCATCTATACCTGTTTCATCCAGCATGTCATCAATTCTCTGAAATCGACGGGTAAAGGAGCGATTGTCATTCCTACTGGATTTATTACTTCCAAGAGCGGGGTGGAGAAAAGGATTCTGGAGAAGATTGTGAACGAAAGGATTGTCTATGGCTGCGTGTCAATGCCGTCTAATGTCTTCGCTACCACGGGAACTAATGTTTCGGTACTATTTTTCGATAAAAGTGCAAGTTCTGACAAGGTCATCCTAATCGATGCAAGCAAGCTTGGAGAAGAGTACAAGGAAGGCAGTAATCAGAAACGACGCTTGAGGGATTTCGAGGTGGATAAGATTGTGAAGGTGTTTCAGAACAAGGAGAGCGTCGATGATTTCTCTGTTGCTGTGACCTATGACGAGATTAAGGAGAAAGGTTATTCCCTTTCCGCTGGGCAGTACTTCGATATCAAGATTGACTATGTGGATATTACCGAGGAGGAATTCAATAAGAGAATGGCCGGTTATAAAGCTGAACTTACAGCGCAGTTTGAAGAAAGTCACCGGTTGGAAGCGGAGATAATGAAGCAACTTGACAGTCTTAAATTTAATGAATAGTTCAATGGGGAATATTAAAACAGTTAACTTGAGTTATCACGAGGAGAGTGGAAATACTAACCGCCGAGTGAAATATGGTGATAAGAATAGTTTCTCTCGATTAGTCGTGTCTTTTTCAGATGGCACGACTACGAGACATTTTGAATTTGATGCAAATGATCTTCCTGATACGGATTCTATTCATTTGAAATTCAATCCGGTTACAAAATCCATTGCTTGGTCTCCAAAGCATATTGATTCTAAGGTCAAGGAGTTGTATTGATATGAATTTATTAAAGAAATCCAGATTAGGAGAGTTAATAGAGGTGACCCGTGGGGCAAGTCTGAGTGGAGAGCATTACTCAACAAAAGGTGAATACATACGCTTGACTTGCGGGAATTTTGATTACCATAATAACTGCTTCAAGGAGAATACTTCAAAAGATAATCTGTTTTATACAGGAGAGTTCAGAGAGGAGTTTCTCCTTGAAAAGGGAGACATTATCACTCCTCTGACCGAACAAGCCATAGGACTTCTTGGAACTACAGCCCGCATTCCTAAAAGCGGAAAATACATCCAAAGTCAGGATATTGCCCTTGTTAAATGTAAAGCTGGCAAAATTGATCCAACATTTTGTTATTATCTGATCTCGTCACGACTTGTTCGCAATCAGTTGAGTGCAGCCGCTCAACAGACTAAAATCCGCCATACTTCACCAGATAAGATAAAAGCCTGCACTGTATGGATTCCTGAACTTGACGAGCAAATAACTATCGGACGAAAAATAGCTTCTTTGGATGATAAGATTCATCTTAATAAGCGGATAAATGATAATTTAGAGGCGATGGCGAAGCAACTCTACGACTATTGGTTTGTGCAGTTTGACTTCCCTAATGAGGATGGCAAGCCGTATAAGTCGAGTGGCGGAGCAATGGTGTGGAATGAGAAACTGAAGCGTGAGATTCCGCAGGGATGGAATATTGCCAATGTATTTGACGAATTATCCGTTCAATACGGCTTTCCTTTTTCCACGGAATTATTCACAGAAGAGCCAACAAACATTCCTGTTGTACGTATTCGTGATATATTGGAGAATAGTGTTTCAGCATATTCAGAAGAGGTAGTTGACGAAAAGTATAAATTACAGAAGCAAGATTTACTGATAGGAATGGACGGTAACTTTCACATAAACTATTGGAATGACAATGTTTCTTATCTGAATCAACGGAGTGTAAGACTAAGGGCAAAATCCAAGTCGACAGTTTCTATTATGCAAGCAAAATATGATATTGCACCATACATTAAGGCTAAAGAGTTGAGAGCAAAAGGTTCTACTGTCGGACACCTTTCAGACAAAGATTTGAAGGACTTATTTGTATTGGTCAGTCCAAATATCGATTTTAGGAACAAGTTTGACTCTATATTGGCAGAAATCATAGGAAACCGTCGCGAAATGATAGAATTGACTAAACAGCGAGACGAACTCTTGCCCCTCTTGATGAACGGTCAAGCAACAGTAAATTCGGACTAACGTCCGCATTTACGGCTGCGCCTCGGCATAGCTCAAACTGCGCTTGGCTCTGCGCTCGGCTTGCACGTAAATTATCATTTATCCACTCAGAACTGTTTCAAAGAGTCCACAAATTCTGCCTCCATTTCACCCATCTTCTCGCAGAATTCCGCATAGGAAGTGGCAGACTTGCATATTTCGATGCCGAAAATTGATAGGGTAGCCATGCTCCCTTGAAGGTGAGAGGTTGGAACTTTAGACTGTTTCTGCTCCAATGGAGCGACAAAGCCCCCTCTATCAGCTTTGAGTGCAGTCATATATGTAATGACCTGATGGACATCATTACGATCCAACTTTGAGACCTTGTCGTAACTGCCAAGCCGCTTATATTTGGCATCGAGCACCATATCGTCCTTGTAGAAGTCTGGATAGCGTATGCCACTATGGTCGTCAAACAGGTAGATTCCGCCCTTACGCAACTTATTCTCGGGGTGTCTGAAACCATGATTACTCAAAATAGTGTTGACATATTCTTCCCAAAGCCACGCTCCATCAAAGAGGATCCCGCAGATTTCGTCGCTGCTTTCACCATATTTAACCTCTTCCATTCTGAGAATCTGGAGGCAGAGCGTCTGGAGCGGGCGATACTCAGTATAGTATGGGTGAACCTTTGCCCGGAGATTCTTGCTGATAATACTGCTCCGTTCATTCTTATTGTATGAAGGTGTATGCTCGACAATAATCTTAACGTTCTCGATAGTTTCCCGGTCAATATTCAGGACTAACTGTCCATACCGTTTGGTTTTCATAAATTCAATGGTATGTCGTATCAGCTCGGACATATTATTGTCATGGCTGTACTCTCGTGTAGAGTAAGCGATATTTCCCACGAATGGTACGTTCCTGGCAATATGTCGGCTGATATCGATAGTCCCTTTAAGATTTGAATCATTATGCTTAAAGTTTTTATATTCCCTATATACTCCTTGGTTCATGGCAGCTTTTAGTAGATAGGGGAACATAAACATAATGAAATCAAATATATCCTCCTGTTCGTCGTTATGCTTGAGGTCGAAAAGGTTAAGAGACAATACCTTTTGAAGCATATAGTGAAGGAAAAAGTCATCACGCCCCTTGTCGAATCGCGATTTTATCTTTATCTGCAGATTGTCAATGCCAATGAAGCCCATCACATTGCCAGTTGTGATTTGCACCTTATCGGGATCACCGGTGTTCAGGATGCTCATGACTGATGACTCGCCAATCTTGTCGCTGGACGTTTCTATGCTATATGGGAAAATCAGAAGATTCTCGTTTTCCCTGCATAATTCAGCAATCGTTTTGTTCGCGATTGGAAACAATGCAGCTATGTCCTTTCTTTGGAACGTTACGGCATTTGGTTCCCCGATATCGTTGTCTGTCAGATTAATCCTCATCTATCAATTCTACTTGGTCGGTTGCGGTATCTTCCTTTGTGTTGAAGTATGACTTATTAAATCTGTCAATAATCTCATCGGCCTTGCGGAATCCACGTAGATACTCCTTCAACAGCGGTTCGATATTCATTTTCCATAACTTGAGAAAATCTCCTCCGTTTTCGCCGAGTTTCAGGAAATACGATGGACCAATCATATATGCAGCACCAAGTCCTTCAGTCTCAGCAATCACATTATTCAGTCTGTTCATAGTTGCCTTGGCCTCGTTAGCACATGGCAGGGTATCAAGCATAGCCTCCGTGTCAGTCGGGGTCACTTCTTTCCATGTGAATCGTCTGCGCATGGCGAAATCCATACTTTCCACAGAACGGTCAATATCGTTCATCGTTGCGAGTATATAAACATTCTCCGGCACATAGAATCCCTTGGCGAACATATCTGTCTCAGGTACAAGATTCTGGTACTGGGTCTGCACTAGATAATCTTTCTTTCCTCTATAACCAGGATCTATTGCATAGAATAATTCTCCGAAAATTTTCGATGCCTCGCCGCGATTGATTTCGTCAATGATAAACACAAATGGCTTTCTGTCAATCTTATTCGCTTCCACCACAGGCATTTTCTGTTTTATAGCCCGAATGGCTTTAGTAATGACAAAAGCGTAAGAGTCAGCTTGTGTTCCGAACTTGCGGTTGAAATAATTGCGAATATCCCGTACGATGTTCAAAGGAACATCATTGGTAAGTAAGTCCAGGATTTCATCTGCATTTACGGCAACCTGTGTTGTCTTTTCATTCTGTTCATTGTGAATTACAATCGTATGGCCCTTCATTTCGGAAATTTCGAACTCGCTTCCATTTACCGTTTTTAACTTGGTTCCCTCTTCTATGGAATCTTCTACAAAACGATCAAGCTTTTCCTGCCATGATATTTCTTTAGTCAAACTCTCAATGCTCTTTTTTGAGTCGATCAAGTTCTTGATAGCTTCTCGACAAAACTCCTTGAAGACCCCATCTTTGCGCTCAAATCCCATCTGACCGTCGCATTTCTCGATCGGACGCAACCCTTCTACGAAGTCCGTATAATCATACGAAGGATGGAACTGCGCAAATTTAGTTACGGCGCCCATCTCTTCTGCTATAGCCTGAGCTATGTGTGTCTTACCAGTACCAGGAGCGCCAGTAAGGACTAAGTTATGCGCTTCCTTAAGAAGGTCAATGTATTCTTTATATTTCAATTTAGGTATGTAATTGGTCGAGGCGGACTCCGTCCATGCGCGGAAGGAAATATCCAAGAAAGAAGAACAAGGTATATCGCCAATGTTTATCTTCTTCTGCACCTGCGTCAGCAGGTCAGAATAATCATGATAATTGAACTTCGGAAACTCATTAGGAAAACCAAAAGAGTTCAAGTATGATCTGTTTTTGGAATCGAGGGCGAGGTACTTTTCTGGATAAACCCAGAACAAGCACATCGTTAAACTGTATTTCGGCATTCCATTTTTAAGAACTTGACCAAAAGCCTCTGAAATGTCGTGATCTGAAATAACGTCCTCAAACAGATGCCACAGATCATGTATGACTTTGTTGTTATCTGATTTCCATGAGAAGAAAAATGAACGCCTCGCATCAACTGTATGTATACCGTTGAAATCAGTAGGAATATCTGAAGCCAACCCGAACTTTTTCTTGAAATGATTTAGCAGTTCCGTTCGATTGCCCCAACTTGTATTTCTGTTGAATATAGCGAATACAGAAAACGGATCTATGTCGGTAATCCTGGATCCATCTTTTTGTTTTAGATATGTAACAAGCGATTGCCCGTTAGCATTTGTCACTTTGCTAAGGTCTTCATATATCCATTCTACAAGAGCCGTACGGTTTTCTTTATATCGAAGAAGAGCCTTAGCTAATTCCTTGTATAGAGGAGTCCATGTGAATTTGTTGTCCATATCAATCGATTTTTCGTTATTTCTATTTCAAAAGAATTGTCGCAATTGCTGTATTTTCACGTCCCAACGTAGCATATTAGACTGATTGACTACCAATAGTTTGGAGTTTAAATGATAGGAAAGTCTGATTTTTGCTCTTTATTCTTCGCTGGACTTTTACAAAGATAATGTGTTTTTCGGTACAAGAAAACAAATGAAAAGACTTTGATAATAGTTCTTTGATATGATGAGTGTATGATGAGCAATTTGCATTGTTTGTAACGAATAACATATTGTTTGTTGATAGGTGTATATGGTGCTTACAAACAAGATTATAGCATTTAGTTTTTGGAAGTTTTTGCTCAAAATAGATTATGTATATGGTTAATTATGCCAAGACGTGCATTTTTTATGTGTAATACATCATTAAATAAATAAAAAGTATTACCTTTGTATATTATATGATAGGTTGTTGTGGTGAAGTCATCGACATAGTCGCTTTGCACCTTAAATTGATGTAGTAATGGCAAAGAATACAATGGGAACCAAACTTCCCCGAAAATTGGAGCAGAAGATGCAAATTGTAGGTGAGCAGATTAAGTTGGCTCGCTTGCGTCGGAATCTGAGTGTGGCTCAGGTTGCTGAACGTGCCACCTGTTCACCTCTTACTGTGTCTCGAATAGAAAAAGGGATTCCTACTGTTGCAATAGGGATCTATCTACGTGTTTTGTACGCATTGCAACTTGACGATGATATTCTATTGCTTGCCAAAGAAGATAAATTGGGAAAGTCTTTACAAGATTTGAGTTTGAAAACAAGAGAACGTGCATCCAAGAAAGAATAATCTATGAAAAAGTTGTATGTATATGCCGATTTCGATTGGCTCAAAGAAGTGGAACTCATTGGCGAATTAGGCTTTGAGTCTCTTCGTGGTGCGGACAGCTATAGTTTTACGTTCAATAATGAATGGTTAAGGCAGCACAGCGATCTGTTTTTGAGTGACGACCTGAATAATTACCCAGGACAACAATATACACAACCGGACAAGGATATATTCGGATGTTTTTCTGATGCTTTGCCAGATCGTTGGGGACGTACTTTGTTGTTGCGTCGTGAGCAAATTGCAGCTGCGGAAGAAAAACGACCAGTACGGAGATTTTCATCCTTCGATTTCTTGACTGGTATTGATGATTTCTCTCGAATGGGCGGATTCCGTTTTAAGGAAACCCCAGATAGTGAATTTATAAATGTAAGTGAATCGTTGAAAATTCCACCTCTGACAGATATTCGGGAGTTGATTGTAGCCAGTGCTGAGATTGAGAAGAGCGAAGAAAACAATATGCTCCCCGATAGGAAATGGATTGCACAACTTGTGCAACCAGGAACATCATTGGGCGGTGCGAGACCTAAAGCCAATGTGATAGATACGGATAAAACTCTTTATGTAGCCAAGTTTCCTTCACGTAAGGATGACTATGATGTTGGACTTTGGGAACATTTCAGTCATTTGCTTGCCACAAAAGCAGGGATAAACGCATCAAAAACCAAAGTGCTGGCAACTGGAGAAAAATATCATACATTGCTGTCACAACGTTTCGATAGAACAAACGATAGCAAACGTATTCATTTTGCGTCCGCAATGACCTTGTTGGGGTTGAGTGATGGTGACAATGCAACTACCGGGCATGGTTATCTGGATATAGTCGACTTCATTATTCAGAATTGTACCGATGTAGAGCGAAACCTACAGGAACTATACCGTCGTGTGGCTTTCAATATATGCATAGGCAATAGTGACGACCATTTCCGCAATCACGGTTTTCTTTTGACTGTAAAAGGATGGACACTGTCTCCTGCATATGACATGAACCCCACGTTGAATGAGTATCAAAGTTTGCTTGTTTCATCAACTTCTAACAAAGCAGAGTTGAGTATTTTGCTGGATGCTTGCGAAGGCTATATGCTAAACCGTAAAACAGCAGAAAAGATTATTTCGGAGGAGATTGAAGCTGTAAAAGGATGGCGAGAATTGGCAATCCGATTGGGACTATCCAAAAGAGAAATGGAAATGTTTGCTGGGGTATTGGATACAAAGTGGAAAGATTGTGTTTGATTTACAAATGTTTATATAATATGCATATTATGTCTGGTGATATTATTTGTAATGGCATGACGTGGTTTCGTGCAGACTTCCATTTCAGGATTAATCTGAAAAAGCATTTCAGAATACAGAGGAACTTGTCAAGTGTCGGAAAACAATAGAATTTTTCATTTTGGCTAGGTCGATGGAAAAAACTGAATAGTACAGAAACTATGCTTACTTTGAGCTTAGAAGACTGATAAAGGAGGTGGAAGTATAAATTCGAGTTATATTACTGACAAGTGTTGCCAAGGGTGTACATGGTTACTTTGAACGTAATGGCGGAAAAATATATCCGCAAGGAGATAAAAGTAAGAGTCTTTCCAATATAAAGGCCGCTCTCCGAAAAAATGGAAGCCAATAGACTTGCGGGGTATACTTGAGGAAAAAATGTAATTAATATAATCTACAATGGTAAATCAAAACAATCAGATTAAAATTTCTGCTGAGACGAGACGCTCTATATTTGATAAGATTATGTCTCATGCAGATTTCTTGGGTATATTCCAAGGAGGTAATTATGAAGATCAAAACATTGTTGATTTCTTGAAAATGATATGGGATCTCCCTGCTATGCCTTCAGAAGACCCTCGTTTCAAGAATGCAGAAGCTGATGCAAGGCAACATTTGATTAATAATGATGATTGGGATCTTACGTATACTTTTGAATATCGATTTAATTTGTTGGCAGGTGATACAAAACACTTCATTAAGTTTGTTGAAGCATGTGTTTCTCCCTTTGTCAGATCGTCTTCTGAAGAGATAATGCAATATGTGGAAGAGATTAATCCTTTGCTAAATAGGGATAATTGTGAACTTGCCATAGAAGATTATATAGATGAAAGACCCCATTATATTATAAAATCAGGAACTGGCTTCTCATTTGATCGAAAAGACATATATAGCAATAGTTATACGATTTATGTTGATAAACTTGGGAATAACAAACCATGTTTCTTTTTAAAGAGTATAACATGGGATGATTATGGACATAAAACATCATTCTATTTAGATTATGTTAGGGAGGATGGCTCCTATTCAAGGGTAGGCAAAGTGAAGATATGCAAGAAAAATGCCGCCACAACTCTGGATGTTATTCCTGAGTCATTTCTATCCCTAGATTTAGATTATTGCTCTTTAGGACAGGAAACATCTTATTATTCAAATATAAAAAACATATTAGGCGATAACGCGATGTCCTTTCTTAATGCGATGAAAGATGCTGCAGTATTTAGCCGAATATCAGATGATTTTGTAAACGACTCAGGATTCAGACACTCTTTGTTAAGAGATAATAGTGCTGATACAGCTTTAAATTTAGGACGTTATGTACTTGCTGGTTTTGATCCTGATGAAAGAGTAAATTTTACATACAAGACTCGACTTGCTTTTTCTTCAGATTATGACTTCAATATAAAGTTCGATTTTGGTAGAATAAATCAAGAAGATAATTTTAATAGAGTGATTGCCATCATCGGTGAAAATGGTGTAGGTAAGACCTCGTTGTTATATAATCTTGCTAAGTCAATCGCTAATCAACAGAAGGAATGTTTCTCACCGCACCATCCATTGTTTACAAAAGTTGTAGCAGCATCTTATAGTATGTTTGATAGATTTTATGATATTAATGCACGAGCCTTCAACTTTGAGTATTGTGGTATGCACAATAACGCGGGTGGCCTTATGACTCTTGAACAATTGATAGCAAGACACCAACGTAATGCAGAAACCATCAATGTTCTGAATAGAGGTAAAAACTTAAAGAAATTTCTAGGCAATATCTTGCCCAACGAGATGTTAGAAGATTTGTTTGAAAACGGCTCTATATTTAAGTATAATGTCTATAAGGATTACTATGGTAAAATGAGTTCAGGGCAAACTATGCTTACCAACCTCATTATCGACATTACTGCTAATGTGCGATCAAATTGTCTAATTATGATAGATGAACCAGAAGTTCATCTTCATCCAAATGCTATTACACAGATTATAAATGTTGTAAATCTTGTATGTGAAAGATTTTCTTCTTGTTGTATTATGGCAACTCATTCGCCTTTGGTGATTCAATCTCTTCTCTCTCGCAATGTCCTAATAATGGAACGAGATGTAGATAGAATGCCTGTTGTAAGGCAAATGAGGGTTGAAAGCTTAGGTGAGAACCTGACTACTATAAATGAAGAAATTTTCTCTAATGGTCAACGAGATAAGTATTACAGGCGACTTATAGAAAAGGCTGTCGAAGGAAAAAAATCCATGGAGCAGGTACTACAAGAGCTCCAGAATGGTGATTTGCCAATGAGTCTTACTTCTTATATGTTAATTGATAAATATTTGAATCATGATTAACATGAAAAAATATGCTGGAGGAAAGAAACCATATGAACTTTTCTCTGAAGCAGTGGATAGAAAGGACAAGAACAGTGCTGATACTATTGCACTGAATGTTAATAAACGAAAAGTTGAGATTGCATACCGATATTATGAGCGTGCTATGGATAACCAGAAGCTAGGATTACTAACTCCCTCTACGGTGTTGTCAAGTATTAAACAGCCCCTATTAGGAATGTATTCGTCTGGATGCAAGTTGGTAAAGGATTTTAGAACATGGCATTTTAATAACAACCCTCAAACATATAATAATGTATGTCCGTATTGTACTATAAATAGTGCAAATACTACGGAGCACATTCTTCCAAAGGAAGTGTACTCAGAATATGCAGTAAATGTCTTTAACTTGATACCTGCATGTTCTGAATGTAATACATTTAAGGGGGATGATATATTCGATGAGAATGGTGAAATCTTCACTATTAATTTTTATACTGACACTTTGCCTGATATACGATACCTATTCGCTCGTATCACTCATATAGTGGGAGGTGTTCAGTTTGCATATTATTTAGATAACAGAAATGGGATTGATAGAAATCTATATGCTCTTATACAAAGACATTTCAAACGTTATCATTTGATAAATAGGTATTATACCAAAGCCGTACAAGAATTATCCAATATTGAAAATTACTTTAAGTTCGAAGAAATAACTTGTGAGGATGACTACGATAAAGCTGCAAGCAAATTAATCAGGAAAACGGATGCTGATGCAGTTGCATATGGTAGAAATCATTGGAAGATTGTAATGTATTACGATGCGGCTACATCACCAGTATTCAAGTCTTATATAATGACTAAATTAATATCCTAAATATCATATATCAATACTACGTTAAAAATTTAAAAACACTGTGGCATACAGCCACTTACGTATACAATAGCCCGTTAAGGGGTACTTTGCAGCACCTTGAGGACGACATAGAAAACAGTTGAAAAAAAAGTGTTAAATATGATAAAGCAATAGTCCGTTAATTTTATAAAAGTAGACATTTTTCAACTTTTTCAGGGATTTCTTTTCTTTGAGTTTGATATGTCTGCTGTAGACAATTGGGTTATTCGTAATCAAGAGTTGTTTGATAATTAGTAGTTTCCTCAATACAATAGAAATGCGACCGCCGACTTTTGTCATTCTTTTCCGCGCCTGGGTGGTAATGCTCCGAAAAGTGTCGCGATTGCTGCATTTTCTCTTTCCTACGCAGAACCTATCAAAGATATTCCCCAGGACTTCGTCTTGGGTGGTGCGCAGACCGGCGGTGTCTATGAAGCGGAAGAGGTGGCCGCCTATGG
>ERZ1026882.1168-NODE-1168-length-11709-cov-8.229535_pt1 | contig 11709 bp, 5 predicted proteins | sample MGYA00380171_ERZ1026882 | MGnify/ENA primary metagenome ERZ1026882 (study PRJEB33269, sample SAMEA4719807) | human gut metagenome | biome: human-associated habitat; feature: organic feature; material: feces | place: Cameroon | collected 2013-10 ...
TACCTTATTTTATTTTTAAACACTAGTGTGTGTTTTATAATATTGTTTCAAAACTGTGTCTAAAAATTCAGTAGATGCAGAGACATAGTATGGTTCCATACCACTCACAATCGTCAACATACCTTCTGTATATTTCATTTGTGGCTTCTTGAACATATGATTCACATATGCAAAGAACTTCTGTCCATCTAGGTCTTCTAAGAAGACTTTAGAGAAACGCATCTCTAATCCCTGGCTTCCATCCTTAACATCTTCAATAAGTGGATCATGTGAGAGGATATCAAATCTTCTCTTTACGACAATATTACGTACCTGTGATGGTAGTACACCATAAAGGTCTGTTAATTCCTGCTCCACACGTTTGAGGGTTTCTAAGTCATTGGCTTTATAAACACGCTGGTAGAGTTCTAATTTCTCCATATCACTCTCTACATAATCTTCTGGAATATAACCATCCACAGATACATTACGTGATGGAACTGTATCATCTTCCTTGATCTTACCCTGCTTTTCATCTATCGCATCCTGCAAGATCTTCATGTACATATCAAAACCGACCTGATCAATAAATCCAGCCTGTTCACCACCAAGAATATCACCACTTCCTCTAATAGACAGATCTCTCATCGCAATCTTATAACCAGAGCCTAATTGTGTGAATTCCTTAATGGCAGTGAGTCTCTTTTGAGCTTCTTCTGTCATAGCACGATCTTTTGTATAGAGAAGATAAGCATACGCAATACGTGCACTTCTACCAACACGACCTTTGATCTGATAAAGCTGTGCTAAACCAAACTTATCCGCATTCTCAATAATAATCGTATTCGCATTCGGTATATCAATACCTGTCTCAATAATTGTTGTACATACTAAAATATCATATTTCTTTTCTACGAAATCCGTCATGACATCTTCTAGTTCTGTCTTATCCATCTGACCATGTCCTACCCCAATACGTGCTTGAGGCAAGAGAGTCTGTAAAGTAGAGGCTATTTCATAGATATTCTCTGTTCTATTATGAAGGTAGAATACCTGACCATTACGTGATAATTCTCTTTCAATCACCTGTTTAATGAGAGGCCAGCTTTTTTCTGATACATAGGTCTGTACAGGTAATCTATTTAATGGTGGTGTTTCTATTTGTGAGAGTCCTCTAATTCCCATGATGGACATCTGTAATGTACGAGGAATTGGTGTGGCAGTAAGTGTAAGAACATCAATTGTTTTTCTGAGGTTCTTGATCTTCTCTTTCTGTCTCACACCAAAACGCTGTTCTTCATCAATACAGAGTAATCCTAAATCCTTGAACTCTACATCCTTGGATAAAATACGATGTGTACCAACTAATAAATCAATATTACCTTCCTTTAAATCATATAGAATCTGTTTCTTTTCTTTAGTCGTCGTAAAACGATTGAGTAACGCAATATTCACTGGGAACTTCTCAAAACGTTTCTGCATCGTACGATAATGCTGGGAAGAAAGAATAGTTGTAGGACATAGGAAAGCACACTGTTTCTTCGATACAATTGCCTTAAAGCAGGCTCTTAAAGCCACTTCTGTCTTACCAAACCCAACATCCCCACATAATAGTCTATCCATCGGACGTGGTGTTTCCATGTCTTTCTTGATTTCTTCAACAGCCTGTGCCTGGTCTGGAGTCAATTCATAACCAAACTCACTTTCAAACTCTAATTGAAGATCCCCATCAGGTTCAAACGCAAAACCTGGCTGTCTCATTCTTTCTGCATATAAGTTAATCAGATCATCAGCAAGACCATCTACCTTCTGTCTGACTCTTGCTTTCTCTTTTGCCCATTTAGGTGAGCCTAAAGCATGAATACGAGGTGGTTTACCATCTCTAGATGAATATTTTCTAATTAACTGGAACTGTTCTACTGGAACATAGAGGATATCATTACCTTTATAGGCAATATGTAGATAATCTTTATGCACACCATCAACGACTAATGTTTCAATACCCATATATTGTCCAATACCATTTGTATCATGAACAACATAGTCTCCTACCTTTAATTCATTGTAGTCAGAGATTTTAGTCGCATCTCTGTATTTAATATATTTCTTCTTTGTTTCTTGTACCTTGAAAAGTTCCTGACTTGTGAGTAATACAGTCTTCTCTTCCACAAAATTCATTCCACAAGGTAAATGTCCTAAGAATAGATTAACCCCGTCATAAATTTTATTTGTAGCACTTGTGAGAGTAAAAGGAATTGCATGATCGGTAAATAAGTTGACTAATACATCTATCTGACGCTTTTCATCTACACCAATCATGACACGATTGTATGTGAGTAAATCCTTTAACTGACTAATAAAGATTTTTTCATTAGCCATAGAAATCATGACAGGCTGCGTCATAAACATGATCTGTTGATCATTTTCTCTAAATCGAACAAAGTCTACATTCTGACGTTTTAATATAGTCTGAGGATTATTAATCAGTTTAAGTCCTCTGATCATCTGTCCTATTTCTTCTAATTCATGATAATAGAGGTAGTTCTCTTCCATATATGTCTTATAAGAAGCAAGAATAGAAGCGAGAGATGCAGTAATAATTGTATAATCACGTGCATAATCCATGATTGTGGCCGTTTCAGGGAATAAACTTAAATACTGATAAATACGTGGATTATAGTCATGTGCTTTAAGTGACTCAATATCTAATGCATAGGTCTGTTCAAGTTCGTCCTTGAAATCATCCTTGACAGTCATCTTATCTTTTAATGTCTGAATAGATGCTTCTACTTGTGGTAAAGCCTCATCTTCATACATCATATCTGTAGCTGGAAGAATATCGATAGACTCTATTTTATTTGTTCGTCTTTGTGAGTCTTTATCATAGAAAGAGATTTCTTCTATTTCATCATCAAAGAATTCAATACGCACAGGATAGTCATATTGGATTGTATAAACATCAAGTACTTCCCCTCGTCTAGAGTAATAGAAAGGTGAATCAACTCTTTGCGTATTCTTATATCCAATAAACTGTAACATCTTCTTGAGTTCTAAAGGATCAATCGTATCTCCCTTCTTCAAGCTTATAATACTCTTCTTAAAAAGGTCTACAGGAGTAATATAACGTGTCATTGAATGCATATGACATACACAGATCATCGGTTTATCCTGTGTCATCGCATATAATGCATTAATTCTCTCACCTAATAGTTCATAAGAATAAGCCACTGATTCAACACGTAATGATTCATCTGCAGGGAAATAGACCACCTGATTCACAAGTTCAGTTAATGTTTTATAGAGGTTAAATGCCTCATATTGGTTGTTTTTAATAATCAGGATTTTTCTTGGATTATGCCAAAAAGAACCAGCAATGAGATAAGCCTCATCGCTAGTTGAGTTTGTGACAATAGTTCCATTGTCTGTATCTAAGGTACGTAGGGCCTGATTATCTTTTAAAAGATTCAGTATTTTTTCCATAACAATCACCTAGTTATATTTATTCATCGCTTTATTAAAACTATCATCTAAATAACATAAAACAGCTTCTGCTGCACGTTTAGCACCTTCTGAGATTAGCTTTTCTTCTTCCTTAGAGAAGTGTCCAAGTACCCAGTCCACTACACTATAAAGCTTATTCTTAGAAATACCTACACGAATACGCTTGAAGTTCTGAGTACCTACATGAGCAATAATACTCTTGATTCCATTATGTCCACCCGCGCTGCCTTTTTCTCTTAAGCGAAGCTTACCAGTAGGCATATCCATATCATCATAAATAACTAATAGATCTTCAACAGGAATCTTGAAGAACTGCATCACTGCCGCAACAGATTCACCAGAATTGTTCATATAAGTCTGAGGCTTAAGTAAGATAACATCCTCACCCTTATACTTGAATTTAGTATATAAGCCTTTGAACTTTTCTTTATCAATAGATTGATTCATTTCATCACTTAAGACATCTAAACAATAAAATCCTGTATTATGTCTTGTCATATCATATTCTTTACCAGGATTTCCTAATCCAACAATTAATTTCATTCCATACTCCTATCTTGCACATACAACCATGGATACACCAAATACATTGAGCTGTCCATTTTCTATTCTTTCATTTGACATACTATATAATATCTTAAAATCATCTTCAATACCAATAGTAATCACATCATATGAAGGATTAAAATAAATCTTAAATTCTTTATAATCTCCTTCATCCTGAGTCAAATGGTATTCTACCATACGATAGTAGATATTGTTGATAAATACATGCTGGTGCATCTCTTCATAGTCATAATATCTAAAGCACTTGTTGTTTTTTCTTAAATCTATAAAGAACTTTACAGCCTGTACAACATTCATATAACGGTCATGACGTTCCCAGTCTAATTTATTGACTGCATCTCCTGCATTATAAGAATTCTGATTACCATTCTTAGTTCCTAAGAATTCCTGTCCGGCATGAATAAAAGGAACACCCTGAGCTAGAATCGTCATTGCAAGTGTTAATAAGCATCTCTTCTGACGACAATATTCATCTTCATGTCCATTAGAAATAATGAATTTATCAAATACAGTCGCATTATCATGACATTCAGCGTAGTTAATACTCTGTTCTATTGATGAGAACTTATTGTAGTCACACATTGCGATAATGGCTTCATTTGTCTTATATGTATCCCCAGATGTATAGCCTTTGACTTCCATCTGATTCGGTCCCTTGATTGTATCTCTGAAATGATCATTAAAGAAACCTACATGAGGTGTTTTATGGTTATTTTCAATTGTTGTCTTTTCTGAATCAGGTAATGCAGTACCCATATTCCATCCTTCACCATATAACATAAATGAAGAATCTAATGAATGACCCTGTTCATAAATCATATTGACTGTATCAATATCCACAATACCCATGAGATCCATTCTAAAGCCATCTACACCATAAAGAACCTGCCATCTCTTGCACATATCTAAAATATATTTACGACACATCTTGGCAGTACTATTTAAATCATTTCCACACCATGAACCATTAGATAATTCACCCTTGTCATCTCTTCTAAAGAAATAATAAGGGACTGTCTTTTCTAATGCATTATTATTTACATCATGCATATGATTATAGACTACATCAAGAATGACTCTCATATTATGCTTATGAATACGGCGTACCATACGCTGACATTCCTGGATCCTCTTATAACCATCATTTGGATCAGTAATATAACTGCCTTCAGGTACATTATATTGTGCTGGATCATAACCCCAGTTATAGAGTAAATCTGGATGATCTTCATCCACAGTTGCATAATCATTAACTGGTAATAACTGTACATGAGTCACACCAAGCATATCTAAATAGTCCATACCTGATGAAAAGCCATTCTTAGTCACTGTGCCTTCTTCACAGAAACCTAAGAACTTACCTTTATGTGTGATCTGTCCAAATTCATCCACAGAGAAGTCTCTGACACCTACTTCATAAATAACTGCATCTGTATTATGTTTTAGTTCTGTCAAAGGATAATCGACTCTTCTAACTTTATCTAAATCAATAACAACTGAACTATGCATATTAGCTGTACAAGAATAAGCATATGGATCCGCTGTTTCTGTGGATTCCTCATTCATTCCAATAATATAAACATATTCATAACCATCTAGATCTTTCTTAATAGTTGTACTATAGACCCCCTTATCTCCTCTTTCTAAAGGATAATAATGAAGGTCTTCATCTTTCCAAATTTTTAATACAACTTCCGTAGAAAGAGGTGACCAAACCTTGAATGTCGTTTTCTCTTTTGTATAATGACTGCCTAAATCATCACCATCATAATAAAAATGATCATCAAACTCTTTACTCATAGAAAGCTGACTAAAATCTAAAAAACAAGCAAGACCATAATTATCAAACACTTTATATCTTGTACCTACAAAAAAGTCTGTATGCAAAAGATACGACTGGAATCCATTTTCTTTCTCAGTCGCTTCGCCTTTAAGTATCTTGACTTCACTTGTATCTAAATTTTTTAAATAATACTGACTTGAAATTCCGTTATAATAATTTAATGATAAATTGACCTTGATCAAATCAAAATCAATCGCATAAGCATACATACGTATTGATTCCCTTTGCATATTATAAACCTACCTTTTCACATTCCCTATTCTATCATAAAAATATGAGAAAAAAAGAAAGTATTTAAATTTGAAAAAGAAAGCCATATAACACAAAAAAGACTTAACAACATAAGTCGTTAAGTCTATATAAATCTATTACTTTGTGATTGTAAATGTACGAATAATAGGTGCTGCCTGATAGTTTCCACCTACAGTCACTGCTGTCATAGTATATACACCAGGTTCAGTAGGTGCTGTAGTTGTACTAGAATAAGGCTTTAAGTTAGACTGTACACCAGTATATAAGTAATGAACGTTTTCATCAGAAACAGCTGCACCATTATATGTAACTGTAGCCTTGAAATCAAAGTTCTGAGCTTCTTCTTTAGAAATCTTAGTTAACTTCTGATTCCATATTAATTTAACACCCTTTACATGCTGTTTTACAAGTAATGCACCAATACCAACACCAGTTTCATAGTTCTTGTTGTCAGTAACTGCAGTGACTGCATATAAACCAGGTCTATTTGGAGTACCAAATCCTACACGTACATTATCCGCAATACCAGGCAATTTGTTGATAACTTTTAAGATTTGTCCAAATGTACCTGTATCGATATGTAACTTTTCTAATAAGTCTAATAATTCCTGAGTACTGAATAGTTTTCTTAATTCACCAACAGTCACACCATCCTGCATCATCTGAGTAAATGATTTACCAAATACCTTTTCTACTACAGGATCAAGAACCTTTATAACAGCTTCATTATCAGTGAAACGAGCAGGAAGATCTAAATAAAGACCTAAACTTACATTACTTGTAGCGCCTGCATAAACAGTATATACATCGAACTTATCAGCTGGATTTGTAGTAATGAAATCCTTTGATAATTCTTCATCCGCAAAAATATTAGTAGAATGAACACTCACCTTTACTTTTGCCTTCTTAACAGTAATAGTTGTCTCACCGCTTGTGCTTGGACGATAATCACTATTGCCTTTATAAGTGATTCTTACTTTCTGTTCACCTGCTGGCATCTGTGGATAATCCAATAAAGTAACTTTACCACCTTCAACAGGAGCCCACTGTTTTATACCACCATCAATATTACCAGCAACAACATTTGTACCAAAATATTCATAAGTGAAATCATCTACTGATAATTCATCTTTTGAAGGTAATGTAGACTTACTGAAATCAATTGATTTAAATAAAGCCTTCTTCATTTCCTGTGCATCCATATTATAAGTAACAGATGTACCTTCTTTAAGTGTAACTGCAGATTCTAAACGATTGTCTTCTACATTTACTGTTACAACAATATTACCGCCTTTATATTCTTTTGTCGCATTCCAAGAAAGTCTGATTTCCCAAGTACCTGCTTTAAACTTGTTAAGATTTAAAGCTGCACTATTGCTTAATTCATACCATACATCTAAAACACTTGTTGGATCTGCATTGTATTCAACCTTGAAATCTTCAAATGATAATTCAGGATTTGTAGACTTGATAACTGCTTCATAAATAGCCTTTGCAATTGCATCATAGTCATAAGACTGATCCTTATTGAACTTCATAGAAACGTTATAAGGACCTTCATTAGTCACTACATCTACAGTAGCACGGTCTACTACATTGATTGTAGTTTCTACAGTACGAGGCTTATAATCCTTGCTTCCCTTATAAATAATTCTGATTGTCTGTGCACCTTCAGAAATTGCAGGATAATTAACTACATCCTTACCACCTTCAAGTGCAACCCAAGCCTGTGATGGAACACCTAAAGTTTTAGTAGATGCATAATACTGAATAGTTACATCATCAACAGTTAAATCTGGAGTAGATGATTCAACTACTTTATTAAAGATATCTTCTCTTACTTTATCATAATTGACTGTTGCGTCATCGTTGTAAGCAAGTTTAATAGTCTGTCCTTCATTCACTGTGATGTCTGAAGGTGTACGATCCTTTACAGTGATGTTGACTTCTTTTTCTGCACCATAGTAAGTATCATTTCCATTGTAAGAAATTTTAATTTTCTGAGTCCCTTCAGAAATTGCTGGATATTCTTCAAAAGTATCTTTACGACCTTCAAGAGAAGTCCAATCTTTTTTCGGTATACCCTCAAAAATAACTTTACCAGTCGCATAATACTGAATATTAACATCATTCACTGTTAATTTTGGATTACTGCTCTTTACAACACTATTAAAGATGTTTTCTTTTAAAGCATCATAATTCACATTTGCATCTTCATCATAAGGTAATGTAACTTCAACGCCTTCATTCACTTCAATGGCACTATTAAGCTTTGCGGCTTTAGTTACAGTCGCTTCAGTATTAGTCCCTTTAATTCTTACCTGATAACTTCCGTCACGATTTGCAGCTAAAGATGGATGAGTGTAAGTAAAAGGAGTCTTCTTTGAATTAAATCCATTAATTGAACCCCATGCAGTATTCTTTAAAAGACCACTTTTCCCTTCACACTGGTATTCCCACTCAATCTTTGAAGTGTCCACATTGTCTAAATTCTTAATTAATGCCTTATTAAGAATTTCTGTTACCTGTTCTACTGTTGCATCAGATGGAATAAGCACTGTCGCATTCTGTAATACAGGAGATTCTGTTGTTGTTTGTACAACTGGTGTTGTATCTAATGCATGTACATTAAATACGCGTGCTGGCTGTGCAAGTGGTGCGACAATCATGGCAGTCGCAACAACTTCAACCAAAATCTTCTTTGTCTTCATTTATTTTCCCCTTTCATTATATGACTCTTTAATCATACCAAAAAAATTACAGTTCGACTACTAAATAAATCTTAAATGTTGGAAAAAGGTTACATTTACCAAGAAAATGTAAACAAATGAATTATTCGTGCGAAAAATGAACACTTTTTGTGTTTATATAATTTTATTCTACACATAGAAAAAGAGGATAGCCATGCTATCCTCTCACTCATTATTCTTCATCTTCAGACATCATTGAGTCTAATACTTCCTGTACAAATGCATATTCTTCTTCTGTTTCAATAGGAAGAATATTATCTGCATCCTCAGGATCTACCTGTGAAGCATAGATATTCAACTGATCATCTTCATCTGAACTGTTATCTGTATAAATGATATATTCTTTTCCTGTTGCGTCATCTGTAAATCCTAAGATAACTTCACAAGTCACTTCTTCACCATCTACGTCTAGTACGAATGTATCTTTCATTAGATTTTTACCCTATTTAAATGCCAGATATCCTTTACATAATCTTCAATAGTTCTATCACTTGAGAAATGACCACTCTTCGCAATATTAGCTAAGCACATCTTAGACCAGTTCTGACGATTCTGATATAAGTTGTTGATCTTTTCCTGAGCAAGTCTATAGCTTTCGAAATCTTTTAATAAGAAGTATTCATCATTTCTGCTCATTAATTCATCAAAGATAATTTTGAATTCTTCTCTTGATGGATGGAAAGTACCATCGACTAATGAATCAACAACCTTCTTGATGTTTGGATTATTGTTGTATTCATTCCAAGAATTATAAGTACCTTTTGCCTTTAATTCGTTGACTTCATTATCCTTCATACCGAAGATTACAATGTTGTCATCACCAACTAAGTCAGCAATTTCTACATTGGCACCATCTAATGTACCAAGTGTTACAGCACCATTCATCATGAACTTCATATTAGAAGTACCACTTGCTTCCTTACCAGCAGTAGAGATCTGTTCAGATACATCTGCAGCAGGAATAATCTTTTCCGCAATAGTAACACCATAATTTTCAATAAATACAACCTTTAAGTATTTATTTGTTTCTGGGTCATTGTTTACCTTATCCGCAACGCTGTTGATTAACTTAATAATCTTCTTAGCTAAATAGTAAGAAGGAGCAGCTTTTGCACCAAAGATATAAGTATGTGGATAGATTCTGAAACTGCTATCTTCTTTCATTCTCTGATATAAATAGATAATATGCATTACATTTAATAACTGTCTCTTGTAAGCATGTAATCTCTTAACCTGAATATCAAAGATAGAATTAACATCTACATCAATACCATTATGTTCCTTGATGTAATCTGCAAGAATCTGTTTTCTCTGCTGTTTTACATTGTAGAATTTACTCTGAGTAATTGAGTCTTCTACAAATGGTGCTAATTTCTGTAAATCATCAGGTCTATGCATCCAGCTATCCCCGATTGATTCATTGATTAATGAAGTTAACTGTGGGTTACAATATGCAAGCCATCTTCTATGAGTCACACCATTCGTTTTATTGTTGAACTTGTTAGGATATAAAGTATCGAAATCCTTCATTTCTCTTTCTTTTAAGATGTCAGAGTGAAGCTGTGCTACACCATTAACACTAAATGAACCTGCTATCGCAAGTCTAGCCATATGTACTTGACCATCTTTAATGATCATAACTCTCTGTAATAAGTCATTATCATTTTCAGTCTGCTGTTTTACAAAGCCAATGAAACGTCTATTGATTTCTTCAATGATCTGATAAACTCTTGGTAATAAGTCTCTCATCATATCAACAGGCCATTTTTCTAATGCTTCAGCAAGGATTGTATGGTTTGTATATGCACAAGTCTGACATACGATATTCCATGCATCATCCCATTCCATTCCATAATCATCAATAAATACACGCATTAATTCAGGAATAACTAATACCGGATGTGTATCATTTAACTGAATAACGTTCTTTTCATGGAAGTTAGTTAAATCAGGATATACTCTTAAATGTGCACGAATAATTGAATTAATACCAGCACATACAAAGAAATACTGCTGTTTTAAACGTAATACTCTACCAGCATGAGTAGAATCATCAGGATATAATGTCTGACAGATATCATTCACTTCCTGAGCATACTGACGGAAATCCTTATTTGTAGGAATATTTTCACTAGGTTCAGCTTTCCATAATCTTAATGTATTAGTCACCTTAGTATCATTACCAACAATTGGCATATCATAAGGAACAGCACGTACTGCTTCATAATCTACATGCTTCCATCCACCAGTTGCATCATCCCAGATTACTTTACCCCAGAATTTAACTTCTGTTGCATGTTTAGGTTTTCTTACTTCCCACATATTACCTAAACGTAACCACTGGTCTGGTACTTCTACCTGATATCCATTTTCAATCTTCTGTTTGAAGAAACCATAATCATAACGAATAGTATTACCGAAAGCTGGATAAGATAAAGAAGCTAAAGAATCCATGAAGCAGGCAGCAAGACGGCCTAAACCACCATTACCTAAACCAGCATCAGATTCTAATTCTTCTAGATCATGGATATTAATACCATAATCAGCAAGACCTTCTTTTGCAATTTCATAAATACCTAAGTTCATCATATTGTTGACTAGTAGACGACCAACTAAGAATTCCATTGAGAAATAGTGAACCTGTTTCTGCTGCTTAGCCTGAACTGCCATCTTTGTCATAGCCCAGTTAACAGATGCATAGTCACGTACCATAGTTTCAAGAACCATGAACTTTTCTGTTAAATGTGCTTCTTCTACTGTACGACCATATGACTCAATGATTCGCTTAGAAAACTCATATTTAAATCTGTCTCTTAT
>ERZ1026882.1169-NODE-1169-length-11706-cov-7.080336_pt1 | contig 11706 bp, 5 predicted proteins | sample MGYA00380171_ERZ1026882 | MGnify/ENA primary metagenome ERZ1026882 (study PRJEB33269, sample SAMEA4719807) | human gut metagenome | biome: human-associated habitat; feature: organic feature; material: feces | place: Cameroon | collected 2013-10 ...
ATCTACACGTAAGGAGTCGTCGGCAGCGTCAGATGTGTATAAGAGACAGGAATTCTAAGATAACTAACAAAACATCCGGACAGGTCCTATCAAGCGACCTGTCCGGATGTCTGTTTTATATAATATTAGGAAAAAAGTCTTGTTATTTTATACTAAATCAATCCCATAAGCTTTGGTACTCCAAGTGACAGCGCTGGAATAAATGTAATAAGCATAAGTAATATAATTAAACCAATAAAATAAGGTATAAGCTTAGGTGTTACTTTCTCGATTGATACATTTTCTATACCGCAGCCTACGAATAATACAGAACCAACAGGTGGTGTAATATTACCAAGACACATATTGAATATAAGCATTACACCAAACTGGATATCTGTCATTCCAAAGCTCTGTGCGATAGGAAGGAAGATAGGTGTAAATATAAGTATAGCTGGTGTAATATCCATAAACATACCAACAACCAGAAGTATAATATTCATTAATAAGAATATTACAACCTTATTAGTTGAAATGCTTAATAATCCGTTACTTATGGCTGCTGGTATTCCAGAATAAGCCATAACAAATGACATCGCTGATGATGCTGATATAAGGAAAAGAATTACTCCTGACACCTTAGCTGATTTCTTAAGTATCTCTACAAATGTCTTAAAATTCATGCTCTTGTATATGATAGAAAGTATGAGGCAATACAGAACTGCAATACCAGCACCTTCTGTTGCTGTAAATATACCTGATACAATACCACCAATAACAATTATTATAAGAAGTAATGATGGGATAGCATCAACAAATATCTTTAAAATACTTACTGACTTATCTCTTCCAACAGCCTTTATGCCTAACCTCTTTGCACCAATGAAGGCGACTATCATACATACAACACCCATCAATATTCCAGGTACATAGCCTGCCATAAACAATGTCGATATAGATACACCACCTGCAACTGTTGAATATACAATGAATGCCGATGTAGGTGGAATAAGAAGTCCTGTTGGTGCTGAAGCTATGTTAGCTGCTGCCGCATAAGCAGGATCATACTTCTGCTCTTTTTCAATAGGACTCATACATCCTCCTATTGCAGAAGCTGCTGCTACTGATGAACCAGATAATGCACCAAAGAGCATATTTGCAAGAATATTAGCCTGTGCAAGGTTTCCTGGAATCTTTCCTACGAATATCTGTGCAAAGTTAATAAGTCTCTTGGCTATACCACCATTATTCATAATATTACCTGCAAGGATGAATAATGGAACTGCTAAAAGCGAAAAGCTTTCAACACCCGAATTCATTTTCTGCATAGTTATGAATGTTATCTGATCCCATGACAGCGTTGACATGGCAGTTACAATTGACGAAGCAATAATACTTACTGAAATAGGAACCCCTAAAAACAGAAGTACACCGAATACAACAAATAATATTACTGTAGTTACTGCAATACTCATATTTACCTCCTATTCTACCTTAACACCGGTTAAGTCTTCATATATATTAATAATCTGTGCAACTACTATAAAGATACCTGAAACAGGGGATACCGCATATACAAGTGTTCTTGGAATACCAAGAAGTGCTGAATACTCTGCCCTTGCTGACATTGCCAGCTTAAATCCACCAATTACAAACACGAACACTGCAAGTAAAAGAATAAGTACATCTATAACCAGTAATAATATTTTTCGTTTATTACCTGTGAGCTTATCTTTAATAATAGTGAGTGACATATGGTCTCTTGTAAAGAAAGCATATGCAGCACCTATAAAGGCTGTCCACATAAGTGAGTATTTAACAAGTTCTTCTGTAAATGCTGCTGGTTTGCCAAGCACATATCTTGTAAACACCTGCCATAATACTAACGAAGTCATAAACACAAGCAGAACAACACTCGCTGCTGATAATATCTTATTCATAACATTTTTAACTTTAACAAGTATATTAATCATAGTTACTCTCCTTTCCTTATCTCATCTATTCTGTCAAGTAAAGCTGCAACACCTGTATACTTATTTCTATACTCGGTAACAAGACCTGCTGTTGCACTTCTGAATGCTTCCTTATCTACATCATAAATAAATTCAACACCCATATCCTTTGCCTGTGCTACTGCCTCATCTATTGCCTTGTCCCACATAACCTTATGAGACTGTGTAGCATCCTTTGCACACTGCAGTATAATCTTCTGATCATCCGGCTCTATATTATTCCATACCTTTGAGCTCATAACCATAACATCAGGTATCATGGCATGCTCATCAACCGAATACACCTTACATATCTCACCATGCTTACCTGTTGTAAGCGCTGTTTCATTGTTCTCTGTTCCATCTATAATACCTGTTGAAAGGGATGTATATATGTCGCCATAGGACATTGCTACCGGTGTTCCACCAAGTGCTGTAAGCATATCCGTCTGTGACTTCATATCCTGGACACGTATCTTTATTCCTTTAAGATCCTCTGGCTTACGTATAGGCTTATCTTTTGTGTAGAATGAACGGGAGCCTGATGTAAAGTATGTTAAGGTTACGAATCCATCATCTTCTGATGACAGGAAGAAATCCTGCATTTTATCAGAATCCATTATTTTATAAAACTCATCAATATTACTAAATATATAAGGAAGACCAAATGTATTATAAGCATCATTATATGTTGCAAGACCTGGTGCTGATACCTTTGTCATAGCAATAACACCTGCCTGAAGCTGCTCAAGATTCTCTGTCTCTGAACCAAGCTGTCCATTAGGGAATATCTTGATTATTATTCTTCCGTTAGTCTTCTGCTTAACCTCTTCTGCGAACTGCAGCATAGCTATATGTACTGTATGGCTTTCTGACAAACCATGTGCCAGCGTTAATACCATAGGATTTTCTGCAGTAGCTTCCTTACTGTTTGATGCGCTATTTGTTCCACAGCCTGTCAGCCCAAATGAACATATAAGTGTAACTGTAAGCAAAACAGCAATATATTTTTTCATTTTTTTCAACATATTATACCTCATTTCTGTGCACTCATTTTTTATATGTCAGCTACTGGTCATGTGCACAATAACCTGAAGTTGTTCATTGCACTATTTCTCTTGCTCGTAACAGCCTGCTTTTGCCTGATGCTATTACATTCCAATCATATCAAAGACTTCAAATGATATAAGCACCTGATGGTTTTTCTTTGGATTAGGATACTTTACCTGTACTGATTTCTTAGTCTGGCTGTAATACCATCCAATGTCACTTTCCTCGTATTTTCTTCTATGAAGGAAATGTGGCACTTCCTTTCCATCAAGCTGTACATAGAATGGTGCTTTCTCCCTATGTATCACATCAAGTTCCATTGTTTCTGCTGTGTTCTCATAACTGCCTTCATATTCAAAATCGATATATGTCTTTGCACCAGCTTTAACACTAATATCAGTTTTTAAGTAGCTGCCATTCTTATAATCATTAGTTTTTCCATCATCATCATATATAGTGAATGAAGAATCTATATCAGGTGCCATTATTATATGAAGTGAATCAACCTTATCATTCATAAGATTGTTAAGCTCATTACCAGCCATCGGAATAATAGCCCCACTCTTTATAAACATTGGAATTGAACTTATATCCACCGGTACATTTATAGTCTTGCCGCCTTCATATTCGTTTCTGGTATAATAATCATAAAAACGTATATTTTTATCTCCTGTATCAGGTAAATATACCTCTCTTATCTCTGCACCCTTTTCTACAACATTTGCTACAAGTAATGAATCGCCCCACATAAAATCCACGCCTTCATTATATGTATTACTATCGTTCTGAAATACCATAAACATTGGCTGCATAATAGGAAGCCCTGTCTTATGTGCCCTGTATTCAAGCGAATAAAGATAAGGAGACATAGAATATCTAAGTTTAATTGCAGTTCTAATATAATCCTTCATGCCACTATACATCCATGGCTCCGTAACTGTATTATCAGTATTTACTGAATGTATTGAAAATCTTGGCATGAACACACCATTCTGCACCCATCTTACAAAAAGCTCAGGCTCTGGTGACTCTCCATAGAATCCACCTACATCACAACCGTGATTTGCAACGCCAGAAAGTCCCATACCAAGTATAGTTGCTATGTTATACTTTAATGCATCCCAGCATGTAAGATTGTCACCTGCCCACACCTGTGCATATCTTTGTATACCTGCGTGTCCCGAACGGCATACTGAAAATGGTCTTATATTCTCATTATATTCCGTTACTGCCTCATTAGAGAGCTGGCACATGATATTACTCATTACCGGCTTTAGCTCACCAATAGTACTTCCTTTACCTTCAAAATACACTCTTGCATCCTTATCAACCATAGAATCATATTCACAGTTATCATTCCATACTGATTCACAGCCATACTTTATAAGTCCCTCTTTCAGGTATTCTTTCCAGTATTCTCTTGTCTGCTCTTTGGTGAAATCTACAAATATTCCAGTTCCACCCCACCATGTACCTTTACCGGGTTCATCCTTTATGCTGTCATATACAAACATATCCTTTTTCTTCATATCCTCCAGATACGGATGAACCAGGAGCATTCCAGGTTTAACATTAGGCGAAACAACTATGCCCTTTTCCTTCATTTTTGCAAACCATTCTTCTGGATTCTTGAATCTTTTATAATTCCAGGTAAAGCTGCATCTTTTAATTCCCTGCTCTGTCTCTACTGCACAATATCCTGATGAAAGCTGGAAGCCGTCTACAGGAATTCCTTCTTCTCTGGTAGTATCTATAAATTCAAGTATCGCATCATCACAATCCTTAGGAAGCTCTGGATAATACATTGAAGAACCAAGATATCCAAGTGCTGCCTTTGGAAGAAGTATTGACTTGCCTGTAAGATCTGTATATCTGCTTATTACTTCTCCTATTGAAGGTCCTGCTATAAGAAAGAGATCTATATCTCCGGCATCTGATCTGAAGCTTGAGTAACGATGCCAATAATTTCTCTTTTCACGTCCCATATTAAAGTCACATTCTGCTGTTGTATGATAGAAATATCCAACTGCTTTATGGGTTGAGCCTGAAAGCTTTATATAAAATGGGATATGCTTATACAACGAATCTGTTTCCTTAGGATTGTAGCCCATTGCATCACCAGGAGCCATATTCATATACTTTTCAGCCTTATTAATATCTCCCCCTTTCTCACCAAAGCCATAAAAGTAGTCATCCGCTTCTATCTGGCTTGTATGTATCCGCCTTTTATTTGAATCCTCTCTATATGCAAGATCTGTAATATCTGCATGTAATAATGTTCCATCTTTATCATATACACATATACGGAATGGATTCTTTTCAATTTCTATACGAAGCTTACTTCCGCAAATAACTGCCTTGTCAGCTCCATCCACAAGCTCTGAGTATGCCACTTCAACTCTTTTTCTATAGCCCTTTAAAAACTCATCTGTTCTTGAGTCCCATGCTGTCATAGCAAGACTATATGAAGCTTCATCCCAGTCTCCATCAAAGCCGGCTCTTATTCTGATTATTTCATCTGTGAGAAACCATATTCTTATTTCTACTGAATCTGTAATAACCGAATAATAGTTAGTGTTATAGGTTACATTTCCTGCCTTATAACATATTCTCATACTATTTTTTATCTCCTTTCAGTAATCTGATAATCTCTTGTTTATGTTTTGTTTATAATTAATTTATACAACTATTCAATAATTAAAACTATACAGATATTGACAGGATAAATTGGTTTTTTTACATTTCTTGCACTTTCAAGCTTTTAGTTGTATACTACTTATAATATATTAAATATAACTATACAGTTGTGAAATGTATAAATATTGCTTTATATAAACAATTATTACACGGTTAATATATCTGGGAATATGTTAAGAGCAGCTTTAGAACAGCTCTTAATAAGCATAGAATTGGAGAAGATTATTATGATAGATGTAGCACAGAACCTTATGTCACTTGGTGAATCCATAGCTGCAGCACATACGGCCAGCGTCAACGATAATATGATACGTTCGCACTATCACGATTATTATGAATTGTATTTTTTAGATAATGGTGAAAGATATCACTATATAGACGATAAATTGTATAAAACCGAGGCTGGTGATTGTATTATATTCCCACCTCAGACTATGCATCGTTCCTACAGTGAACAAGGATGCACATTTTCAAGGATTGTACTTTATTTCAGGCCGGACATAATTTCATCGGATGCCCTGAGGCAGAAGCTTGCAGACTCATACTGTGTATACAAGTCTGATACGGAATCATTAAAAATGTTAAGAAGGCTTATGTACTATTTTCTTGAAGCCCAGAACTCAGCCTCAGCATACAAGCAGGAACAGATGGAAGCACTTGTGAATCTTATAATTATTATAGTTCTTGAAATGAAAGAGAGCACCATTGGTATTGAAAGACATAACAGAACAACGCAGATTATTAACTATATCAACAACAACTATGAACACGACATATCACTTGATGTTCTTGCAGATATGTTTCATATAAGTACTTACTATCTTTGTCGTGAATTTAAGAAAAATACTAACCGTACTGTTGTTGACTATATAAAACACACGCGCATAATGAACGCAGAACGTTTATTCAAGGAAACTGATAAAAATGTCACCGAGGTTGCAACGCTGACCGGATTTTCCAACCTCACACACTTCAACCGCGTTTTTAAAGAAATAGCCGGAGTAAATCCTTCACAGTATAAGAAGTTACATGCAAAGAATTAATTACTCCTGATTAAAAAGCCTGTCATATGACTGTTCGAAATCATCTAGTAATTTATTTATTTTTTCCCGGTCATATAAACCTTGTACCTTCCAAAACATAAGTATGCTGTTGAATTCCTCTTCCCTTTTATCTATAAATCCAATACACAAATGTCCATTATACATTGCACTATCCGTTTCCTGGCAGGCAAAGCAGCCGGTATCTTCATTCAGTCTTGAACAATCTCCACAGGTAAGCTCCTTTTTTTCAGGAATATAATGGCAGCTATCTTTTTGTCTTATACAAAAAGCTGGAACTCAGATTCTACAAATGAACCAGAATTCCAGCAATTTATTATTTTACTCCATTTTAAATTTTATCTGTAAACTTATTTTTCTTACCAAATACTATTACTCCTGCTCCTCCTATTACAAACATAAGAAGCCATGCTAATGTACGTTTGTCATCTCCCGTATCAGGAGTCTGTTCTTTTACTGCTTCTGTCTTAGCTTCTTTATCCGTATCGGCCGCAGATGTTATATCGGCTGGTGGTGTTACATCTGCCGGTGGTGTTGTACCTTCCGGTGGTGTTGTATCTTTAAGCTTTGCAATAACAGTCTGTGATTTTTCAATTTCAACAAGCCCATCCTGCCTGATGTAATATCTGTCACAAGCATTACAATACCAGTATTCAATATTTCCTTCATCTGTCATAGTAGCTTCCTTTGCCGCTACTAAATGCAAGTCCTCATGTATACTCATATTGTAAGTGCCATATTCTTCACCACATATTGTACACAACGCTTTTTTCACACAGGTTGCATTTCCTCCTGTATGTCCACACTGATAATTACAAACTTTGCACACACCGTCTTTCCAAATATGGGCTTCTACATTAGTAATATCGGCACCGCAGCAGTCATATTTTTTCTGATGTGTTTCTGCTGTCTGTTCCCATACTTCATTGCCGCTGTGATTTGCCAGATTTTTTTCTGTATATTCCTTGCCGCAGTTTTCGCATACAGCACCCTTTGTACAGTTTGCTTCTCCTCCGCTGTGCACGCATGCATAATTACATACTTCACAAACGCCGTCTTTCCACTTATGACTTTCTTTTTCTAACGTTACTTTGCCACAGCAATCATATTTCTTTTCATGCTCTGTCGCTGTCTGTGTCCATTCTTCTGTTCCAGTATGATTATCTGCATTTATTTCTCCATACTCAATATGGCAAATATCACAAACTGCTTTCTGCGTACAGGTTGCATTTCCACCTGTATGGATGCAGTCATATCCACAGACACTACAACGACCGTCTTCCCAATTATGGGCTTCTACATTAGTACTATAGGCACCGCAGCAGTCATATTTTTTCTGATGTGTTTCTGCTGTCTGTTCCCATACTTCATTGCCGTTATGATTTGCAGGGTTTAATGTGCCGTATTCTGCATTACACTCTGTGCAGACGGCTCTCTTTTTACATGTTGCCTCTCCTCCCGCACAGTTTTCTGTTTCTACTTTTGTACATCCTGCAGTTATACATTTGCGGGTATGCGTACCATTACCGTTTGACTTCCACTCATCATATATATGTTCTGCCTTTGCTGCTGTAACAACCTCACCACATTCACATATTACAGGCGTTGTACAATCGCCATCATCTGTACCGCTATGTTTTGTTTTTTTTGTTGTTACCGTACAGCCGTCATTCTCGCACACCTTCCAATGACTAGTATCGTCTTTTGTCCAGGTGGCACTAAACCTATGGCTTGTCTGTGCTGGAAATGTTTGCTGGCAGACAGAGCAGGTCGATTCCTTCGTGCAGTCACTGTTATTTATTGTGTGGTCTGCATTTACTGTAATAGACAGATAAATGCTGTATCCTTCACTATCTGTCAATGCTATTGTCTGTGTGCCATCTGCCGCAGACACAGTATAAGCACCGTCAGCGTCAGATGTAAGTATTTTATTTCCTGCCATTACCTGTGTATAATCAGGAGAAGTCACTTTAAACTTTGCGTTCTTACAGTACACTCCATTATTTTTAATTCCGTCTACTACTGTATCTGGATCTATCGCTTCATAATAATATGTAACTGTCTGTGTATCTGATGTATACACACCCCTTTTATTGCCTGTTTGACTTGAAAAAGTATATCCTGATGGAATCTTAATATTATCAGGCACCGCATAATTCGTTCCAGGTCTACCCTGAAGTGTAATCGATTCACGTAGTTTCTGCCCACTATCTTTTATCACATAATTAACAATTACTTTTCCTTTGTCTGAGGTTACAGCCACAGCCTCAAAGCTTTCCCTGTCTACAAGAAGCATTGTAGTATATGCAGGAACATTTACAACTGAGCCAAACACTTCACCAAGTGATGTAACTCCTGCACCTTCGCCGTTAGCAATAACAACCCAGTCTGAGGCAGCTCTTGTCTGAACCGGAATTGTGATTTCTTTTGCCACATCTGAATCATTATTTAATACTGCCATAGTGTCCCATTCATCAGCTTTGGTACCTGTAAGCACATAAGCTTCCGAATCTGTTATTTCCTGACTATTCGCAAGCGGTGAAAATGCTTTTCGTATCTGCATAAGTCCTCTGTAATATGAGACTACATCTGCGTAATCTGCCGAATCCTTCCATTCAAGGTAACTGCTGCCTGTTTCTTTAACGCTGTTACACATTTCCTCTCCGCCATCCATAAACAATGTTCCCGGCGTGGCATATTTCATTGCTGCTTTCTGCTTATAGATTTTTACGGCTTTTTCATTTCTATCGCCATAAGTACCACCTGTTGTACCAATAATTTCATCATAAACTGAAGTCTTATTCTGCCTTTCTTCTTTGGTATAATTATCTCCCCAGATAACCAGATTGGCATCTTCCTCAGCCAATGATTTCTTTATCTCATCCAGCCATTTATATACACGTGATGCGCCTCTGTACTTCATATTTACACAGTCAATCAAATCCAGCGAAAATCCATCCACATGATATTCCTCTGCCCAGTATTTCATGGAATTAACCATATAAATACGGTACATCTTGCGCTCTGTGGCAAACTCATTGCCATATCCAGTATTTGTTGTATATCTGCCTCCGGAATTATTTATTCTGTAAAAAAAGCCCGGAACTGACTTTTCAAGAGAATTTTCCTCTGAAGCATGCGTATAAGGCATCTCCATCACAACAGAAAATCCTGCATTATGGAGTGCCTGAATCATCTCTTTACATTCTTTTATTACAGCCTTGCAGTTCGACGGATTGGAAGCATAACTTGTCTCAGGTGCATTATAATTTAAAATCTCATATTCACTGTCAGCCTCATAATCCGCAAACGGTGCAAGCTGTACTGTCGTAACACCGAGCTCCTTCAAATAATCGATACCTGATACAAGCTCTCCCGCACTATTTACTTTTGCACCCTCTTGCGTAAATGCACTATACTTTCCACCAGCCGTCATACCCGATTCAGCATCTGATGAAAAATCCTTGACACTTATCCTGTAAACAGTATTGGCTTTTGTTGAATCAACATATACGTGCCTGTCGTTATCCCAACCTTCAGGTGATATTGTAGAAGTATCTGTAATATATGAATACTTTCCATCTTCACTGACAGCAATCGAATATGGATCCTGAATATTATATGTTTGTGTTTGATCGCTGTCCTTATGATAAGCATCTGTTGTGGTAATCGTATAATCATAATAAAAGTCAACCCAATTACCTACAAGCGTTATAGTCCATATACCATTCCATTCTTTACTGCTAGACACCTTCTCTAATGTATAAGATCCTATCTTACAGGCATTACTAGCATTACCCGCACCTGCTTCATAAATATTAACTTTTACACCTGTTGCCGCAGGGGCCCATATATTAAATTCTGTTGCATCCTTTGTATATGTCACTCCAAGCTGACTACCCTTACGCGTATCCCCCCATTTATCAACATATGTTCCATCATAGGCATATTCATCATCAATATTTGCTGCCGCCTGACTATATGAGCTCTCAACAATCGTGGGTATCATTTTGCTGTTATCTGCTGAAAAACCAGTCACAGCACTGCTTGAAAATACCATTCCGATAGATAATACTACCGCAGCAAGCTTTTTTAAGTTTGAATACCTCATAAACTCTTCCTCCTTTTATCGCACTTCTTGTATTTTTGACAACATTTTTACAATATTTTTAACATTATAAAACACTATAATAATTGATTCGTAAAACGATTCGTAAAACTATTATAAAAATACGTTGTATCTTACTTACATCATATTATACAATAAAAGGCATTTAAAAAAATGCCATCTGCGTGAAATGACATTTTTTCGACACGAACGATATAAAATTATAATTTTCTTTTGAACAGCACTTACCAGATTTTCATTATATGCTGCATAATAAGACTTACAATTGTAATTCCACACCAGCATGCTGCCCCAACTACAATAGGCTTTCCACCTGTTTTGATAAGCTGCAGCACATTACTATTTAATCCAATTGCCGCCATTGCCATAATAATCATAAACTTTGATAATTCCTTAACCGGCTGAAACACTTCCACATCAATTCCCATATGTACACAAACTGTCGTAACAATTGCCGCAAGCACAAAATAAAGTATAAACATTGGAAATGACTGTTTCAGACTAAAGCGCATTCCCTTTTTTCCATCTTTTGCACTCTTTTTTGCTCTTATCAAAGATAATCCAAGTGTAATCGGTATGATTGCAAGTGTTCTTGTAAGTTTTACCGTAACTGCCTTATTTAAAGTTTCGCTTCCTAGCTTCCACATACTATCCCAGGTAGAAGCAGCAGCCGTTACAGATGACGTGTCATTAATTGCAGTTCCCGCAAAAATGCCAAATGCATCGCCATGCACAGTATCGAATCCTATTGCTTTTCCAAGTATAGGAAAGAAAATAGCTGCAAGTACATTAAAAAAGA
>ERZ1026882.1172-NODE-1172-length-11675-cov-14.142771_pt1 | contig 11675 bp, 8 predicted proteins | sample MGYA00380171_ERZ1026882 | MGnify/ENA primary metagenome ERZ1026882 (study PRJEB33269, sample SAMEA4719807) | human gut metagenome | biome: human-associated habitat; feature: organic feature; material: feces | place: Cameroon | collected 2013-10 ...
AAAATACAAAATAAGAATGTAGGTTTTCCGACATTTTTATATGCCATATTTCCTATATTCTTATATTAGCATTTGCAACATTTTTCCATCTGTTCCAGAAGTAAAGTGTATCATATGTGTATCACGATACATTTATTCGTGATACACATCAATACATTTACAAAATTATTATAACACATAACATACTTGTAAGCCACCAGAAATTTTATTTCTTTATGCTTGACCCCCTTGGCACTTTGGATATTTTCTCTGCCAAATATCAGAGCCATTTGCAAAATACTTATGACCACAATCTAAACATTCCATCTGATAAAACCACTGGTTATTATCTGTCCCTGGCTTTGATGTCTTACCAAGGTTTTTCTGATTCTTCTTATTAACATATCCAGCCTCTGTAGATTTAAGTTCCATCTGAACGCTCCTCTCTATTGGATGATTTTTTATATGCTTCACTACCTTTGTAAACTTATCTTTTCAATAATTTTTCTCATCCTTATTCCTTGTTCGAAACTAAAACTCGTAATACATCTTCGAAGTATATACGTCGAGCTCCTTGACAGTTCAATATGAATACCTTGATTTAAAATTTCCTCCCATAATTCAAGATAGCTATTAACAATTTGATTTGGCTTTTCTTTATTTACAACACACACATAATACTCCATAACACTTAGGAGTTCCTTTTCCTCATCTACTCCTTCTTTTTCTTTTTTACAATGTTCTATTATCCATTCTTTTATTAACAATAAATATGTTTGCAAATCCTCGCCTTCAAAAAAATACATTTTTTTACAAATACTTACTATCTCATTACCACTTGCATGTTGTAAATTGGTTAAGCAAAAATACTCAGTTATCTCTTGTTCTATTCCAGCTTTTTCTTCTTGTGAGATGACATTATTTTTAAAATTATCAAGGAATCCCATACTATCATTTAGCTGTAACAACCAATTTGACAATTCTTGTAAAGTATACTTTAGCCTCTTGCTTTCATTTAATTGAGTAATTTGTGTTAGTACAATATCTGCAAAATTATTTGCAACAACAAGAGAATCTTTTTCTGTAAAAGTCAAATAAGTCTCACTTCTCCTAAAATAATTATATATGTATATAATCAATTGCCAAAATATATTAAGGACAATTTTGTCACTATCTTGTAACCATTGATTCCCCCTTTTAAATACATCATCCTCTGAATTATTCGCTAGTACATTCTCAAATAATTCTATACTATCCGGAAATAAATCTTCTATGGAAAACAATCGAGTTTCATTTTCCAACATATAACGAATGATGTATACAATATAATCTTCTCTCGATTTTATTTCTGACACAATCTTATCAACTATCTCTCCCCAATTTTTGCGATTTAGATTTCTCTGGTATTCTTTCATATCTAAATCCGTAATAAAGCTACTCAGAGAGAGCAATCCTTTTGTTCTCAACAGAGCATCTTGACAGAGTAACATTGCTTGATCAATTCTAAAGTAATGTATTCTCTTATTTCTAGCATCGTCAATGTATTCAATCTTAAACCCTTGGTGAAACAACTCATTTACAATGAATGTTATTGTATATTCTCTCTTCGTTGTTTCGTTTGTTCTTATGATACTACAATCAATTCCCTGTTTCATTGCATCCTCAAGCCATTGATTAAAATGTTCTCGTAGAATAAAATCCTTTTCTCCTAAATAAACAAAATTATCCTCAAATTTTTCTATTATTGGTGCTATTGATGCATTTTTTCTGATCAGATCTCTATAGTATTCTGGCATATCAGCTGTTACAGATAAAACTAACATTCCAATCCCAATATCTTTATATGGAGTGCCACTTTCATGTCTATATACTTCACATATAAGATTAGCTAATGATTGTATTAGTCTATCCTCTAAACCATTTTTCCATTGATTATTTTTGCTAAACCAGTTAAATAACCAACTATAATATTCTTTCCTATATGAATTACCCGGAATTTCACAAAAACCTGAAAACAAGAAATTTGAAAGTTCTAACTCATAATAATTTTGATTACCACTGTCAACACTCTCATTCATCACTGTGCGATATGAAAAGACAGAATAATTAGCTAATAACCAATCTGATACTTGGCATTTCCATAACTCACCTCGTTCAGTACACCATACATATTTCATAAGCTTTATTAATTCTCTTTGCAGGTTATACATGTATCCGGCGGATTCTGGCATTACACCCTGATGTATCATATCATCATCTAATTTACTTTCTGATGCTGTAATATAAACCAAATAATCACACATTATAGAAAGTTCTTCTGGAATCTCTTGACTAACATCCTTTCGGTCTGGCACTTGTTCCAATAACAATTTCACATATTCAAATGGCGGAACAATATATGCATAACCTTCATTAAACATTTGTGTAATAACATTAATATACTTCTCATCCGAAATAATTCTTTGCTCATGTAGTAACTCTACAATATCAGTAACGGAATAGATAAAACAATCATTAAAATTATTGTAACTATTTGCCCATCTATCATCACAAACAAGTATATGACTATTTAAAGATGCATAGTGAAATAAATCCAGAAAATCATTAGTAAATATTTCATTATTTCTTTTATGTTCATTTTCGTAGAAGCCATAATAACCAATATATCCTGCCTCTTTATTCTCTTGAATATCGTTTTTTAAATCTTCCAAAAAAACATAAGCATCCTTTGCCAATTCGACTCGCTTCATTTCACTCTCAATATTATCAAAAATATTGCTAATTACATGAATATTACATTTTTGCGAAATAACTGACACTCCATCCATTTCGAACATTTCTCGCAAAAAATTTTCATCAACTAAAATAGGCAACTTTCCATTATAGCCAACAAGTGTATCAATTAATTCATTTCCTTCTCTTAGTTTTCTACCTCCTTTATATTTATTTTTAAATTCACTATTAATATCTCCTCTCTTTTCCAAAATGGCTAATAATTCATAGGGCGAAATAACATTATTTCTCATATCGTCTGTTATTTTATATGACTCTTCTAATAAATCAGATATAAAATTATCAGAAACTAAAATCAAATTATTACACTTTGCAAGCTCATACGGAACAATATCACCCAGATTAATTCCAGTTTCAACCCAGTTTTTCAAATCGTTTTGTGAAGGTAATTCAATGTAATTAAGCGGTTTTCTTCTCCATGTAGCCACCATTTTTTCCTTTGCTGCTAACATATCAGGTTGACTTGGCAAACATTTATTTTGTTCTGAAGCAATAATATTGCTAATATTTCCCGATATAACTATTGGGTTCCAACACGATTTAATATCATCTAATATCTCAAAATGTTTCATATGAATTAACGAAGAGAAATCAATAGTTATTGCTTGTCCCAATGTTTTCTTTATTTCTTCAATTGAAGCATGATGCCCTCCAAACGTTGTTAATAACAATTGTTTTCCTACTGAATTATTAATATTGTTACTCCATAACTGCTGACAATACAATGTATAACTAGCATTCCCTGAGTGGTCAAAGAATAAGTGATATGGGAATTGACACTTCATATACATTTCATATCGTTTTTTACTTTCTTCCTCAACTTTATCAATCCATTCCTTAGCTTCTTTAAAAGTCAATGTTCTAAAGCAATCCACTTTGTCTAAAGCTTGTAGTTTAACAAATAATTCGGATGCACTATCACTCTTTCCAATTGAATAGAGGAAATTCATTGCCCACATCATTACATTCGGATCGTTATCCGATTGTATCAACGCTTTTTTTACATATTTATCAGACTCGCTAACACTAATTCTTTTATTGTATTCCGCATACATCTGATATACTTCAACATTTTTTATTCCCTTTTTAATGCCGTCTCTTAAAGTGTAAATTGCCTCTTGTTCCTGAACATTCAAATAATAACATTCCGCCAGCAAAAAAAGTATTTTAGGAGAAACTTCTTTACTCCATAAGTTTTCACCTTTTTCTATCGCTTCACTATATTTTCCCAAAATTTTAAGTGCCTGAACTTCATAAAACAAGACCTCTTTTGTAAGACATTCTTCCTGTCCAGATTTTCTAAGCTCGCATACCTTATTCAAACATTCTTCTTGTCTATTTTGTAATGCAAGATATCTTACTATTTTTATGTTTGCCATAGGATTATGAAATTTTTTTAACCAATCGTTGCAATAATATTCAGCATTCTTCCAATCCTGATTTTTTTCATAACAATTAATAAGATTTATCAAATCTATTTCTAGATTTGTTTGCTGATATAATGACAATGCATGATTTATGAGCTTTTCATTTTCCCCAAGCGCCTCTAAAATCATTCCGTCAATTCTCTCTTTTGTAGTTAAATCCATGTCGAATTTATCTAAACTATCTTGCATTTGGCTCAACTGTTTTGAATCATCACAGCATCGTACCGCCAGCTCAAACCAATGACTCATCATGTGCATCTCTTCAAATTTAAAACGATACTCTTTTAACTTTTTATATGCTGACACATAATCCTTTTTGTTCATGAACAAATACACACAAGAAATCATTGATTCAATATTGTTTCCTTTTTTTTGAACAATCTCTGTCGGATCAAAATCTTTTCTAAGTGGTATTTCTTTTCCAGTAACGCAAAAGTAAATAACTGCTTGACACTGATATGGTTCTAATTCCATTAGTTTAGAGGCAATTTTATAACCTTCTTCTCTATATTCATCAGATATTGAAAGTGTATTCAACCACACAACTAATATCTGTTTCTGTAATTCCGTGTTTTCTGCAATTTCAGCCAGTTCATATGCTTTTTGATATAAAGACACTATTTCATTGAATTTTTGCTTCAATTCGCTATTTAGCAAAAGCATTGAATTTACATACATGGAAGGCAACAGACTATCACCATATATCATATTTGACGGAAGTAACTCCCAATACAAAATCACTCCTTCCATCATAATATGAAGTGGCATATCCTTATCTTCTTCATTTACCTTCTTCATATACTGATGCGCTAATGCATAATCTCCGTCCAAGATACATATTAAGGACATCAAATAGTAAGTCCCATCATTAGCCAAATGTTTACTACTTTCAAAAACTTCATACGCATCTTCAATTTCGATATTATATACACATAGTTGTATGTATGTATTTAATATAGATACATTATCAATTGGATAGAGCACTTTCTTGACTTCAACAACATTTCCCTCCTTAAAGAGTTTTTTCGCATTATAATTTCTACAATCATAATCCGGGTTTATTTCCAAAGCTTTCTTGATATATTTTTGTGCATTGCCACTATCCTCATAATCATCAAGATACCAACATGCTTGTAAATAATATAAACGTGATAGCATTTTAGATGGTTTACTTTTACTTCCTCTCACCATCGCTGTCAACTCTCGCAATTCATCCCAGGCCTTTTTTATATTGCCCTTATTCTTAATCGAGAAAATACTTTTCAATTTAATTTCAATTGATTTTTCATAATCTTCAATAGCACCATCTAATTCACAGTAATCCGCAACGTATTTTTCTTTGTAATTCTTTTTTCTTTCATCATAATAACAACCATCTTCACGATACTCCTTTGGTTGTTGCATCTTTCTTAATTCATCTTGTAATTCCGCGTACTTTATTGATAAATACTGAATTCTAACATTGTCGAGCAACTTTTGTATTCTTTTAATACTAATCATTTTTACATCGACAGCTTTTCGGTTATTACCTATTGATTCTATTCCCTGCTCAATCAATATTCCTATCACATTGTTTCTATAAACAACTGGACTTCCAGACATTCCTGCAAAGTTTTCTATTCGAATTTTAGGATCAATTACTAACGTCACATCACCATCATTGACTACATTTTCACTCAAATAGTCATTGATAAATATATTAATAGGATATCCCTCATCCCCTTTTACATGAGGATATCCATACGCTATAAGTTTTTCTTCTTGACTAATGTGATCTTCACAACAAGATATACCCAATGGTTCAATTTGAATTTCATTATCCAATCTTAAAACTGATACAGGATAATCTTCTTCATATGATACAATAGATGCCTTTATATTTATTTCATCTTGACCAGGAATATTTTTAAAGGCAAGTTTTATATCCTCTCCATTTTCAATTGCATCCTCAACACAATGTGTCATCGTTAGTGCTAATGTGTTGCTAATTAGAAATGCTGTACCTTGTTCTTTTCCACAGATGAGTAAAGCTACAGCAGATTTTAAATTATCCATTTCAGTTCACCTTCTACAGATATATTTTCTGCCCTTCCCCTAAATAAACAAACTCTATATCATTCATTCCATAAATTTTCTTTTCAAAATCTGCAACTTTGTCAATTTTATAATTAAAATATATTCTCTTAACATACTCTGTTCTCTTACATGCAATCTTTGCCAATGTTTCTATATCAGGATGATTATACTTTTCTGAATTTGTTGAAACCAAATATGTATCGGATTCTATACATTCAACAAAATCATCACTAATATTATTTGCGGAACCATGATGTGGTAATTTTACTAATGAATACCCCCTGTCTTCTTGTGATAAATACTCTAGAACATCATCAGCTATATTGTCCGCCAAAAACAAGAGCTTCTTATTTCTATATCTAATTATTACTGAAATAGAAGACCTATTCGTAATAGAATTATCTTCACTCATTGGTTCCCTAGAAATTTCTTCAATAGTCATTTCTTCTGTATTATGGTTCGAGTAACATATCTTTTCATTATTTCCATTTCCATCTGTTGGCATACAACGACAATAGTATTCAAAAGCGTCATCAAATAACTTATCTTCCGAAAATACAAATGAGTATTTTGATTTCTTTAAATCTCTCTTCCATTTCTTACCAAGCTTCTCTAAGTCAGAAATATTGGGTTTTAATACTGATATAAAACATTCTTTTCCAAACTGATAATTTATTCCATTATTAATGATAGCCTGCCCCTCAGATTGTTCATTCCAATGATAGCAGCCTTCAAATATTAACCCAGCAAGTGTTGTTCCCTGTATTGCACTAATCGGACTACTCTTACCTAAATTGTAATTTAAGGAAACTTCTCCATTAGCAATAATCTTATTCAATATACTTTTTTCAGATTTACCTAACGTCTGATTTTTATCAAACTGTAAATGCCTATAACTATTATGCCATATATTTTTAATTCTGATTATTTTAGAATCCATATCTGAGCCATTTTCCTTAAGCAGCTCAATTATTCCTCCTATATGATCATTATCAATATGTGTAACAATTAATAAGTCAATTACCTTTCCTTCATTTTTTAACCGAATCAAACGAGTTTTTAAATAATTTCTATATGTTTCTGCAGTTCCACCATCTATAAGTATATGTATATCTTCTTTTTCAATTGTAATTAATATACAGTCCCCCTCATTCGCTGGTAATACTTCTATTTTTATTTCACTTTTCTTATACATATATAAATTTCCTCTAGATAATAATCACATGAAATGTAATATCTAATACTTGCTTGCAAATACTACAATCCGTGTCATTGTTATTGCTGTTGCACCCATCTATTCTAAGAAATCATCCTTAAATTTTCGAAGTACCTCTTCTACCTCTTTCCATATCCAAACATTTTCACCATCATCCTCAAACACTTTTCCATACATCTTAGGACCATCAAGTTTCATCTGAGCATAATTGTTCTTAAAATTAGCAACATATAATTCAGATTTTGACTTGTCTCCGCAAATTTTTTCCATCGTGTCGAGAGTCACGCTTCCGGAGGAATCCTCAGCTGTAAAGAATGCTCTTATAATTTTATGATTGTTCTGATTCGGCTTTGCCGACCAAGCCGGAATTCTTTGAATAGCCTTTCCTGTATAATCTCTATCTGCAATCGCCTTTTTCTTATCAAGACTATACTCTTCGGATATCTCACCAAAAGTTTTTTCAATATACGACTTCACGCAATTCTCAAGAACAGATTCTTGATCTTCGCCTGACAATTGCAATGCCATCATAAGCTTTTCGTATACATCAGAATCAATAGTAAAACATATTTCCTTCTGCATTATGGATACATCCTTTGCTTCCAATACTAGAATACACAGTATTTAGTATTTTGCCAATACTAAATACTAAAGTTTGTTCAATTAAAATGCCCTGAGGTTTGTCCCAGGGCACCATAAGTATCAATATGTTTAATTTGTATAAGACTTCAACTTATCCTCGACATTCAATGTAATTCAATTTTCCATTATAAGCTCTTATTTCAACCAGTATTTTCATAGGTGCCTCAACTTTGGCTTTAGTGTGCGGATGTCCGACAATACAAGGCTGGACTTTAAAACCATAGTCATAAGCGAACTGCTGGAATTTGTTATTAACTTTACTGGCATAATATTCTGTTCTGGCTTCATCCATAACAGTCTTCATGTTATCTGTAACTATTTCATTAGGAACACCACCAAGTGTTTCAAATGCATCATCAAGAAACGAAAAGAGTATATCCTGTGTTTTAGAAAGTGAAACCCTGTATACTCTGAATCTTGAATACGAAAGCAACAGTGCAGGCTCACCTGTTGCATTAACTTTTGAATATGGATTGGTAAATGATTTCCTTTCGGAATGGTGTGAAATGAAAACGAAATTAAATAGTGGAGAGATTTCTCCTAATGAATATTTTGAGTGGAAAATAACATGGCCTCAGGCGTAAATGAAACTATTCACGCACAGCTCACTTTAGTACCATTTTAGTACCACAAGACAAAAAACAAGCTCGCAAATGCCCATTTTACTAGGCTTTGCGAGCTTTTGAAAATTATTCAAACTCTTCCCAGAAGAAGTGTCATCAAATCAAAAATGCTGATTTTATGCGGCATTTCACCGCATCTATTTCATCAAATGTTACTCTTTTCATATCGTTTTCAAAAACTTTAGTAGCAAATTAGTTGCAATTATTCCCTGTTGCTTCTATGAAATCCATGGCAGATATAATCTACTTTTACTATTAAAAACGAATAATCAAATGTGGCTTGCGGGTGCTTAACTGTGCCTGCTGCCACACCCACTATGAAAGGAGCTTTTCTATGAGCAATCAACATAAACATCCAACTATAAGTTTTAGAATCAGCGATGCTGAACGCAAACAAATCGAAGCCCGCATCCTTGCCAGTGGCATGATGAAAAAAGATTACTTTGTCCGTTCCTGCATCTATAACCGCATCTGCGTTGTCGGCAAGAAAGAAACCATATATCCTCTTGTACAGACTGTTAATGCTCTGTATCTGCAATTACTTGAAATGCAGAAAGCATTTACCACACCAAACTGCACTCCCGATACTCTTCCTACGTCAGAAGCCATTAAGGACTTACATATCGAATACACTAATATGCTTACAGCTATTATCGACCTGCTGGATGGTGCAAAATATCTGTGGGAAGGAGACTGTCATGAACAATAATCTTAATTTTCTATTCGGTATGTACGAACCCGCCACAGACTCCATTATCGCCAACATCGATGAGAACACAATTCTTGTTATCCGTTGCAAGGAATGTAATTCCTCTGTTATCTTTGATGACCCGAATGATGTTGTATATCTATACCGGTTGGCAATGGAAACACCTCTGCTTTATGCCAAATTCGCATTGAAAGAAAACGGATTGTAGAATTATGTGGATGCTATGAATTGGTTCAATTATTAGTTCCGATCTGCTTATATTAAGATAAACTTCTTTAACCTTAGCCCAAATGATTATTGAAGTTTATCTTATTCCATTTTCTGCTAATATTCTGCCAATTTCATATAACGCACCAATTTCAAATCTCGCTACCTTATATAATTTTTCATCATTCATTTTATTTCTGAAATAAATACCATCAAAATACATATAATCATATGTTGGTACAAGATCATATGTCTGATTTGCTTGTATCGTTCCTTCTCCCTTTAAAATGCCCGACAAAGTGGAATGATTTCCATTATAAACAATTGTTAAACCTATAGGATAAATATATGTGGCCATATGATTTATTTTGTCATATTCAAATAAATTACCTACATTTTGCCCTATATTTAATAATGCATTAACAAATCGTTCTTTATTCCACGCACATACTAATATTGCATCTTTTGATAAATCTATATTAATATTGCTCTCTCCTAATTCAAAACTCTTACTATTGTTAAGTTTATCGCTATTAATTAAATACTCTCCTATATCTTTGTATATACTTTGAACATCTGTAACTTCTTCATCCTCATACAATTCACGTACTATATCATATAAATGATAATTTGACATTGCTCTTATAAGTGAATAAACAGGATTTTTTCTCACATCCTTAATATCATTTTTTTTGATGAGATTATGTGTTGTCTTCAACACGCTATTTAGTCTCTCTTTTTTCTTTTTATCCTCATTACAAAATAAGAACATCATTTTCCTCCTAAAGTTTCTTCTCCACCTTCTCCAATTCATCCAACAATGCTGGTTTTCTTGGATATCTCTGCATCAATTCCTCAATTAAAGATTTAGCAGTATCATTACCCTTCCATTTTATAAGCTGTGCAATATTCTTCGTTATCTTTTTATATTCTCGTCTATCCTTTGCCTGAGCACAACTCTCACTTATTTCCTTATAACATAACTCATATACCTGCTCTGGATATTCCTTCACCAAATATTTTCCATAATAAAACAAATCATACGGATTCTCCATTACATCATCAAGCAATCTCTTCTTTTCATTTTCAGAAATAAGAATACTACGATAGCAAACAGTTCGCTTGCTATTCTTTAATTCATCTAATAAGCTTTCGTAATTCTCATTCCATGCGCCGTGCTCTTTATAAATCTGTTTCAAAACATCCCAGAACTTCTCATTTCCCATTAATAGCAGTTTTTTTGCCTGTGCGATTTGCTTTTCCGTGATGTTTGCTGTCTTGTATATGTCATATAGCACGTTATTCCAATCTTCCGGATCGCTACTATGATAATGCCATGTCTCTTCTGCGTTTGCTTTCTCTAAACAAAGTTTCTCTGCTTCATCATAATTCTTATCTTCCATAGCATCCTTGATAGCAATAATACGGAGTTCATTTATTGCAATATTCTGATATAGTTCCTTCTGTGTATTCTTTTTGCCATATAAATGTCTATGTAAAAGGTATCTTACAATCAAATCTTCTTTTTTCGTATATTCCGGGTAATAATCCTCCCGTGAAATTTCCAAAAGGGTATCCAAAACCTTTTCAAGCTTCTTTGCACTCTTTTCGTCGCATAGGCAAATCCCACATTTCAGCAAGTCATAACGCCAGTCAGTCCAACCATCAAATACACTCTTTCTTGCTTCTTTTATAATCAATGCAAATGCTTGTTCCCGCATTTGTTTGTCCTGTTTTTCGATTTCTTTTGCGCATTTTTCTATTAATTCGTATGTACACATGATAACATCTGTAAGCATTCCCGAACTACTATCCGCATGAGATGCTAACTTAACGCCAGATACCAAAATGTATGTAGCCGCCTCAAGTGCAACCATATAGCCACGCTTTTCTAAGGTCTCAGCACACATATCAAGGCAGTCATGCATATCCATACAAATATTATCACAGCTGCTCCAACCAATGTATCCCCGATGGGTGTTACATTTAATTGATGCAGTAAT
>ERZ1026882.1177-NODE-1177-length-11648-cov-12.386009_pt1 | contig 11648 bp, 10 predicted proteins | sample MGYA00380171_ERZ1026882 | MGnify/ENA primary metagenome ERZ1026882 (study PRJEB33269, sample SAMEA4719807) | human gut metagenome | biome: human-associated habitat; feature: organic feature; material: feces | place: Cameroon | collected 2013-10 ...
CAAAACTCGTCTATTATACAAAATAATTCTGTAACTTTGTAATCGGTAGTCATATATAAATATATTTGTAACTATTTGAATGTCAACTATAAAGTTACAAAATATTTATGAGACTACCAACTTTTTTATGAACTATTTCTTATCCCGAACTGGGGTAATACATGTACTCTCCGTTCAAATTTACGTCATACGACCATTTGCCTTTCTGACAGGAGAGACTAACGTCCACTCCGTTGCTCAAAAGACCTGTCAGGAGGTGTACGGAACCACAAGTGGCTCCGTCATACTCCTCGTCCTCCAATGCCAATTCTTGTTTGGCGCCACCTTTCTTGGTGGTGATGCAAAGTACACCTCCGGCTCCTTCAGCATCATACTGGGCATCCGGATTGGTGATAACCTCAATGTTCTTCACGTGGCTGGCAGGCATACTGCGCAGTGTTTGTTTTGGATTGCGAGTGATGACAGTACTCAATCTTCCGTCCACATAAACCTTGAATTGCGAGGAGCCGTTTACTGTGATATTGTTCCGTCCGTCCACACTCACCATAGGGACCTTGCGCTGTATGTCCAACACGCTGCGCGTCTTTGCCTCCACATCATTGCTTACCTGGTAAGTCACCTTGTCGGTTTTGAGTTTGACTATCGGAGCCTGATGTACGATGACAACTTCCTCAAGGTTCTGTGTCGGGAACACGACTGTCGTGTCTGTCTTTTCCTCGCTTATCCCCTGTGCCCAAATACCCGTAGGTAATCCCAATCCTATAGCCGTTAGCAGGAGGCCTTTGCCGCCATGCCAACATTTGATTTCTTACTATACATTTTATACCAAAATATTTATATTATAGGAATGAAGGGGTGCCTCCTGCTGCCTGCAACATTCCGTTTTTGTTTATCGACCATCATTGATTTTATAAATTCTTTCCAACAGTTTATTGCCCAACAATGGACGATAATGTCCTGCTTCGTAATAGTTGTGGTAATCTTCTGTAAATTCGTTAATGCCGCTGAAATCATACACATTCTCTTTCCCGAAAATGCCTTGCAAGATGTCTCTGTCATCCGGGTGCAGTTTTTTCTGGTTATAATCCGGACTGATTAGGACACGTATTGAAGTGCCATGGCGGCGCAGGACTTCCATGATTTCATCCAACACCATCCGTTGCCTGTGGAATATGGCAGGTTCAGCTATCGTAGCGGTGCCATCCCGTTCGGGAAACTCTTTTTTGCGGTTTTCCCAATACGCCTCGCCTTCCTGTTCTATCTGCTTCTCACGGGGATTGAACGCATCATTGTTCTTCGAATCACGTATTCTTCCATGAGGATTCATCCGCTTCATGTCCGGTTCTACATTTCCTGTTATGCGGTATTTCAAGTAGGGGAACAAGAAATCGGGCGTTGCGAATGCCTGTAAGAACTCCAGTTGCACGGTAAGCGGATTACGCCCCGATACAGCAGCCGGAAGTATATGGCTGGCTCCCGTCAGGAGTTCAAAACGTGAAAGGGAAGTCCGGTCGAGAATCATCAGCACATTCTTTATCTCCGCACCTTCACGGTCAAGGGCACGAAGTTTGAGGCTTATCGCTTTCATACTCTCTGCATTGCCGAAAAGACGGATGGCACGGTCGCCGGGAGCAAGATATTTTTCCCATTCTCCACATCGGAATGCCATCGTACATGAATTGCCTAAGATAAAAGAATTGAAATGCACACTGTCGTTATGGTTCCGGTATATCTGCCAACCTACCTGCTGTTCGTTGAGCATGACATCCGAATCATATACTTCATATTTGCGAAGTACCATGAAAGGGTCATCGTAAACATAAAGGGCAATCAAAGCCCAAAATGGCATGGCGAACAGTACCGATTTTCGGACAAGGCGAAGGAAAGCCTGTCGTTTGCGAAGGCTTTCGCCAATAATAGTTTCCTGTATATTTTCCATCAGAATTGCAGATATATGAAGTTCTCCGTGCCGAACTTGCCATAGGCGAACAGCGCGAACACGATTAAATAGTAGATAGTCCAGCGTAACAGAATAGGCTGCCTTTCAAGACGGCGGTGCAAGTCGCCTTTAGACATAAAAAAATCATAAAGCAGCATCAGCAATAACGCGGCACCTGCCACGATGCAGATGTGGTCTGACATACCGATATTGATTTCTTTCCAGCTCGCATGGGTCTGAAAAGAGATATTCCGCAGGAAATAGAATGCGTCGGAAACGGACTGTGCCTTGAAGAACACCAATGATACGGCAAAAATAAGGTAGGTGCGAATGATTGAAAGCGTGGCGAACAGCCATCCCCCGATATGTTTCCTTACCTTGTTCCGTATTCTTTCTGTCCTTAGTTCCCATACAATCACAAGTCCCTGTATAAATCCATAGACGGCAAATGTCCATCCTGCACCGTGCCATACGCCCAAAGCGATAAATGTCACCATGAGGCTTGCCGCCACACCCCACTTCCCCCAACGGCGTGTGAACGACGACAGGGGCAGAAAAAGGTAATCACGTACCCATGAGGAAAGGGAAATGTGCCAGCGGCGCCAGAACTCAGCCGTGGTTTGGGCGGTAAAGGGATGCGCAAAGTTGGGTGACAGTTTCAATCCGAACAACATTCCTATTCCAATCGCCATATCCGTGTAGCCGGAGAAATCGGCATAAAGTTCGATGGGATAGAGAAGGCATGCCATCAGCAGTTGTACACCCGATGCGGTGTGCATCGAACTGAACACACCGTCAATATAGGGTGCTATATGGTCGGCAAGTACCAATTTTTTCACCAATCCCACCACAATCAGTCTCAAGCCATAAGTCATGATGGAATAGGATGCCAGAGAGAGTTCCCGGACTTGCGGAAGCAAATCGGCAGACCGCTCAATGGGACCTGACAAGAACTTCATGAACAGAAGCATGTAAAGCAGGAAATCTATCGGACGGCGTTCCGCCTTTTCTTCCTCCCAATAGACTTCCGTCAAGTAACCGATGGCCTGGAATGTATAGAAAGACATTCCCAATGGGAAAATAAAACCTGAGTCTCCGGTTAGCCGGTTGGCATACCTGAAACCAATCCAGCAGAGGACAAGACAAGATATGCTGCTCCAGTAAATCAAACGGGAACCTTTTCCTTTTTTACGGGCTTGCTCAATAAGTATCGCTGCGCCGTATGTGAAAAGGCTTACAACCAGTGTCGTGACAAGGAATGCGGGATTGAAGTATCCGATGAAAACTCCGCTTGCCGCAAGCAGAACTAACTTCCGTCCTTTATCACTGACAAAATGATATAATGTGAAACAGAGCAGGAACAGCAGGATAAATTCAAGGGAAATGAATGACATTACTTTTTCCTCCTATTCCTATTTGGCTTTATTCTTGATGGTATGGCAAAGATCGCCCACATTTTTCAGTTTCACTATCTCGCGGAACGAGAAACGCACGCCGAACTTATTCTCTATCTCAGTGATTAGTACCATATTGGTCAGCGAATCCCATCCGTCCACATCGTGGGCAGTGGTGCTTTCGGACAATGTGATATCGTCTCTCTTTAACACTTTTCTGAATATTCCGTTCAGTATCTCCAATAATTCTGTTGTATCCATATACTTGATTGTTTATTTATTGAGTGATGTACTTTAATAGTTGGTTCCGGTCAATTTTGTTGCTGTTGTTTTGTGGGAAACAAGGGATGAAGTGGATGCGCCGGGGCAACATATAAGGCGGCAGATGGCTTTGCATATACCGTTCGAGGCTTTCCGTATCCTCCGCCTCCTTTTCTACGGCAAGGTGCAGCTCACAACTTCCGTCAGTAGCATAAACCGGTAATACGACAGCGTTACAGCCATGCTTGTAAAACGCTTTAACGTGGTATTCAATCTCACCCAATTCTATTCTGAAACCTTGTATCTTTACCTGCGTGTCTTTACGGTCGCAATAAATAATATCCCCGTCAGCGTCAGCTTGACAGAGGTCTCCGGTACGGTAATAGAGTTTTCCAAAGGGAGTCGTAACAAAACATCCGGCCGTCTTTTCGGGAGCACGCCAATATCCGCACATTAGTTGCGGTCCGGCAATCCACAGTTCACCGGTCTCTCCGGCAGGAAGTTGCTTGCCCGACGGGGATGCAATCATGTAGTCCATACCCGGAAAAGGCTTCCCGATTGCCGCCATGCCGTTATGGTGTTTGGCTCCTTTAGCCGGAATGACATACGAAGTGCAGTAGATGGTGGCTTCGGTCGGTCCGTAGAGATTGATTACCGTGGCATTGGGTATGCAAGGGCGAAATTCATCAAGCAGATTCACGTCAGTGGCTTCGGCGGTGACGATGAGATAGCGCAAGTCCGGGAAACTGATTTCCCCGAAATAAGGACGTGATAACCGAAGTACGGAAGGTGCCACTGCCGCAAACGTAAGGCGATGTCGTTCCATAATGTCCAGTACGTTCAGGTATTTCATTCCTTTCTGCGGAACAGCATAGACACACGCCCCAAGGGTGAGGGGATAAAGGAACGACACGACTGAAACATCGAATGTCAGTTCGAACATCTGAAGCATACGGTCGTTTTCGTCCAACTCCCATCCTAAAGCGCGATAAGCCTTATAGAAAGCATTCAAGTTCCTTCGGGATATAGGAACGCCTTTGGGTTCGCCCGTACTTCCTGACGTGAAGATGATGTAAGCAGGCACGTCGGGATTAACGTCATACGGCACCACGCCGGAATGCGAGGTTTGCCGGTGTGAGGAGACGCACACCCGTCCGGCACTGATGTCAGGAGGAAGTATATCGCCGTTCTCTCCACTGTAAAGCAACAAACCGATGCCGGATTGCCGGGCTATCCGACAGTTGCGTTCTGCCGGATAATCGGGATGCAACATGACGTATGTTTTTCCGGAAAGCAGCACCGCCAAAATGGATGCGTAGGTTCCCATACGGTTTTCAGCCGTGATGCCGATGATGTCTTCTTTGAGATTCCTCAGCGTTTCACAAATGCTTCCTGCCAATCCAAACAATTCTTGATAGGTATAAGTCCGGTCGTCAATAACCAGTGCCGGACGCATGGCATAACGGTTCGATGCCCGGACTATAGCGGCCAGCATATCTGCATCATTTGTCTTCTTCATAATTTATATGTTCTCTGTTCATATTTTACGCGAGTTCGGGATAAGAAAAACCTTATAAAAGTTGGTAATCTCACTAATATTTTGTACCTTTATAGATGAAAATCAACAAGTAACAAAACTATTGAGCGATGATTACCAAGGACAAAGTTATAGAAATTTTCTGTATTATCGATGAGTTTGACAAGAATTTGAATGTAGAACTGGCAAAAATCTACAATTACCTTCCCATGACGGTAATGGAAAACACTATCGTAACCGCAAGGGCAGGCTATCGGAAAGCGAGATAATGACCATCCTTGTATGCTATCATTTCGGCACATACAGGAACTTCAAGGAGTACTATCTCAACTGTATCCGTGGAAAGTTCAGACGGGAGTTTCCTAACGCCGTTTCCTACAATCGTTTCGTGGAACTCATGCCGCGCGTTTTCTTCAAGATGATGATGTTCATGAAACTATATGCCTTTGGCAAATGCTCGGGGATTTCGTTTGTCGATAGTACAATGATTCCCGTATGCCACAACGTTAGACGTTACTTCAACAAGGTATTCAAAGGTTTGGCAAGAAATGGCAAAGGAACCATGGGCTGGTGCCACGGTTTCAAGTTACATTTGCTGTGCAACGACAGTGGAGAGGTGATAACTTTTTGTCTTACAGGGGCGAACGTTGATGACAGAGACAAACGGGTATGGGAGGTGTTCACTAAGGAACTCTATGGGAAGGTGTTCGCCGACAGAGGATATATCAAGAAGGAACTCTTTGAGCATCTTTTCGACCAGGGGATTCATCTCGTACACGGGCTCAAGACCAATATGAAGAATAAACTCATGCCCATGTGGGACAAAATCCTACTCAGAAAGAGGTACATCATTGAATGTATTAACGAACTGCTCAAGAACAAAGCAAACCTCGTGCATTCACGCCACCGGTCCATACATAATTTCATGATGAATCTATGTTCAGCTCTAACTGCCTACTGTTTCTTTGACAACAAGCCTGAGGCACTGCCAGTGCATATTGAAAAGGCAAAGCAATTGGAACTGTTTGCATACTAATCTTATCCCGAACTCGCGTATAAAAATGGCGAAATCTTCAATAAATAGCCTTTAATATAAACTTTTTGAAAATATTACAGCGATATTTAGAATAATTTTTGTATTTTTACAACATAACCCCATCGTAAAATGAATAACAAGTATTCCTGCTGAGTTTATCAAATCATGGCCATTGTTGTTGATGACGACTCTACCATCAGCTCATATATACCTTTCCGACACAAGCATATATTGTTTTCGTTTGTACCCCGAGTGTGTACAGTTTCAAACCATGATTTACATTCTAACATAAGAAACTGAAGCCGTGACCATTTGTGTATTTTTGCCAAACTAACTCCAGTACATACAACAGATATAAAATATTTCTGCAAAATCGACCGAAATCATAAGAAATAAACACCAAATCAGCAAATTCCTTAAAGATTATATCCGTTTATTAAGATTATTTTTGTATATTTTCAGCAAGCCCTTTGCACTTTACCTACTTCAAGGTATTGCAAATATATACCGATTTTCGTACCTTTGCAACCGATTTTGAATATTCAAACCAAGATGAGGCTACGATATGCTTATGTGTCTGTGCTTTTGCTCATGTCCTTCTCAACAATAGCAAATGTATGGGCATCGTCTTCCCTTTCTCCTGACGGAAGGGATTTCTCTTATGCTGTGTCGAGTGATACAGTAAGGGAGAGTCGTGCCTTGTCAGAGGGCGATGGCGACTCTGTGGAAACGCAAAAAGAAGATTCCATCTTTAAGACGCTCAACCTCGGCGAAGTGGTGGTTACTGCTGCCATGAAGGAGGTGGAGATGAAGGGCGATACCACGGTTATCAACGCCAATGCTTTCCAGACTCCCGAAGGAGCATACCTCGAAGAACTCTTGAAGCGAGTGCCTGGATTGGAATACGAAAAGCAGAACAAGACGATGACCTACAACGGTCTTCCCATCCATGAAATCAATGTCAATGGCGAGAGTTTCTTTGGCGGCAACAGCACCCTTGCCCTCGAAAACCTGCCAGCCAAGTTGGTCAGCAAAATCAAGGTGTATGACAAGCGGAGCGAACTGGAGAAAATCACCAAGGTGCGCAAGAGCGGCGAAAACTATGTGCTCGACTTGCAGACCAAGCGAGAGTTCAACGGCACGCTGATTACTTCGGCTGGCATAGGCAGGGGCAACAACGAAAAGAAGGAAGCCGAGTTAATATCCAACCTCTTCCGCCAGACTGGCGATAACATCTCCGTGATAGCACGAAGTGGCAACAAGAACATGACCTCCCGCTACCCCGACAATCGCCAGGACAACGTGGCGATGAACTTTGCCAAGAAGTTCTCCAAGCGGTTCACCCTCTATGGCAACATGATGTACAATCATTATGCCAGTGGCAACGAGAGCACCCTATATAGCGAGCAATATCTCACCACAGGCAACCGTTACCAGAACTCGGCATCCACCAGCACCAATCGCAACACGATGGGCAATGGTTCGTTGGGCATGAGATGGAGCTTGGATGACAAGACCTATTTTAATATAGGTGGAAACTTCAGCAAGTCGAAGAGCGACAACACCAGCAACAGCCAGCAATCCACCTCTTCAGAAGGCGATGAGCGCATCAATAGCATCAACAGAAAATCGGATTCTAAGAGCGACAGCCATTCGTTCTCCGTCAATGCCGACGTAACCCGAGTGCTCAACGACAAGGGTACGAGCATCAGCCTCACGGGTAGTTACTCCGACAGCAAGAGTACCAACGAGTCACATTCCCTCTCCGAGACCACTTACTATCAGTTGGAGAGCAGTCTGGGTGGCGATTCCGTGCTTTATCGCAACCAATACCAGCACTCCCCCTCCACCAATCGTGCCTATTCCGTAGGCATCAACTTGACGCAACCCTTGGCTGAGAACTTGCGCCTGCAACTCGGTTATCGCTATTCTGCCAACCGACAGGTGAGCGACCGAAGTACTTACGAGAGCGAGGTGTATATGGATAGCCTAAGCAACCACACCCAGAGCAAGACCATTACCCACGACCTCAGCCTCTACCTCAATTATGATGGCAAGCGATGGGAGGCAAATGCAGGAGTGTTGATGCAGCCCGAGCGCAGGAGTCTTGACCAAAAGACCGGCTTGCTCCACGCCGACACGGTGAGGACGAGCGTGAATTGGAACCCACAGTTGAATGTGTCATGGCATCAAGGCAAGACTCGCTTCGAACTGAATTATGACGGTAGTAGCCGACAGCCCGACCTCGGTAGCTTGATGTCGCTCACCGATAATAGCGACCCGCTGCACATCACCCATGGCAATCCTTCGCTCAAAGCATCCTATAATCAGAATTTCCGATTGACAGGTAGGAACACGCGCCTCGGGCTTTCGGGCGATGTACACTTTAGCAACACCTATAACAGTCAGACGCAAGCCGTCTTTTACAACCTTGCCACAGGTGGCACGGAGACTTATCCTGTGAATGTGAATGGCAACTGGAATATGCGTGCCAGTCTTCGCTATCAGAAGCGATGGAAGAAGCGGTTCAATCTCTCCGCTCGTACAGGTGCCAACTTTAGCCAAAGTGTAGCCTTGGTGAATGAGGGAAAGAGCGAGGAGCCAGACCGCAGCGTCACCCACAATACGTCGTATAATGCCAACCTTCGCTTGGGTTATCAGCCGAAATGGGGAGGCTTCGACTTGCAGGGCGATTGGCGTTACCGCCATGCCACCAACCAGCTTCGTAGTACGTCCAACTATATCCGAAGTTACAACTTTTCGCTGAATACCTATGCAGAGCTTCCTCTTGGTTTCCTGGTCAAGAGCGATGCTGCATACTCTTTCCGTAACGGCACCAACATCAAAAAAGGCGAAGACGACCAAGTGGTTTGGAACTTGGGGGCATCTTGGCGATTCCTCAAAAAGAAGCAAGCCGAGCTTTCGCTCTATTGGTCAGATATTCTCAGCGACAAGAAAAACTATTATCGCAATGTTACGGCGACAGGATTGACGGAAAGCCGTACCTCACAAATTGGCAGCTACTTCATCATCAGTTTTAAGTATCGGCTGAATAAGCAACTGTGAAAAACATATTGAAAATCTTAGATATGTTATGATTTCTCAACAAGACAGATGAGAAACCCTATAAATCATAACAAATTACTATTGCAAATTTCATTATTTTTAGGTATTGCACATTATTTAATAAATATGTACCTTTGCAGCCACAAATTAAGGGTAATATTTTATATTAATTATAAACATTTAAAAGAATAATAAAACAATGAAGATTTTTAAGAATTTCATCGGTCTCGCTGCCCTGGCACTCTGCCTCGGTTTCGCTTCTTGCAGCAGTGACGACGATGCACCTTCTTATAGCAATGTGGCTGTAAGCAACTCAGAGTTGATGACTATCCTCAAAGCTAAGGGATACCAGTTTGATGAAAATGGCAAAATGCTCCTTGACGACAAAGCCAACAGCACCACATCTCTCGACCTTTCAGGCACAAAGGTTGATACCGCTGCCTTGAAGGAACTTTCTGTTTTTCCTAATTTGAAAGAGTTGAACCTTAGCAGCAATGGATATGGTGAGACTTTCGACTTTTCAGTTCTCCCTGCTCAGATTACAGGCATTGACCTCACAAATAACGACATTTACAACTACGATAACCTCGTAAAGGTAACAGTAGAGGAAAATGGCGATGAGACAGTGGAGAATGTTCACAATATCACCAAACTTTATTTGCCAGAGGAAGCTAAGTATAATATTGCTCAGCTTATGCGTTTCTATCGTCAGAATAAGTCTGCCATTGATGGTGGTACGATGGATGTTAAGATGCAGAATGAGGATGGCGTTTCGGAAAAGTATAATACTTTGAGAGAAGTACCAGATGCTAATCTTAGAACTTATTTGAAGAATAACTTTTCTGATTTGTTTAATGGAGACAACATAGATATAAGCAAACACCTTGGTATTGAGCAGAAGTCTTTGGCAGTTGCTGTTATGGAAAGTGACAATGTTGAAAATTTTGAAGGCTTACAATATCTTGTAGATAATCCTTATTGGGAGGGAACATCTCTAGCTTTGTTCTGCAATGAAGGTAGCGAAGGTACTTTGTCTTATATAAAAGTAGGTTCTACACTTACTACACTCATTCTTCAAGGAATAAAGATAGATAATTTAAATTTGACATCTGCAAATGGTCTTTACCTTATAAAAATGATGGATATTCAGAACTTAAAGGATTTAAATATCAGTAAATCTTCTGTATGGGGACAAAGAAGCAAAGAAGTTGAAGGTGACGAAATGGTTGGAAGTTACCTGGAGGTTTGGAACTGTCCTTCTTTGGAAAGTATTACTCTTCCAAATAAAAAAGAGTTGAAGGCAACTTACTTGGATGTTGAAGTTTTGCCATCATTGAAAGTTTTTGATATGTCTAATATCGTTATGCTTGGTAGTCTATTAATCGGTGACCTACCTACATCATACGATTTAGTTTATCCTAACCTCACTGTATTCTATAATTTCGACACATCAATGGAGCCTACTACATTATTTGTATGTTCACAAGATACATATAACAGAAATTCTACAAAAGAATTTATTGATAAATATTATAAGAATGCAAATCCACAAAAATTAAGTTATTCCAGAAGATTAAGGTGCTCTTTAAACAAGGGCTATAATTGGAGAAAATAAAATAGTAAAAAGTTTAACAAATTTAATTTAAAAACAATGAAGAAAATTTTCGGTTTAGTAGTAATGGCTATGAGCATGCTCTTCGCAGCAAATGCTATGGCAAGTACAAGTGTTGAGTCTGTAACTGCTGTTACAAGTGTAGCAGACTATGAGGGTGATTACGTTGGTCAGATTAGCAACGTTACAATGAATGGCAAAAGTTATGATTCAGAGAGTGCAACATTTACTCTCGAGGGTAATGTTTTGTATTGTGATTTCCCTCAGATTGGCAAAATGCCAGGAACCATTGCTGTCGAGTTGCCTGTCACTGTTGATGAGACTACTGGTAAAATTACAGCTAAGAAAGATGCTGGTGCAGGAACATTGACTTTGAAGATTGGTGGTACAGCCAAACTTTATCTTGATTCTCTGACCAATGCGAAAGTAGAAAATGGCACATTGGAGTTTGATATGAAAGTACACGGTACTTATCTTTCAATCATTAAATTCCCTGCTTCTTTCCATTTTAAAGGAACTTTAAAGTAATCTTATAATATACGTATGCAGTAGCCTTTATTCACATATTGGCTACTGCTACAGTTTTGTATTGACAATGAAAAGTATTAAACTTTTAACTCTTGCAATCTTAGGAATTTTTGCTTTGTTTGTATCTTCGTGCAGTAGTGATGATGATTTAAATAAAGAACCACCTGCAGAAGAATATGTAACAAAGGCAAAAGACATTCTTAACGGGGATATAGTTTTATCCACAAAGGCTACCATGAGTGGAGTTGATAAAACTCATTTGGCAAGTGGTTGTC
>ERZ1026882.1178-NODE-1178-length-11643-cov-8.456075_pt1 | contig 11643 bp, 10 predicted proteins | sample MGYA00380171_ERZ1026882 | MGnify/ENA primary metagenome ERZ1026882 (study PRJEB33269, sample SAMEA4719807) | human gut metagenome | biome: human-associated habitat; feature: organic feature; material: feces | place: Cameroon | collected 2013-10 ...
TATCAATCAGGAACTTCCTGGTTTTAGATTGCAGATTAAAGATACAGATGATAAGAGCTTCCAAAAATTCATGGATGTTTCTACGATGAGTAGAGAGAACCAAGCTATGGTGAAGTTGCTCTTTTCAGAGAAGAATCTCAAATCGAAGATGGATGTTGGTTTTAAGGGAAACCCAAATATTGGAAGTGTTGTTCTAAATCAGATTGTCAACTCTGACGATTTTGATACTTTTGCTAATGGCTTTTCGGTAGGTGATAAAATATTTATCATTAGTTCTATTTTTGGAGGTACAGGAGCAAGCGGATTTCCTCTCCTGTTGAAAACTCTGAGAACAGGCAATTCTTTTCCGAATTTTCAGACAATCAATGATGCGGAGATAGGTGCGGTAACAATATTGCCTTACTTTAAGCTTAAGCCAAGTGATGAGAGCGAAATAGATTCTTCAACTTTCATATCTAAAACAAAGTCAGCTCTAGCTTATTATGAGGACAACATAAGCAAGAATAATCAGATTAATGCTCTTTATTATTTGGGTGATGATGTTCAAAACGTTTATGAAAATTATGAGGGTGGAGTTGAACAGAAGAATGATGCTCATCTCATAGAGTTTTTGGCAGCAACAGCTATTGTTGATTTTAGTAAAAATTCTTATCCTACTACGGTAAACAAGGAGCTGGGTATAAAAGAAGAGGGCGATACCGTATCTTTCAATTCGTTCTATGAAGGAATTACTGAAATGGTAAGATGCCCATTGACTCAATTTGTGCTAATGTCAAATTGCTTCGTGCATCGTTGGAATACAATTAGTACAAGTGAATTGGCTGCAAATGGAAAAGTTTCTGGTTTTAACGAGGATTTGTATCGTTCTCAGTTTGTCGGTAGCTTGAAGGAATTTCAGGGTAGATTCTTGGCTTGGCTCACTGAAATGAAGGACAATAAGAGATCATTAGACTTGTTTAACTTGAAATGTGGAGACAAGCCTTTTGATGTTGTTACGAATGTCACTCCTCGTAAAGTTACAAGTTTGAAGTCCAACTACAGTTTGTTTATTGACCGAATCAATGGACAGGTTGGTAAATTAGGAAGTAAGGATGTAAAGGATAAACTTCTTGAGGTTTATTATTTAGCAACAAAACAATTAGCAAAAGAAAAATTTGATTTTTAGTTATGTCAAAGGTTTTTAGATTATATAAAAATGGTGATAATACTTTCACCGATTGGCATGAGAGTGCTTCTTTTCCGTATAGTTCAGAGAATCGAGATGGAAAGAATGGTATAGATGATCCTGATGGAGCTTCTTCAAAGAATGAAATTACATCAATTCCTTCTCCATTTGCCCGAATAGATCTGGTAAAGACAGCTTTTGTGCGTGTTTGTCAACCTGATGTGAACACCAAGAAAATTAATCTTGATGGAAATACTATTTTCCATAAGATGGTATCTGATACTCTTGATGTTGGTGAGATATTTTTTAATATAGATAAATATTCTGATAAAATTGAAATTGTAAAATGGGATTCTGTGGCAATGATTTCTTTGTTGGAGAATTCCGATAAGGAAGGTCATCGCTATTTAGCAGATGCGCTGCGAAAGTACATGGTGTCTGATGCTAAGGCTTATAATTTTAATCAATTACAGGACATTTATATTTTGAATTATAAGAATGGCTTGAATGAGTTGGATATTATAGGCGCAACATCGCCAAGAACAATATTCTTTAGCACGGCTAACAGACTAGAGGATGTGTCCAAAGAGATTAATTTTGGACAGGATAGACCTTTTGACTCTGATTTCCAACCATTATATAAGCGTGACAAAGACTATATTAAAGCTTGGTTTGTTTTGGCTAAATCAATTCCTGATTTTGCTGGTTTGTTTCCTGAAGTGTATGAATACCTTCAGATGACATTGAATAAATTGGATGTGAACTTCAGAAATGAGTTAAAGGGATTGACAAGTTCTGACCCTTTAGCTACGAGTAATATTCAAGTCTCTGTAAATCAGCAGACAAATATTGTAGAGGTGTTAGGCTTTCCGATTCTAAAGAAATTGAATGAGCCAATTAAAGGAAGCGACTTTGAGATTATTTCTAAGGTTCAGTTGGAGCAGATGCCTTTGGTGCTCCCTGTGGAATCGGGTAATATGTATGCAAATCTTCATTACACTACAGCTTTGTGGGGTAAGGATAATCGTGCAGGTTATTTTGATAAGCAGGATGATTTAAATCTGAGACGTTTGCCAAATGATGGAACCATATATCCTTATTTGACGATTGGTGATTTCTTGGAAGATACAATCATTCAAGTTCCTCATAGTTTGAACAAAAAAAGTTTCTTTGATGGAAATTACGATGGAACTCCTAATGTTGAAAAAAGCTACTTGTTGCCATTAAAGAGACGCTTCTTTGAGTTTTTCTCATCTGTAGATTTGCAGAATCCTTTAGTAGATGGTTCTCCTATGATTAAGATGGAGAACATCAATGATATGAGCGTAAAGGTATATTTGCGTATTCCTATAAAGGGTAATAGCAATGTAAAATATGTGGAATATACGAAGTTGTATTATGGAGAAGGCAATGCGGCTAATCCAAGTCGTAACGAGGGGGCAATAGTTGAGGCTGATTTTACAGGCTTCTTAATGCCTAATGTCATGTTTGCAAACCCAAATGAAGCATTGTATAAGATAGGCTGTGTAAGTACATATAGTCGTAAATTTCAATTCTCATTTTATAAAGGTGTGAATAAATTGAGTGTGACTCATGCTTGTAGAAATAAGAATGGAGAGGATTTTTATAAGGCTGTAACTTATACATTGTATAAGGAGAACTTTGATTATATTGTTCTTACGGATGCAAATAATAACCAAGGTGTTCTTGTGCCAATATTTGCCCAGCAAAGAGGTACGGAACAATTTAAGTTTGCGGTTGATTTAGGAACTTCCAACACTCATGTGGAAGTTATGAAAAATGGAGATTTAGAACCACATACATTTGCCTATGACGTAAAAGACAGTCCTATGGTGAAAATGTTTGAAACTTCTCCTAATGCAATTCAAAACTTTTTGCAGGTTCATGAAGAGCTTGAGGAATATGATTTTCTGCCATTTATTCTTGGTGAAGAATCTATGTTTAAGTTTCCAACAAGAACTGTACTCTCTCATGCCAAGGGTGTGGATTGGAACAACGTAATATTGCCTTATGAGTTGGTGAACATTCCATTTGCTTATAATAAGCGTATGTCTAATGCTTACAATGATACTCCAAAAGATAATATAAAATGGGGAAAGGGGCAGGAACAACGTTATATTTCTGTCTTTATTGATTGTTTGATGCTGATGTTGCGCAATAAAGTTGTCATGAATGGTGGTAATTTGCAGCAAACGGATATCACATGGTTTTATCCAATCAGTATGTCCCCAAAGCGAGTAAATTTAATTCGAACAACATGGAACAATGCATATCATAAATATTTTGGAAATGGGACAACTAAGTCTATGACAGAGTCATCGGCTCCTATCCAATATTTCTTCCGTCAAAATGCCACTGCAACCAATTTGGTTAGTATTGATATTGGTGGAGGTACTACGGATATTGCTTTTGCCAAGAATGGAGAATTGCAGAATGTTACATCTTTCAAGTTTGCTTCTAATGACCTATTTGAAAGCTCATTGGATGAAAGCCTTCATAATGGAATTATTGACTACTTCAAGAAAGTGGTGGAAGATAAAATAAAGGATATTGATGAACTGAAGAAGATTTTGGATACCAATACTAAACCTTCGAATATAGCCTCTTTCTTCTTCTCTTTGCCGGAAAATCCTGCTGCTGCAAATTTGGATAGAAGCGTAATTGATTTTGACGTGCTGTTGCGTGATGATGAGAACTTCAAGATAGTCTTTATCATATTCTATACAGCTATAATATACCACATTGCCCAGATATTGAAGTTGAAGGGTATGCCTATGCCTCGTCATATTTCATTTAGTGGAAACGGAAGTAAAATCTTGCGTGTTATCACACCTGAAAATCGATTGTTAGCAAAGTTTACTTGTAAGATATTTCAATTGCTAGGTGTTGATGGTACTGAGGGTAAGTTGGAAATACTCGGCTTAGGAGATACTGCGTCTTCTCCAAAGCAGGCCACTTGCAAGGGTGCTTTGGTAACTAATCAACCTTTGGATGAAGATAGGGATAAGGTGGTGATTCTGAAGGGCGATGGTACTTCTTTTGTTGGTAATGATGACACTTATGATTCGATAAATGCCAACTATATCAGCAAGACAAAAGAGGCTGTGGAGAAATTCTTTGATTTTGCTTTAGATAAATTGAATAAAGAGTTTAACTTTGATGAAAATTTTGGTGTAACTCCCGAATCTTTGTCTTTAGCAAAAGATGTTTGCAAAGATGATATTGACACATTCATCAATCGTGGTATGACTTTAGCAAAAGAGGACTCTAATGGTCAAGAACGAATAAGCGAGACTCTGTTCTTCTATCCAATAAAGGGTGTGATGAATGTTCTTTCCGGAGTAATAAACAAAAGTTTAACTAATGAAGATAATTAATAATGAAGAAAATACTATTGATAATAGTTGCAAGTATAACTTTGTGTGCTTGCGATAATGGTAGATTTCAGCCAAATAGTCTGCCAAAGCCATCTGTCGAGAAAACGGACAGTGACTCTGTTGATTCGAAAGATTTGGCAGCTTTACAGCAAATATGCAGAGATATGAAAAATTCAATACGAGACAATAGTTATCGTCTTGAATCAGTAGAGCAATCCTTGAATGAATCCAATAAAGAATTGGAAAGTAAGGTAGACAAACAGTTGGTTTATGTGTTGTTGGCAATAAGTTTGTTGCTTTTGGTGTTGGTTATGGTTTCCTTATGGGAAATTCTTAAATTGCAGAAAAGTAAGGAGAAAATCAAAGATAAATTGATATTCCTTGAAAATGCAATTAATAGACTGAAAGATGAAGGCGCTACTAATAATAGAGCAAGTAGTCGTATAGTATATGATTATCAAGATGATATCGATTATCTGAAAAGACAGATTGTTGCACTGAAAGAGAATGTTAATAAGGAAAACGTAAGTAAGGGAAATCGTACTTATGGACCAGGATCAGAAAGTAAAAAAGCTCCTGCGTCAGTCAATGATGTAAAGAGTGGCTATTTCGGTTTTAACGATGATAGGGGAATCATAGGTAAGGTCTATACATCGGCAACAGAAGAGGCGTTTTTCAAATATTATGCCAAATCAGATAGTTTGGCTGAGTTTGAACCTCTTTCTGTTAAGCGAATAAAGTCTATTTCTTCGATTCGTAAAGCAATAACCATCTTAGAGGGTTCTTTGCAAGAAGCTACAGAACTTAGTGTAGTAAAGCGTGGACAGGCTGTTCAAAGAGAACAACATGGGCAGAAATACTGGCAAGTAATACAACCAGCGGAAGTTAAATTAAAATAGTCGATAAATATGAAATTTATAGTTCCTATAATTGTTTTAGGTATAATTATGCTTCAGTTCTATTTCTTTGTAAAGAACTTAAAGCGTATGCATCAGTTCCGAGACATCTTTATGAAAAAAGGTACTTGGGACATATCACATGACAGAGACTCTGGTTTTGTCAAAGGAATATATGGTCAAGGAAATATAATATTCTCATCGATCAAGGATTCCATCAACAAGTATTTGAACAATAGTGTTGGCTCAGTCATAGACTATAATTTGTTAAAGGATGCTGTTGATAGGCATTGTGAAACGGTAGAAGAGGATATATCTACTCAAACACCTGTACCATTGTATTGTGGACTCGCTGGTACAATGTTAGGTGTTATCATAGGTCTTGGTTCTTTGTTGTTTACTGATAGTATAACATCTCTGATGACCAATTCGTCAGCTCAACAGTCTGCTTTTTATTCTGCAGCTGATGGTGTGAGCGATTTGCTTACGGGTGTAGCTTGGGCAATGGTTGCTAGTATCTTTGGTATTGGTCTTACAACATTAAATTCCTTGCTCTTTAAAAAGTGTAAATTGCAAGAGGAAAGTGGTAAAAATGAATTTTTGGCATGGATGCAATCTGTGTTGTTGCCAGAGTTACCATCCGATACTTCTGATGCATTGAATAAGTTGGTGAAGAATCTGAACCGATTTAATAATACTTTCTCTTCAAATACTCAAGAATTGGGAGGGACTCTTTCTAAAGTAAATGAGTCTTATAAGTTTCAGGCAGACATCATCCAGAAAGTTCATGATATGGATGTCATGAAAATGGCTACAGCGAATGTCAATGTATTGAAAGAATTGAAGGGATGTACTGAAAAATTGGAGGATTTCCAGTATTATCTGAATAGTGTAAAAGGATATACTACTGCTATAGAAAAGTTTAATGAGCAATTCTTTGCAGAAAGTGATCGTTTGCATGTCCTTGAGGAAATAAGAGATTTCTTCATTCGAAATAAGGCTGAGATAGCAAAGAATCTGACAGACGAGACTGATGCTTTAAAGACGGCTCTTAAAACTTTGCAGAATACTTCTGTAACTAATATGGCTGAATTGGAAAAGGTCTTGACTGATGAGGTTGATACTTTTAAAACGATTAATAAGCAGTTGCTTGATCAGTTCACTAGTCAGTTGGAGGCGTTCCCAAAGATGAATAAAAATTTGGAAGCTATTTCGCAGATACCTTCTGCTTTGACAACTTTAGCTAACAAAATTGAGAAAAATAACTCGATTGCAATAGAGAAGATAAATAAAAAGGTAGAGAGAATCGAATTCTTGGCAACGACCACACCTGAAGGAAGTCGTAAAGAAGCAAGATTCCCTGCATGGGGAAAGTTGTTATTGGTAATGTGTGCTATTATGTTCTTTATCTCTTCTTTATTCATGGGGTATTGTTCTTATAGAATCATGAGTGATACAAGTGTCATGAGAAATGCTAATTCTCTTGATGAAGAAATGGTTGATTCTGTTTCTGATTCTTTATCGCATGTGGTAAAGCAAGAACCTGTTGATACTGTGGCTCAGCTGAAGCAAAATATAGTAAATAATAGAAAGGGTAATGTAGAATGAAACAAAAAGAGTCTTTCTTTTGGACAAGTTACTCTGATTTGATGACTAGTTTGTTCTTCATTATGTTGGTCCTTTTTGTTCTGGTGATTGTATTGTTGCATAAACGAATGGAAGCAACTGAGCGAGAATTGGCAGAAATCAAACTTGTTCAGAAATCGACAGAGGATTTGAGTAAGCAGTACTTTGAATATAATCCTTTTTATAAAAAGTATGTGCTTAAGGTGCATTGCTTTTTCGAAGAATTGCATTATGATATAGAAGAGTTGCCGGATGATACAAAACAGCAATTAGGGGCTGCTGGTGTTGAGATTCAAAAGTTCTTATCTAAACATAATGATAATAAGTATCTGTTAATCATTGAAGGACAAGCATCGAAAAACTCAGAGGCATGGACTGATCGTAATTATGATTTGAGTTTTGAGAGAGCTTATTCCTTAATGAAGTATTGGAAGGATGTATGTGGTATTAATTTTGGAAAAAACTGTGAGGTTCAAATTGCTGGTAGTGGAGATGGAAGATATAATATTGAAACAATGCGTGATAAAATGTATGAAGTCAACAATCAGCGTTTTTTGATTCACATTATTCCTAAAAATATTATTGAAGATGAAAAAAAGTAAGTTACTTATAGTACTTATAATGTGTTTATTTGTCTCTTGTGCTCACAAATCTGGGCATAAGAGACTTAATAGAAGTGCAGAGTCTGCAACAGAAAGGGAATCTGTAAGAACTCCTGGTTCTGAAGATAACGTAACTTCTGCTACAGCAGAATATGGAGATAATAATGAAATCCTGAATGGCAAAACTATATTTAATAGATATGGAAATGCCGTGTTCATGGTCTTTACTACAGATGGTACAAATACCTATCAAGGTTCTGGCTTTTTCATAAACTCTCATGGATTGGCCGTTAGTAATTATCATGTTTTTAAGGGTACTGCTATTGGTGCTGAGCAGATAAAACTGGTAGGGAGTGATACTGCATATAAGGTTACGAAAGTTGTTAAGTCCGATGAAGAGGAAGACTTTATACTGTTCTTCGTCAATGTTGATGATGTTCCTTATATACCTTTAGCTAAAGAAAAGCCAAGTGTTGGCGATAAGGTTTATGCTATAGGTAGCCCTAGAGGACTAGAAAATACATTCTCTTCAGGAGAAGTATCGCAATGGCGTGATACCAATTTGATGCAAATTAATGCATTGATAGATCATGGAAGTAGTGGTGGTGCTTTAATCAATGAGTATGGTGAAGTTGTAGGGGTTACATCTGGAACTTTTTATGATGGTTCGCAAGCAAATTTAAATTATGCTTGGAGTATTGACGCTATTAAACCTTATCTTAAGTAGTTATGATACATTCAATTTTTCAAATAATACTGGGGTATCTGCTTTGGAAGTATTTTCCTTCTTGGCTTAGGCTGAGAGATACTAAAACAATAGATCATTATATTATTGTCGGTTTGTCTTTAGTTGGCATTTTGATGATAATTCTTGGTGTATTTCATTTAGTTAGACTCTTTTTTACATGGTAATGATTATCCTTACTTCGCATATAGAAGTAAGGATAATTATATCTTGTTATGGTAACTTTTGCCATCACATTCAGAAACATGCAATGATCATTTAATCTGTAGTAATGAAAAAAACTAGTATTCTTATAATGTTGACCAAGGTTAAAGCTTGTGCTAACCTCTTTGTTTCTTTGATTGGTGTGGTGGCATCTGTTCTGTTTATGGGGTGTTCTTCCAAGAATCCCCAAAAAACTTCTGATGCTCAAATGGATACTGCGGTAATTTATGAAGATATGCCGCAGGAGACTTCTGTATCAAAAGTCGGCATAGATTCTTCTCAATCCACACTTGTCTCTCCGCAAAAAACTGATGCCACTTCTGCCCTTGATCTTAGCATCAATCCATACTATGATGCAGGATATGATCAGGGTCAGGAGGATGGATATTATGATGGTATCGAGAATATACGAGGCGATTCTTACGATGATGCTTGCCGATATAAGGGAAAGAAAAGGAAGGAATATGAGCTGGGGTATGAAGAAGGATATGATGCCGGCTTTGATGATGGCTTCGCTGATAGTGGTTGTGATTCAGAGGAGGAAGAATAGCGGCTTTATATAATCCTTCTTGCCAGATTTTGTAAGAAATGCTATTGAACAAAATGGATTCCGAAAGTTTTTTCGCAATTATGTGTTATGCCAAGGTATGGTTAACTTCAACATGATAGATACGATAGGGCGAGGAATCCGCAAGGTATTCACAGAGCAACAAAAACGCTTTTTCCCGATGCCTGACTATCAGATAGACCAAGCTAAGAGAGAAGTTGTTGTTAAAATTTACGGCAAACTTATTAATGAGCAATATTATCGCTTGTTGAAAGTCAATCCTGACTTGTCGCTTTATGATTGTATTGCATTGGATATGGTACAAAAACATGAAACAATAGATAAGGAAACTGCAGCACGATTGAGAAAGCTACACCTTGTGGAAGGTCGATACCCAAAATTATTTTTATCGGAGTATGTGGCAAAAACTGCAAATAATGATGAATTGAAAACTGAATACATTAAAAACCGCAGTTTCAACGATCATCACTTTAGAGAAATGATAATATCTTATCTTCGTTCCTTTGGTGGAGCTTATACCAAACAATATGATATAATGCCCTTGAATTGGAGGAGAAAGAGGATATATCTATGTAAATCTCATTCTGTTGGATAGAATCCTATAAGGTAACCACTCCTCCTTAAAAAACATATAAAAATTCGAAATCTCTTGTGGGAGACGTGCTTTTTGTTTATCTTTGCACCAATAGATAGCATTCGGACATTTGAAGGAAAACTTTCATAGTGCTCGTTCGCATGTGTTAAAGCTAAAAGGAATTTACAATTATGATGTTACTAAAGAAAATAACGGATTTACGGAGTGCACTTCTTCGTAAAAAAGGGAGACAAGAGGTGATGCAGGAGAAAAAGGGGAGGGCAGAGCTGCCCTTTCCTACAACTGGTATCATTGGAGCAATTGCTGGCGACTGCTTCGGAGCTGCGTATGAATTTCATCCAGTAAAGCATGGGAACTTCGATATATACAAAGAGCCTCGTTTTACGGATGATACGGTTATGACCTTGGCTGTTGCAAAATGGCTGACGATTGATCCTGAACATACTTATGAGAAGCTCGTGGAGTGTATGAAAGAATTGGGACGGAAGTATATGTTTGTTGGCTATGGGAAGAAGTTCTTGCGGTGGATTATTAGTAGGAAAACGGAACCTTACAACAGCTATGGCAACGGTTCTGCCATGCGAGTAAGTCCATGTGGCTTTTATGCCAAGACATTGGATGAGGCTTTACAGCTTGCTAAGATTTCTGCAGAGGTGACTCATAACCATCCTGAAGGGATAAAGGGGGCGCAGGCTATAGCTGCTTGTATCTTCCTGGCTCGTCAAGGAAAAGACAAGAAGCAAATATGCGATTACGTTGAGGCTCATTTCGAAGGTTATAATCTCCATCGTACTCTTGCTGAAATTCGTCCAGATTATGGATTTACGGATACTTGCCAGACAAGTGTTCCTGAATCTATCATCTCATATCTAGAAGCTGATAGTTATACTTCGGCTATCCGTAATGCCATCTCTCTTGGCGGTGATGCTGATACCATGGCGTGTATGGCTGGAGGAATAGCTGTTGCAACCAAAGGGATGGAATTGCCGGAAGAACTGGCTCGTTGTGTATATAATAATGTGCTTGATGATAATCTTCGTCAGATACTTGATGAGTTTAACAGGGGCTATTAAGCAAGAATCCTGCCGACATTACTGCCAGCAGGATTCACTTTTCAAAAACCGGACCTATAGTCCCAACTCTTTTAGCATTTTCTTTATGACATCAGTCTTGATGGTTGAGAATTCTGATTTGTCATAGATTTCTATCAACCATACTTCACCTGTATTCTCATCTACCAATGTGGTATATGTGATAACTCTAGCTCCTCCAGCTTTACCTTTTCTTTTGGAATCAATAGCCATACGGATTTTTCTTAACCCTCCGCCTAAGTCAACGCCTTGAAAAGGATCTTCTTTTAAGGAATCTTTGAATTTTCCAAAATCTTGTTTCATGGACTTATAGCGTTTAGCTAAGTCCTTTAACTCCTTTTCAAAATGAGGAGTTGTTTCAATATTATAGCTCATCGAAAAGTTCGTCTGCGGATTTTGCTTCCAATTTACCCTCCTTTATCATTTTAACCTCACGTAGTCCTTGACAAATTTCTTCGGTTCTGTCAATTGACTGCTGAGGAATTATTTCAAACAGAATCGTCTCCAAATAATTGCTGAGGCTTCTGTTGTCTCTTTTAGCATTGCTCTTTAAAATATTGAGCAAATCCGTATCTATTCTTATAGAGGCGGAAGATTTTGTTTTTATTGTTGTACTCATATTGCTTACATTTTAATTATATGTGTGCAAATATAGTACAAATTATTATAACTTCCAAAGTTTTTGGGATTTTTTAATTGAATTAAACTTTTGAGTTTTTTCTTTAGCTTATTCTTTTGAGATTCATGTATATG
>ERZ1026882.1181-NODE-1181-length-11606-cov-11.127695_pt1 | contig 11606 bp, 10 predicted proteins | sample MGYA00380171_ERZ1026882 | MGnify/ENA primary metagenome ERZ1026882 (study PRJEB33269, sample SAMEA4719807) | human gut metagenome | biome: human-associated habitat; feature: organic feature; material: feces | place: Cameroon | collected 2013-10 ...
CCATATATCTCTGTTATATTTTTCTTTATTATTTCAAGTTCATCTTTTTTTATTTCTCCAACATTTGTATTTAAATCTATTATATTCCACCCTAATGCTACATAACCATTTTCAATATATTCTTCAAAAAAATATCCTTTTTTTGTTCTTATCATCCAAAAATTTATGTTACCATCAATATACGGCAATTGATAATTAAACAATTCATTTATTATATCTTTTCTAACTAATTCCATATAAACTCCTTACATTCCATAATTATACTTTAATTCAAACACTTTAAGAGAGGCTATTAAACAATAACCTCTCAACTATTGCCATATTCAATCATCATCTGCTTCTATCATATACATCGTATCAATCACCAATCCTTCATAAATAAACCTCTGCTCATTCATTTATTATATATAGTAATCAATCCGACTATTAACTTCATTTTCAACTAAAACAAGCTTAGCATACTATTTATAAATTTTCAAGATTTAATTAATTCGCTCTGAATTTTCTCCTAACTCCTATCTATGTTCTATGTAACATCTTGACTTCATTTCTGTTAAATACATATTCCTCATGTTTCCAAACATTTTATTTCATCGTTAAAAACACTTTTAAAAACTGGTCAGATAAACAAAATCCAGCTGGTATCAGTTCCGTAAAATACTATCTTTGTATGTAATATTATTATGCTTATGTTAAAACTCACATATTTGTCGTCATGATTATAGTTTTGAAAACTTTTTATATTATAAAAAATCTACTTTCTGCACAATGTTTACATCAGTGTTCCCGGATTATCCTGTGGCTTAATCGGGCGTTTTGCTATAATCTCAAAACCTTTCATTAACTGTCCAAACTGCTGCTCATTTATCTCCAGCGCTTCTGTTACATTTCTTGGCCACTTGAAACTGCCTTCTTCAACTCTTTTATACATAAGCAGAAATCCGTCACCTTCCCATAGAAGTGATTTTATCCTGTCATTCTTTCTTCCACAGAATAAAAAGATTGTATCTTTATCGTGTGGATCAAGTTCAAACTGGTACTGCACAATTCCTGCAAGTCCGTCTATTTCTCTCCGTAAATCTGTGTAGCCGGCTGCTATAAATATGCGTTTAAAACCAACTGCATCATTAAGCATGGTTAAATACCTCTATAAGATTTTTTATAAAATCAGGTGTAGCAGTATTAGTGATTTCAAATGTAACTCTATTGTTTTTTATTACAGCAGCTATCATGTTATCTTTAAAATAACTGTCGTCATTTTTACATACAGTATGTGTAACAGTTAATTCTGTTGATGCTGGGACTTCTTTAGTTACAGGAAGTTCCACAAATGTAGCTGCCTGTCTTTCAAAAGTATCAATACATGTTTCTTTAAGCTTTTTCTGCCAGTAGTAATACTGGTCTTTTGATATGTTGTTTATCTCAAGCCACTAAAGTATCTTCATGCCGCTTGAACGGCATTCTTTTATTATGGCTGCCCACTTTTTAAAATTGTGCTGTGTTTCCAGCTCTTTAGCATTCAATAATTATAACCTCCTGAAAAATTTGTGATAGTTGTACGAATTGTACAATTCGTTAAAATCGTACAACTTGTGCAACTGGATTATTACTGTTATAGCAAATTTTTCGGAGTATTTGTAGGTACATGGGTTGGAGCGGTTACTATGTATCAAATCTATAATTTAAATTTATTTCCTTTTCTTTTTTTAATAATGAGTGATTTCCACATAAATACATGTATATACTCTTTTCTTTTTCAACATCAAAATCATAATATTGTTTTCCTAATATATTAAGATTTCTTTTCTTGCACATAATATCTCCTTTCAATGCTATCTAAATATTTTTGAACATCTCAGTCCATGTTCTGGACACTTTACCTAACAAATTCAATTTTGGAGTCAGCATAATTGTTTAGAATATTATATATTTAAGGTTATAGAGGTTTGATTCCAGCCATTTTTCCTATCCTTTATCTAGCACAAATCATCTAATCTTTCAATATCTTCTGTTGTACATGCCAAATGATCTAATGTTAATATATTTACATAAATTCTGTCTTTTGTTTCCTTAAGTTTTCCTAAAGCAAAACAATATGTATTTTTCTTTCCCAAAAAATCTTCTAATAGTTTCTTGGATGCATTTTTGCTTAATGTATTATCTATTATCTGCTGATTAATGACACAACATACCTTCCTCTCGTCCTTATACAACGGTTCATCAAAATTAACCCAATACTCGCCCTTTTTATTTTTGCTGATATTGGCTTTGCCAAAAAATATTTTCGTTTTCCACGCCTCCTCTGGCACAAATGGAGTACTTTTAATATTTTTAAACAATTTGTTTAACGAAGTTGGATATATCTTCTTGTTACCATGATAACAAATATTTACTTTTATTTGGGTTAAAGTTCCATTTTTCAATCCATATAAATACTTTGTTACCAGCGTATGCACTAGATATAGATGTGATTTCCTTGAATCGTTTCTTTTTGCACCTTTCTTTTCTTTATTTATGACTTTGTTCTCAACAGATTGTCCCTCTGAAAAATCATCATTGTGTTTATTTATCTGTGTTTCTTTATGACTTGGCAATCTTTCCAGGCTAAATGTTATTTTTTCTTCTAATTCTGGTGATTCCGTTCCTTCTCCTGTCTTATAGTTTCTATTAACATCTTTAGTTCTCTTTACCTCTTCACATTTTTCTGAATGTTGCCCATAAACTTTGAAATGTTCTCGCATTTTCATTTTATGCTGCGGCTTATCCATATTAACACAAGTAATTTGAGCATGACAATTTTCATCTCTACATTCAAACAATGTTTTGTCAGAAAGTATTCCCATAAAAAATTTTTCATGGGCTTCTGATGCCGTTAATTCTTCTCCAAGTTCTATACTCAATGCATAATCTACCGATGCCATAATATACCTCCTGTTTCTTTCTTGTTATTAATATACAGTCATATGAACTCTACATATATATTCAAGGCAAATTTAAATAACTTATATTTCCCTTCAATAGTGTATATATTATTTTTGATAATTTTGGACGCAGAAAATTCAAAAATTTATATTTTTTGCATATATAAGAAAACAGGAGAAATGAATATCCACCTGAAAATTTGTATTAGTTGAACAATTCGTTAAAGTTGTACAATTGATTATCACTGTTATACCAAATTGGGGAATCTATTGGTAGGTACAGATACAAATCTTCCACTCATTTCATCCCAAAAAATAATTTTAAAATTACCAGCCAGATTTCCTCCTATCTGACTGGTAATTTTTATATGCATATATTATTTTAAGCCGTTCTTCCTTCATTCTTTCCATAAAACATATAATGTGTATAATACTGTCTTATATTATCTCCATATGCTGCTCTTAAATCCGCATATTTTGCTTTATATATATACACATTAAACCCTTCGTTTCCTTGTCGGCCTTCATCTCTTCCGTAATTTGCAAAATGCCACAATGCTTTTTCTTCATCATTTCCATATGCGGCTTTTAAATCTGCATATGTATTAAGATAATAACTTGCATTGAATACTGATGTATAATCTGCCCCATCGTATATATACTTATATTCTGCATTCACTTCCTGATTTGATGTTATACAGCTATAATCTTTATCCCAGCCAGTAAAATATACCTTACTTCCTATATTTGATGGAGCTGTTGCACTATGACCGTATTCTACCGTCTCCGTCTTTACTGTTTGTCCATTCACCTTAAATGTTACAGTATAAGCTGTACTTATCTTCTCTGCCGTTCTTCCTTCGTTCTTTCCATAAAACATATAATGCGTATAATACTGTCTTATATTATTTCCATATGCAGCCTGCAAATCTGCATATTTTCCCTTATATGTATATACATTAAATGCTTCATTTCCCTGACGGCCTTCATCCATTCCGTATTCTACAAAATGCCATATTGCTTTTGATGCATTATTTCCGAATGCTGCTTTTATATCTGGATATTTATTCAAGTAATATGTTGGATTAAATACTGCTGAATAATCTGTTCCTTTATACATATATTTATATGTTGCATTTACCTCTGTATCTTCTGTTATACAGCTATAATCTTTATCCCATCCATTAAATTCAGTCTTGTTCTCTATCTCTGCCGGTGCTGTCGCACTATGTCCATATACTACTTTCTCTGTCTTTACTTTATTTCCATTATTCTTGAATGTTACTGTATACGTTGTAGTTACTTCGCTGGCATCTCGACCTTCATCTTTTCCATATCCATTATAATGCATATAATACTGCTTTATATTATTTCCAAATGCTGCTCTTAAGTCTGCATATCTTCCCTTATATGAATATACATTAAATTCTTTATTTCCTGTTCGGCCTTCATCCATTCCGTATTCTACAAAATGCCATATTGCTTTTGTTTCATCATTTCCATATGCTGCTTTTAAATCTGTATATCTGTTCAAATAATACTCAGCATCAAATATAGCTGAATAATCTACACCATCATACTCTGTTACTTTATATACAGCATTTACAATCAAATCAGAAGTAATATTAGAAAATGTTCTATCCCATCTTCTAAAATTTTTTTCTTTTTCAACTGAAGCTGGTGCAACCGCTGAATCACCTTCTGCTACAGTCTGTGTGCTTACTACTGTACCATTTTTCATAAACTTAACTGTATATGTCTTAACAACCGGTGCTGATATTTGAACAGATTTAATATCTGAAGGTTCTGACTCAACACTGTTGGCATTATATGCAGCAACTTTATAATAATATGTCTTTCCTGCCGTTACTGTTGAATCTGTATATGAAACTGCTGAACCGGTATATATAACGGAATATCCTGAATCTGCATTCTCGCTTCTATATAATCTATATCCTGTAGCGTTATCCACTATGGACCAGCTTATATTTACTTTATTAGTTCCATTTTGTTCAACCTTTTGCAATTTTGGTGCAGAAATACTTTCTGTCTTAACATCATTTGTAAATGCTTTTATGCAATAATTTACATTTATTCCTTTATATCCAGGTTTGTTAGTATCATAAAATGTCTTTGATGCTGAACTAATTCCCTGTTTAGAAAAGAAACTTTGATCATCGTCTGTCACATTAGAAGAATCTGCCCCAACACCTACATAATTCTTACCTGTCGAACTTTCCATAACTGTATTGGTGTCAAAACTTACAACTATAGATATTACATCATCTGCTTTTAATATTATATCATCTGACAAATCTAATGTATAATAACCTGCATATGTTGTAGTTCCTTTTATTGTTGTTAATAATTCACCACTGTCTGGATTATATCTTAATGTTGTATCACTTGTATTTGGCTGTTTTGTTTTTGTAGGATTTTTATATATATTTATTTCATAATTTCTCTTTACATCTCTTGTTGCAAAAGAAACTGCTGTAAGCTTCTGGCTTTCATTACCGCTTATCTTAAATATATTAGCATATGATTGTCCCACCATATATGGACTATACGGACCACCAAATGTCGTTGTACCATCAAACTGATAGTTATTATCATATGTATCTCTTTTAGCTATTTCGTATACTACTGCATTATTAGCATTTATAGATGAATCACAATATGAGATCCAAGTATATCCCTCAAACATCATATTAGTTCCCCAGCTGTTTTTTACAAGCCATGCTCCATTAGTATCTGGGGTATGCGTAACTCCGTTACTATCAGTTACTGTAAAATAGCTTTTATCAAAATTATCATCCCAGCCTATCAATGCGACATTATGATTAATATATTCATTCTCATAATCATATGAATATTTACCATATCTATCTTTATCCGAATAATACTTAGTATCTGCATTATACGACACAGTTACAGCTCCGTTATCAATAACAGCCTGCTTTACATCCTGTGTATCTGTCATTTTTATGTATTTCTGACCAACTAATATGTATTCAACATCATCCACATTAAATGTATAATCTGTTGGTAAATATATTCCCTCATGACCAGCCTGTTGATTAACCATTGAAGCCCATTTACTTAATGTCTTAAAGGCGTAATTGTCATTACCACCACCTTTAAGGCACTTTTCCATTGATGACGAAGCGTTTATAGTTGTAACATCTCCTGTTGAATTACCCAGCTTGTCTACATACTTTGTATCATCAAATGTCATATATGCCAATGCGTACTCATCTAAATCAATGTCTGTTGCTGATGATACAATACCATGAGATAACGCATATGATTCCATAGCAGCTGTTGCTGCATATGCCCAACATGTTCCAAAACCACCCTGATACTTCACACTTGTAACATATCCTTTTGTCCTGGAATCATACTGTGTTGGAAGCTGTGATGCTCTCACTAAGTAATCTTTAGATTGATTACCTTCTTCTACGCTAGGTGCAACATATCCATCTTCTGTATTATTCATTAATGGATGCTGAACTTTATTATCTTGCGAACTATTATTTATAGTATCAGCATATGCCACGCTTCCCATACCACTTAATAACGATAGCATCATTATCAAACCTAACAACACTGACATTATTTTTTTAGTTTTTCTTTTCATATGTAGCAATCCTTTCTTTAACTTTATTAATCTTTATATTTTATTATTCTTGTTGCTTTTTCATTTCTTCTTTGAAATCATAAAGCATCGATAAATAATCATATTGTGGCTTATACCCCAATTCATCAATAGCAGGTTTTATATCCATAATATACTGCGGTGCATTAGGCTTTTCCGGACACATAATTAATTCTGATTTTTTTGTTTTATCACAAAATACTTTTACAATTCCCTCTATTTGTTCTAATAATGAAGTGCCTATTCCTGTACCAACATTATAATATCCACAATCACGATTTACAAATAAAGCTTTATATAACATCTGACAAAAGTCCTTAACATATACCATATCTTTCTTACGTGTGTTGTCTCCCCAAACTTCAATAGACTCACCAGCTATGGCTTTCTCTATTAATTGCCTGTATCCAATTTTATGTATTTTACCATCTACATAATATGTATCAATAGGCGAATACAAATATATTGTTGGTAATCTAAAAATAAATCTTTTCAATCCATACATCTGATGATAATTTTCTATCATATCAACTGCAAAATTTTTGGACATTACATATATAGTATGATCACTTGTAAAACTGAATTTTCTTGGAAGATCTACCGTTAATATTGGATTCTCCTCAGCATAATCTTTTATATCACCAAAACTTTGTGCAAATAAAATTCTATCAGCTCCAGTTTCACGACAATATTCTAAAACATTAAGATTTCCTGTGATATTTACATCTATATATTTGTAAGGGTTATATCCTTTCATACGTGCTGGCATTGCCCCTGCTAAATCAACCACTGCATATACATCTCTAGGTAATTTAAAAAATTCTTCTTTCTTTGTAATATCAACTGAATAATACGGAATATTATACTTATCAAAATAACTAGAGTCACGTGTACCAGACGCAATAATTCGATAATCTGTATTATTACTATGTTCAATAAAATATTCAATGAAATAACGCCCTGTATCGCCACTTGCACCAAATACAACTATATTTTTCATATTTCCCCCTGCTATACTAATCTAACTTGCACATATTTATTTTCGTTTTTAAGAACTTCTTCCACCTTATCAGGACTATCAAACTTAAGAACCAATGTTCCTATTGCCTCATTAGCAGCTTCAAATCCACCTACTGTTGTACCTTTTTCAATCCAAAGATCACGTTCAACAACATTATCAGATATCTCATCAGAAATCCATAATTCATCAAACACACCTGGTTCATCACTGTGCAAGATTATTTCTGCCCAGCATCCATTATATGATTCCTGCTTAATCTCATCTAAAGGAAGTCCTACCGAATATTTAACCATATTAGTAATCATATCCACGCCTGTTGCATATCTTAAACATTCTGATAATCTATTACCACCACCACGAGGCGAAACTTCCATAATATACGCTTTTCCATCAGTTCCTTCTCTAGTTTCTATGTTATAAACAGCTGTTTTCATTTTTAATAATTTTAACAAACGCTGAATTTCATCTTTTAATTCTGCCTGATGTTCTTCTGTCATAGAAGAAGGCCAGCTATAAGCTGCTGGTGTATATGGATTCTTAGCATTACTATCAAATCTTTGACTATTAAATGAAACAAACTTTAATTCGCCATCTATAGAAAAACTATCTGTATCTGAGGAATAACCTTTTTGAGTAATAAAATCTTCTATAATAAATTCACTAGAATGTGAATACGATAATGCATATTCAATACTTTCTTTTAAAAGTTCCTTGTCATCTACACGAGTTACGCCCTTGCTTCCTGCCGAATCAGTTGGCTTAACTATTACAGGCCAATTAAACTTATCAATATCATTAAGAGCAGCTTCCATTTCTTTATAGCACTTAGCTGTTGGAACTGTAAAATTATTTTCTTTTAAAAATTCTCTAAATTTACCTTTATTTTGTAATATACACACAGACTCATATGGTCCAACATTAGGAAGACCCATTTTCTCTGCTACATAAGCAGCAGTTATTACTCCTGGGTCACAAGCAAAAGACATAATACCATCTATTTTTAATTTTTTTGCTGCTTCAAGTGTTTTTTCTTTATCTATAATACTAACATTACAGTACTCATCTGAATATTTATGCGCAATATTATCAGGAAGATAATCACAAGTAATTACATATATCCCTAATTTGTGTGCAGCTTCTATTACTGGCAGTGCATATCTTGCTCCGCCCAAAATCATAAGTTTTTTCATAACACTTCTCCTTTTATTGTTTGCACGAAATAATTATCTCACATATTCTATCTACATCTTCCATATTTAAATCAGCATACATTGGCAATGTAAGTACTCTCTTACTAATATGTAATGCAACTGGTGTCTGCATTACGTCATATTGTCCGTGAAAAGCTGCAAATGTATTGGTTAATGGATAGAAATATTTTCTAGCACCAATACCATTTTCTGCTAATCTATCAAACACTTCAGCTCTGCTTGCACCAAACAGTTTTTCTTCAAATATAACAGGATAATATGCGTAATTACTTACCACATCTTTTTGTACCGCATTTAATTGAATACCATCAATTTTCTCTAAGTGCATATTATATCTCTCAGCAACTTTTTTTCTCTTGGCTATTTCCTCATCTACGTGTCTTAAATTACATAATCCCATTGCAGCACAGAATTCATTCATCTTAGCATTAGCACCTACTGCATCTACTTCTTCCGGTCCGTGAATACCAAAATTCTTCAGTTCATACAATAAGTCACCAAGATGCTTATCCTTAAAACAAACTGCTCCACCTTCTATTGAATTAAATACCTTAGTCGCATGAAATGAAAAGCAAGAGGCATCTCCAAATGAACCTACTCCTTTACCTTTATATGTCTCTCCAAATGTGTGTGCAGCATCATATATAACTTTCAACTCATATTTATGTGCTATTCTTTCTATTTCTTCCACATTACATATATTGCCATATACATGAACTGGCATAATTGCACATGTTCTATCTGTTATTAATCGCTCTATTTTTTCCACATCCATAGTCATTGTAACAGGATCTATATCACAAAAGACCGGTTTTAAACCATTTCTTACTATTGCGTGCGTTGTTGAAGCAAATGTAAATGGTGTCGTAATAACCTCACCCTGTAAATTCATAGCCTGTAAAGTTAACTCCAATGCCATATGTCCATTAGTAAATAAATCTATATTATCTACTCCCATATATTCTATTAACTTTTTTTGTAGTTCTTTATGTTCTGGTCCCATATTAGTAAGCCAATGGCTATCCCACATAGGCTTAATTTCATCCATATATTCCTGAAAATCTGGCATTGATGATCTTGTAACTAATATATTATTCATATTTTTCACCTTTCTGCTTTTTTGCAATTCCTTTAATAATATTAATCAAATACTCATATGACTCTAATTTAAACAGTTTAGAACCCGCAATATAAATAATTGCCCCTAATGGAATCTGAATTATAAGAGTTAATGAGGCATTCAGCCCAATTAAACTTACACAATAAACAATAATTCCCATAACAACTGCCAATAATATTGCTGGTAATATATCTTTTAACTGCTCTAAGTATCCATAATCTAATAATTTCCTATTAGGCCATGAATTAATAATCTGACTTAACAATCCAGATACCAATAAGCTATATGCCATAGCCATAACGCTTATTCTCATTGTAATAAACAATAATGTTAGACCAATTACTTTTTTAATAATTTCAAGCTTTAAAAACAAATCACTTCGTCCCATTGCATTAATTGCATTAAGATTTGCTGTATGTATTGGCCAAAACATATATGTTATACAAAATATCTGTAAAAACGGAACACAGGGCAGCCATTTACCTGTTAATAACAAACTGACTATCGGAGATGCACAAAAGGCCAATCCCATCATAAGTGGTGCCATTATATATGTACTTGTCTTTATTGCTCTTCTTGTCATACTTTTTACTCTTGTATGATCATCCTGTACACTTGACATTGATGGGAGTAATACACTATCTATGGATGCATTTATATTCGTAACTATTACTTTAGGAAATTTATCTCCTTGATTATAAAAAGCTAAATCTGAAGATGAATATATCTTACCTATAATTAAATTCCTCAAATTATTATATACTGTATCCAGCAACGATGATATTAATAATTTCCATCCAAATGACAATAAATGTTTGAGCCTTTCCCATGAGAACATTTTCTTTGGACGCCATTTAACTGTCAACCATAATATTAATGTGTCTATAAATGTATTAGATAACTGCTGTGCAACCAATGCCCAAACCCCGCATCCTGAATATGCCATAACGATACCTAATATTGCTGAAAAAATTGTTCCACCTAATGTCGAGAAGAAAAATCTTTTAAAAAGCATATTACGTGATACATAGGATTGTTGTATTCCTTTTACTCCAGATGCCACTATAGTTAAACTAATCACCCTTATTATTGGTATTAAAGATACATCATTATAAAATCCTGCTATAAGTGGAGCTAATAAAAACATTCCTAAATATAATATTATACAAATTCCCAAATTAAAATAAAACACTGATGAAAAATCCAAATCATCAGCTTCTTTTTTTTGAATTAAGGCAGTTCCTAAGCCACTATCAACAAATACCTGCAGTATTGTTGTAAATACTGTAACAAGAGCAATTATTCCATATTCTTCTGGTGCCAGAATTCTAGCTAATACAATAGAAACTACAAACGTAACTATTTGGGCTCCGCATCTTTCTGCAAAACGCCATAAAAAATTTGAAATAACACTCTTTTTCTTCATAGTATCTCTACACCTACATTGAACCTTTTCTTTTTTTTATTATAAATGGACAAATAATATACATACAGTATTTTATCTTAGTTTTAATTTTATATTTAGTAGTCAGGCAATTTAAATACTGTTTAAGTTCTTTTTTTCTTAATATATTATATGCTGCCTTCCTTATCTCTCTGTTACTACTCATTTCATTTCTCAATACTGTATCTTCAGATATTGTTTCCGCTTCTAATTCAGTGTGATATATTCTTT
>ERZ1026882.1182-NODE-1182-length-11583-cov-5.666551_pt1 | contig 11583 bp, 19 predicted proteins | sample MGYA00380171_ERZ1026882 | MGnify/ENA primary metagenome ERZ1026882 (study PRJEB33269, sample SAMEA4719807) | human gut metagenome | biome: human-associated habitat; feature: organic feature; material: feces | place: Cameroon | collected 2013-10 ...
TGAGATGATTAAAATTGGTGTTGAAATTCCAGAAGAACTTATCAAACCTTATAATTTTAAAAAGTATGTTTGTCAAAAGCAATTCTTTTACAGTGTACATCCTTTGTCTAAATCTAAAAAATTATATAAAGTAGATACTACTGTAATGTCATATTGTGAGGAATACTTTATATCCGTAATGAAAGAAGGAGCAGATTATTGGTTTGTTAATAGCGAGGTTGTTATTTGCGACAAATCTATTGATAAATGCTTTAAGCCTGTTTTTAATGAGTTAAAGTCTTGGCTACAAAGACCTGAAACAATCAAAGAATATAACAAAAAAGCTATTATTGCCGCGTACAACACACTAGATTGTGTAGATGTCGATAGATGGGCAATGCAATCTACAAGCTATTATCATAACAACGGACATGAATTAAAGAATTTAGATTTTAAGCGTTACGGCATTAGTAGATTTTCCGACCTTCCAGAAGAACCAGTATTTGTTGAAAAAAACTTTGGACAGCGTTCTTGGCGGCAATACGAAATCAGCGCCATAGCTGGAACATTGATTGCTAAAGACGATACTAAGCATATAATTACTTTGCTAACTACTGATTATGACGTAGTAAACTGTAAGCTTACTAGAGAAGCCTATGCTCATTATAAACGAGTGATTAGTTCTGGTAGTGGAAAAGATAAAGTAGTGTATGATGATGCTTGGATTCAAAGAGGGTCTTTGCTGATTGTTTGTGGCTATCGAAATGGTGATGATTTCAGGTGCAAGAAATACAAAAACAGTGTATATGACCATCAAATGATATTGATTAAACATGTATACGAAGATGGGAGCGCAGACTTGCAGACAGAAAGGGTGTTGATGGAATAATGAAATGTATTTGGTGTGGAAAAGAAGCTATAGGGATGCCCCTGGTTATGTTTGGACAAAGAGTGGGCGACACTTATATTTGTGCATCTTGTGGCTATCATTGGGATAATTACGGAACACATTATTCTTCGGACTGGAAACTTGACAAAGAATCACTATGGAGTAAAATAAAGAAATTTTTTAGAAAATTGAAATAATACTTGACAACCCCTTCTTCATGTGATATGATTGAGTCACAACAAAAGAAGGGGTTATTTTTATGGAACATGAATTTTTAATCGCATGGGTAAAGGCGGTTTTTACGACGATTGGTATTGGTGCATTGCTAACTGCTTGTCTTGCTTTCAAACAAAAAACGGTGCGTGATATAATAGTTGGAGTAGGACTTCTAGTTGCAACAATTCTTTTATTTGTAGCAATCAATGTGGTACAGTAAAGGGGGGACTTAAAATGCTTAATATTTTTATGACTTGCATATTTGTTTGTACACTTGTTATTATATTGATGATTTTGTTTATGATAGCTTTTCGTACAATTTTTGAAGAAAAAATAAAAAAGCTACGAGTTCCTAAAATCAAATTTAAAGATTTCAAGGTGTGGTTTTTGCTTTGTCCAGAGGCTTATGCTTTAAAAGACAACACCATATACCGTTTCGGTCTTGAAGATTTTCGTTTCAGTATCATTGATACCATTCGATACAAGTTTTGGAGAAAAAGAGAAAACTATCGTCATGCTAAAGAAAAAAATACGGAACAGATTCACATGCTATTGTCGTATGTCAAGCATGATATTGAAGCGTATGAAATTAAAACAAGAAAGGAGATTGAGCGACTTGGATGATTTTTTTGATATGGTTGCCACAACGGAGCCAGAAAAAATTGAAGTAAAGTGCAAACCATGTAAGGAACTTTATTTTGATGCCACTACTGGATACAGAGTTATGGCATGTATCCCTGTTGGCCCCCCTCCAAATGGTCTTGAGCTTAATAAATATGGAAATTTTAGCGTTTCTGGAAATGGATTAAATCTTCTAAAAGAAGGCGTTCCTATCAATCTCAAATTAACAGAAGCTAAAAGCAAATATTCAGCGTCTTATAATTTCGTTGGACTTCCTGATTTAAGTATGGAAACAGATAAGGTACACGTCAACAGAGATGGCACAATGAGTATCTTATGCAGTTTTGCAACAAAAACACAAGCTCAACACGTCATGGACGCTTATCCTAACTTTGTAGACATGGTTTTGAATGGCGAAGAAGGCCAGTTAGATTATAAGAAAATTTATAACGTAGGAAAGAAACGACTTGAAGAATACATTTACAAAGTAAGAGAAAATAGCGGTGCAGTTCCTTTCCTACCTTTCTTGTTGAGTATTGGTGTTGCCGACTATGATAAAGCTGTTGAGATAACAAAAGACTATTCCAACCCTGATAATATGATTTATGCTTACAATCGCGACCCCTATAGTTTTATGATTGAAAGCATTAAATATTCTTTTGAAACTTCTGATAAAATCATTATTGAGCATGATGAGAAAATGGCAGAATCAAGAGAGCGTTGTGGCTGGGCTTTATCTACTGTTTTAAAACAAAATGAAACTGAAACTGGTGATACCAGAATTGCAAAAGAAATAGTTGAACAAGCCTTAAAAATTATGATTCCAGAGGCCGCACAGTGGTATGAAGTTGGCAAAACTTTAAGCAACACAGTAGAGCATGAAGGTTGGCTTTCTCGTTCTGAAACATATTACGCAGAAAAAAATATTGCCGATTTCATTAAAAATAGAATTGACAATTCTGAACATGTTGATTTTGAATGGCAAAAATTTGTACAAAGAGAAGAAGGCAATCTCACAGAAGAACAGAGTAAAATTCTTCAACTAATGTGCGATAACGATGTTGTTATCCTTACTGGTTGTGCAGGAAGTGGCAAATCGTTTACCACTAAAACTATCATTGATTTGTTAGAATCTAAAAACTTCACTTATCAATTATTGGCTCCTACGGGAATAGCTTCTAAAGTGCTTTCTACTGCAACGGGTAGACCAGCTTCTACAATTCATCGCTGGGCTGGCGCTGGCGACCCTAGAGATGTTGATTATGTTGTTGTTGATGAGCTTGGTATGGTTAGCGCGGAAGTATTAAAAATGCTAATCAAAGTTATTCCACCTACTTGCAAGATGATTTTGGTGTTCGACCCAGCTCAGTTAATTAGTATTGGCGCAGGGAACGTTGCTAAAGATTTAGTAATGAGTCGGAGAGTTCCTATTGCTATGCTCACAAAAGTCTTTAGATACGGTATTGGTGGCATAGCAACAATAGCCACAGACTTCCGTAAAGGCATTGTAAGTAACTTAGAAGAAGAGTTTGATGATTTTAAGTATTACAATACTAATAATGTAAAGGAACAATTTGAGGGCGTCTTAGAAGCCTATCAAGGGTATTTAAATGATGGTTACACAAGAGAAAACATTCTAATTATCTCCCCATTTAATGTAGGGGAAGTAGGTACAAAAGCTATCAACTTGGCGATTCAAGAAAAATATTCTCTTGGGCAAGAACTTGAATATAAGACCAACTTTGATGGAAAATTTAGAATTGGTGATAAAGTTATTTGTAACAAAAACACTTATGATGCCAAAGTAGCAGAACAAACGAGTAGCGGATATGGATTTTCATTAAATGGTTCAGGCAAGTGCGAAACTACTTGGGTTTTCAATGGCGACCAAGGTATTGTACTTGGTGATTTTTATGATGATACTAGCAGAAGTAATTGTATTGTTGTAGAATTTGATTGTGGTATGGTTGCTTTCAGTCAAAAAGAATTTCAAAAATTATCATTGGCTTATGCTTTAAGTTGTCATAGAGTACAAGGTTGTGAGTCACCTGCTGTTATTTTTGTAGCTAACAGTCAGCATAAGAGACTTTTGACCAATAATCTTTGTTATGTTGCCGTGACAAGAGCGAAAAAACACTTGACAATTATTGCGGACTATGATACAATAGAAGAAGCATTAGGAAAACACGAAGAAACGACTCGCAATACTTGGTTACAAGAAATGATGCAGAAAGGCTGGAAAGAAAATGACCAGAAGTCAATTTAATGAGGTGCTTCTAAAAAGTAACGAAATTTGTGCTTTTGAAGACATCTTTGGCTATAATCGAATAGTAACACATTATGACAAAAATAAAGACAGAACAACATTGTATTGTATCCATTACGAAGACCGAGGGGATGGATATGGATATAGACCAGAAACTATTGAAACTTTAGTAAAATTTCAAGGCAGAAGAATATTGACATTTGCACCAATAGAGCGAATCAAGGAGGACTAATAATGAAAATTTTGGTGGATGAAATGCCTAAGACGCCCAACGATTGTATCTTCTGTGAGGGTTATGTGCCAGGAGAATATCATTCTGAAACAAAAGAATATGATAAAGGGTATTATCGTTGTTTGTTGAATCCTTTTGAAGAATGTAGAGAAGTCTGTACCATGCAATTCATTAAAAAAGGGAAGGAGTATAACGATGGCTGAGTATTTTGAACGTGAATCATTGATAAAAGCAATTTGTGAAATTGGTGATGATTCAAAGGGCGGATGGAGTACATCAAGCATTGTTGACTTCTTGCTCAATCAACCTGTCGCTAATGCGGAACAAGTTATTTGGGGACATTGGGAGCGTAATGGAAAGATTGTTCGATGTTCTTATTGTGGCTGTGTAATGCCCCAAATTTTATATGTTTCTGAAGGGCGCACTTACAAAGCGCCAAACAGTGTTCCAAGACGTTGCCCTAATTGTGAAGCCAAAATGAAGGAAGGAATATATACTTAATGCAAAAAGTCTGATAAAGAAATTATTATAAGAAAAGAATTATCCAAAGGAATACATAACCACTTGTTGCAAGGAGAGCAACGTTATGAGGAAAGAAATTGAATACAAGGTTTATAAAGAACAGGGCGTAGTGGTCGCTATTGCAAAAGATTGCGTGTATGACGCTATCAATAGGTTTGATACGAAGTTTGTTAAGACCACTTCTGCTTATCTAAATATTAGTTTTGGTAGTCTTTTCAGCTTCCCCGACCTTCGTTTCTATATGCCTAACACTATTAGAGCTGTTGCCAGACTTCATCCCAAAGATAAGTGGAATGAATACACTGGCAAGGAAATTGCTTACAAAAAGCTGTGCAACAAGTACGAACAGGCCATTGCGAAGCGCATGAGAAATATCTTTGATGTTCTGTGTGGTGTTCTTGATAAGGCAGATAAGGAGCTGTTCTACTAAGATGTGGGTGAACAAAGAAAAATATAAGTGGCTTAGTCGCAAAGCTTCTCTATACGACAGACACGAGAGTATCATAAGTAAACTTCAAAGATTATCTAATAGTGATGAAGCAGTTTATCATGGAAATGGACTAATAATTATTGGTTGCCACAAATGGAAGTCACTACTAGAGGAAATGCAAGCGGTAGAACAGAAGTTGAATAATATCACGGTGCAAAAAGATTGGTATAAATTGCATTATGAAGAGTTATTGAAGAAACAATACAAGGAGGATATTGAAAATGGCTGATGAAAACAGAAACGATTTAGTGCTTAGTCCGAATGAATATGCGTATGTCTTAGACACCACAAAGGGCCAGGTGAGTGTTTATGTAGGGCCGAACAAGACAAGCCTTTCTAACTCCGATAGGCTAGTACAGTACAATCATAATACGAATAGATTTGAGCCTTGTAAGTATGATGTGGCTACAAAACTTGCAGTAACCGCTCCCGAAGGTTGGTACATGCTCTTAAAGAATCCTGAAAAGGACAATAAGCATCCTGCTGGTGGAACAGTAGCTGCGGCTCCTGATACAATTTGTGTTGGCAAGAAAATCAATGTCAAGGGGCCTTGTAGCTTCGCTCTTTATCCTGGACAGGTTGCCAAAGTTATTCAGGGCCACACTCTTCGCTCCAATCAGTATTTACTTGTTAGAGTATATGATTCGGACGCGGCAAACCAAAACGAAAAGAAGAAGAAGAAGTATACTACGGGAGACCTTATGGTTATTAAGGGCGTAGATTGTTCCTTCTACATCCCTGAAACTGGATTTGAAGTCCTTCCTTACAACAACAAATATGTTCGTGACGCAGTCACTCTTGAACGTCTTGAATACTGTATTCTAAAGGACGAAGACGGAAATAAGCGTTATGTACATGGCCCAGATGTTGTTTTTCCAAAGCCAACCGAAGTTTTTGTAACCCAGGGTGATTCTGTCAAATACAAGGCAATCGAGCTGTCTGAGATTTCCGGTGTGTATATTAAAGTAATCGCAGATTATTTGGATAATAATAAAGTTGAGCATCATATTGGAGAAGAACTATTTATTACTGGCGCAGACCAAATGATTTATTATCCTCGTCCTGAACATGCCTTAATTAGTTATAGTGGGAACAATGTGTATCACGCTATTGCAATTCCAGAAGGCGAAGGCCGATATGTAATGAATCGTATTACTGGCGAAATTAAAACGGTTGTTGGCCCTAAGATGCTTCTACCAGACCCTCGTACAGAAGTTATTGTAAATAGAAAACTTGCAAAAAGCGAATGTGAACTTTGGTATCCTGGAAATGAAGAAGTCTTAACACATAATGGACATGCAATTTTAAGCGCTGTAACTCTTAATACTTGCGCTAGTACAACAGCCAAGTCACTGTCTATCTCCGCATTGAACAGTTGTATTAGCGCACCTAATATGTCAGATAGTGATATGTCAGATAGCGCAACTAATGAATCGGCTACCTTCAATAGAAACACTAAGTACACTCCACCTCGCACGATTACATTAGACAATAAGTATTCTGGTGTTGTGTCTATTGACGTTTGGACTGGATATGCTGTTAATGTTGTTTCTAAGGACGGCACAAAGAAAGTAGTGTGCGGCCCGCAGACTGTCATTCTGGATTATGACCAGACATTGGAAACAGTTTTTGACGCTTCTGGAAAGAAAACTGTTTTCTTACAGTATCAAAATAATAGAATTTATGACAAGCTAAATGTTGAAACTTCCGATTTTGTTCCCGCTTGTATTGATGTAGTGTATAATGTTGATTTTGACCTTGAACAGAAAGACAAATGGTTTGCAGTAAGTAACTATGCAGATATGCTAAAGAGCAAGATGAAGACAAACTTTTGCCGCAAGATTAAGAGTATGCAGGTACAGGAGTTCTATGATTCGTATTCTGATGTGTTGTATGGTGTTGTTGATGACCACAACGTATTTGATAACAATGGAATGATTGTCTCTAATATGGACATTGTGTCTTTCGAGCTAGATAGTTCAATTCGCGAAGTGCTAGACGCACATAAGAAAGATGTGATTAGAAATAATCTAAATGTTATGAGAGCGCAGTCTAATTATGATACTGAAAAGAAGGTATTGGACTTCCAGAATCTGCTTGCAAAGCTAAGTCATGAAGCTGAACTGGCAAAGATTGATATGAACATGGCCGAAGAAGCTAAAAACCATGAAGAGAAAATGGCTACTATGGTTTTTGAAGAGAACATGAATAAGAAGCAGCTTGAGTATAAGCGTGAGAATGATGCGCTTGAAGACGAATTGTGTGCAAAGCGCTTAGAGCGTGAAAAAGCACAGAAAGAACAGGAGCTAGCTCTTCAGGCCAAGAGTCTTGAGCAGGAAGCCAAAGCCAAGGAAGCTTATGCGGCAACTGTAGCAAGTGTTATTCAGGCAATCTCTCCTGACCTTATTGCGGCAATGCAAGCCAATAGTAATGCGGAAACTCTACAGCAGGTATCCAAGGCTATTGCACCTCTGGCTATCGCAAAGAACGAGGGTGTGGCCGAAACTATCAACACTCTACTTCGTGGAACGTCTTTAGAGAATGTGTTTGACAGTCTTGTTAGAAATTATGGGAGGGTCGATAAATGATGGAAACATATTATGCCATTTATGATATAAATAAACAAGAATACTTTGTTGCAAGTGGTCCTCTTGTGGTTGAATGGTCTAGTTCAGGACTTCTTGCAAAGTGGTTTTGTTCTAAATTTGCGGCTAAAATGTTTATTAGAATGGATAAATGGTTGCAACGTAAAAATACTCTTTGTATTGTGGTGGTTGCCAAATTTTGATATCAAAAATGCTTTGTTCGCATTGGGAAAGAAATACAAAAGGGGTGAGTAGATGTTTGGAAGAAAAGTGGCTGATATTCCAGCGGGAGAACAAGTTGTGTGGGATACGCTTGCGTATGCGTGGAATAAGTTTTGTGACTTAAAGCAAGAACATCCGCAAGAACAAGAAGAATTTATGCGAGGGATTCACATGTGTCAGTGTGTGCTTGGTATGCGCTTGAATCGCAAGAATTACCCTGATATTTTTTTATAAGATGCCTTAAAATAGTATAAAAATGTGGAATGTAGGCTTCAAAGTAGCCATCATCTAAGGAGTGCGTAACAGCTCACCACATCAAGAAGGATGTTGTATGAAACATAAGATTCATTTTGTTGTATATTTTATTGGTGGCGTATTGTCTAGTGTGTTGATTAAGAAGTGTGTGTTCGCGGCAACAAATAATATCTTTTTAGCGTTAATTGCATTTTTCATTTGGAACATTTGGTATAATATAACCATTGCACATGATATATATAGAGAACAATAAAAGACAAACAATGACTGATTACATTGATAATGTGGGAGAAAGGAAGGACGGCAATGATGATTGATATAGAAAAGAGAAAAAAAGAAGTTGCCGTAACGTTGGATAAATTAGAATTAGATATTAAAACATTGCAGGATGATATTTTGAGACTAAGAACAGACATAGCTAATGTGGATGAAAATACAGATTTAAAGAAGTTTGATGAAGAACATAATTTAGAACGCAATCTTAAATATATAAGATTATATTGGGTAACGAAAAATGGCTAAATATATTGAATTAGATGTAGCGAAAAAAGCATTTCAAAATATGGACGCGGGACGCAAACACGGTTCGACGCTACTGACACCGGAAGAATTTGCAGAATACCTCGATGAACTTCCTATTGCTGACGTAGCTCCGGTGAGAATTGGTTTTTGGATACCAATTCATGCAAGCACATACGTTGAATGGAATCCTGAACTTGCAAGATGTGACCTAGTAGTAGGTTATCAATGTTCACTTTGTGAAAACGAAGCTATGCTTAGTTGCAAAACAAATTATTGCTCAAACTGTGGCGCAAAAATGGAGGAAGTAAAAAATGATTGATGCAAAACAGAAAAAGGAAGAACTGTATGCGTTCTTAGCTGAGTTAGAGCTGGATATTAAGATTCTGCAAGACAACATCCTAAAAGTTAAAGAAGACATAAAGGATATAAATTCAGAAGAAGAGCTGATAATGTTTGCTGATGAGGCTGATATAGAATATGGACTCAAGCACATAGAACTATATTGAAGTGGGGTGAAATTTAGTTCACAGTCAGTGGTAAAAACAGGAGGGCATATAATGTCAAAGTTTTATTATGGAGATAGGGTTCGCGTTTCAAACACACTTGTTGCAGACGGAACATACGGCACTGTTATTGGTAAAATAAGAGAAAGAGGTCAATACGCTCTTACTAAAGAAAACAGTAACTCTAATAAAGAAAGTAGTGACGTTTTTGTTATTTAATCAAACTAGATGATATTGGCTCCACCCTATATACTATACGGGGAGAAAATTGTCACTATGTTTGGGGGCATGAATCTGAAAATGCTGATTGTGTTCTCGTAAAGAAAAATGAGTTGGAACACTGTAAGACCACTTATCCAAAGAATATTATGCTTGAATTTGACGGGAACACAATCACAGCACATGAGCTAGAAGAGTACAAGAAATATGTTGGCAAAGGAGGTTGCTTCTACAGTGGAAGATTTGATTACGAACTAGGATGTAAAAGCGCTATTAGAAATATGTTTTGTCAGATTGCCGCCGACCAAGGATTTACTGGTGAAGCAGGATATATTGACGATGCAAACAAGATTAGAATTGAGCGTTTCGTGGACGGATACTGTGTTAGCAATAAGAGTGTTGAAGAGCGGTGTTACACAGTAGAAGCTATGGAGAAAGATAGCTTTTGGCATATCGTGAATAGAGAGGAATAATATTATGACAATTAAAGACATTATAAAAATATTATCTGTGTATATGCCAGAAACAGAAGTAAAGATAACTAGCGGCCCTTTTATCAGTGAAATTGTTGATGTACGACCAGTTACGGATATAGATACTAACAAGACTTATATGTGTATCTATGGAGACAAAGATGTTTTCACCAAGTACGAAAACATGGGGCCTTTTGCAATGAGAGAACACGAGATTAACAATAATTTACATCTTTGTTCATATTGAGTTCATATTTATGTGATATAATGCAATAAAATAAAGCTGGAAACGGCTTAATTTATTTTAAAGGAGTGACGTTTATTGGTACAAGTAATCAAACGTAACGGAGATGTTGTTGATTTCCAACGTGACAAAATTTCTGTTGCAATCCAAAAGGCAATGAAAGAAGTTAGAGATGAAATCAATACTTATGAAGTTAGAGCAATAACTGATAAAGTAATTAACTCTATTGAACAGCGAAAAGAAAATATTAGCGTAGAAGAGATTCAAGATATTGTAGAACGTGCGCTTATGACTAGCGGTATGAAAGATGTAGCGAAGAGTTACATTACTTATCGCTATTTGCATGGTCTTATTCGAGAATCAAACACTACTGATAAGACTATTAAAGAACTTATCAATGGTGAAAGCGAATACTGGAACAGTGAAAATAGCAATAAAAACCCAACACTTGTCACCACTCAAAGAGATTATATCGCAGGAATCACAAGCACAGATATTGCTAGACGTTTTTTACTACCCAAAGATGTTGTTGAAGCACATGATAAGGGCATTATTCATTTCCATGATATTGACTATTTCTGTCAAAAGTCTCTAAGTAACTGTGAATTAGTTAATCTTGAAGATATGCTTCAAAACGGCACAGTTGTTAATGGTGTAACTATTGACAAACCTCATAAGCTTCTCACTGCCGCCACTATTGCAACTCAAATTATTGCGGCAGTAACTAGCTCTACTTATGGTGGTTGTACTATTAGTTTATCTCATTTAGCTCCATTTGTTCGAGATAGTTATAACATTTATCTAAAAAAGTATAAAAGCAGAGGACTTTCAGAAGAAGAAACTATTAAATGGGCAAAAGAAGACATCAAAAAAGAAATTGAAGATGCTGTACAGACATTTAATTATCAAACAAATAGCATGACCAACACTAATGGTCAAGCTCCTTTTTTATCAGTATCAATGTACTTAAATGAAAATCCTGAATACATCAAAGAAACTGCGGCTTTGATTGAAGAATTTTTCCATCAAAGAATTTTGGGCTTCAAAAATGAAACTGGACATTATGTGACGCCAGCTTTTCCTAAACTACTTTATTTTCTTGATGATAATAATATTACAGAAGACTCAGAGTATTGGTATTTGACTGAGCTTGCCGCAAAATGCACCGCAAAGAGAATGGTACCTGACTATATCTCTGCAAAAATTATGCGACAAGAGAAGATTGATAAAAACGGAAATGGAAACGTCTATCCCTGCATGGGTAAGCGCAAACTTAGCTCATGTAAAACCCTTATGAACCTTGCTAAAGGGTGTGTGGCTTAAAAGCTATGCTAACGGATAGGAC
>ERZ1026882.1183-NODE-1183-length-11575-cov-74.201042_pt1 | contig 11575 bp, 9 predicted proteins | sample MGYA00380171_ERZ1026882 | MGnify/ENA primary metagenome ERZ1026882 (study PRJEB33269, sample SAMEA4719807) | human gut metagenome | biome: human-associated habitat; feature: organic feature; material: feces | place: Cameroon | collected 2013-10 ...
TCCGATGAGGACCGCGAGGGAGAAGCCATCAGCTGGCACCTTTGCGAAGTTCTCGGATTGGATGAAGAGAAGACAAGCCGTATCGTCTTCCACGAAATTACAAAACCGGCTATCTTGGATGCTATTCAGCACCCACGCCACTTGGACATGAACTTAGTGAATGCCCAACAGGCTCGCCGTGTCCTCGACCGACTGGTGGGTTTCAAGCTTTCTCCAGTACTTTGGCGCAAGGTGAAACCTGCTCTCTCTGCTGGTCGCGTACAGAGCGTAGCCGTCAGACTCATCGTAGAACGTGAGCGCGAAATCCAGAAGTTCAAGAGCGAATCTTACTACCGTGTTTCTGCCATCTTCGCATTGATCAACGAAAACGGAAATGCTACGGAAGTGAAGGCTGAACTGGACAAGCGTTTCAAAACACATGAGGAAGTAGAGGCTTTTCTGGAAAAATGCAAGGATGCCAAGTTTACAGTAGAAGCTGTCAACAAGAAACCTCTGAAGCGCACACCAGCCCCTCCTTTCACAACCTCTACCCTACAGCAGGAGGCTGCCAGAAAGTTGGGATTTACCGTGAGCCAGACCATGATGATTGCCCAGAAATTGTACGAAAGCGGACGCATCACCTACATGCGTACCGATAGCGTCAACCTCTCCACCCTCTGCACCAATGCCAGCAAGGATGAAATCATCAAGGTATATGGAAGCGAATACAGCCAGCCACGCGCCTACCACACCCATTCCAAGGGAGCACAGGAAGCGCACGAGGCTATCCGCCCTACCTATATGAATGAGACATCTATCGACGGAACCAGTCAGGAGAAGCGACTCTATGAACTGATTTGGAAACGCACCATCGCCTCTCAGATGGCTGATGCGCAGATAGAGAAAACAACGATCAACATTCATATCGACAATGCTGAGGAGAAATTCGTTGCCAATGGTGAAGTCATCACCTTCGACGGATTCATCAAGGTTTACCGGGAGTCAACTGATGATGAAGATGGTACAGAAGATGCAACACACATCCTCCCTGCCATGAAGGAAGGAGACGAACTGCAGCGCCGCGAAATCACCGCTACAGAGAAATTCTCGGCAGCACCTCTGAGATATACCGAGGCCAGTCTGGTAAAGAAACTCGAAGACTTAGGAATCGGCCGTCCTTCTACCTATGCGCCAACCATCAGCACCATCCAGCAACGTGAATACGTGCAGAAGGGCGACAAGAAGGGCGTTGAGCGTTCCTACACCATCGATTCGCTGAAGGGAATCAAGGTGACACAGAAAGTGAAGAAGGAAATAGCAGGCAACGAAAAGGGAAAACTGCTGCCTACAGATATCGGAATCGTTGTCAACGACTTCCTGATGGAAAACTTCCCTGGCATCATGGACTACAACTTCACAGCCAATGTGGAACAGAAGTTTGATGACATTGCCGAAGGAAAGACCGAATGGAACAAGTGGATGAAGACATTCGACAAGGATTTCGAGCCGGAAGTAAGCAAGGTGATGAATGCCCGCAGCGAGCACAAGGCTGGCGAAAGAGAATTGGGAACAGATCCTAAGACAGGCAAACCGGTATTCGTCAAGATAGGCCGATTTGGTCCTGTGGCACAGATCGGTTCTGCCGAAGACAAGGACAAGCCACTCTTTGCCCAGCTCCCTTCCAACCTGAGTATCGAAACCATTACCTTGGAAGAGGCACTGGAACTTTTCAAGCTTCCTCGCGAACTCGGAGAGTTTGAGGGCACCAAGGTGAGCGTAGGTACAGGTCGCTTCGGTCCATACGTGCAGCACAACCGCAAGTATGTTTCCATTCCTAAGGGAGAAGATCCGATGACCATCACTCTCGACAGAGCCATCGAACTCATTCAGGAGAAGAGAGAGACTGAGCAAAAACGCCATCTCAAGAGCTTCGCCGAAGATGAGAAACTGGAACTTCTGAACGGAAAATATGGCCCTTACATCGCCTACGATGGTAAGAACTACCGACTCCCAAAGAACAAGATGGAGAATGTAGAAGCACTCACCTATGAAGAGTGCATGACCATCATCAAGGAAGCACCGGAGCCAAAAACGGCACGTCGCAGGAAATAAAAACGCAGATAGAACAACAAGAGAGAAATGAAATCAATCATCATCATAGGATATATGGGCGCCGGCAAAACAACTGTCGGCAAAGCCCTTGCCAAGGAACTCGGCGTCATGTTTTATGACCTGGATTGGTATATAGAAAGCAGGATGCGCAAGACCGTGAAGCAAATCTTCGACGAAATGGGAGAAGAGGGATTCCGACAGATAGAGCACAACATGCTGCACGAAGTGGCTGAGTTTGAGAATGTTATCGTCAGTTGCGGTGGAGGCACACCTTGCTTCTTCGACAACATAGACTATATGAACCAATGCGGAGAAACCGTCTATCTGAAAGCATCCGCAGAAACACTTTACGAACATCTGAAGATGGGCAAGGGAGTACGCCCTCTGCTGCTCAACAAGACACCAGAGGAGGTTCAGGTATTCATCAGAGAACAGCTCAAGCAGCGCGAGCCTTTCTACAGCAAGGCAAAGCATATATTCGACATCAGCGTGATGGATGATTTCGATAAAATCAATGATACCGTCCAGCAGCTACGCAAGCAGTTGGGCATTTAAAAAAGAATGATCAGTAAAGGTAAGCACCCTCAGAAAAAGGTAGCTTACCTTTATCACGTCAATATCAAAACAACATTTATAATACAGACTAATAGCAAGAACAAGAACAGAAAATGAAGAAATGGACTATTGAAGACTCGAAGGAGCTCTACAACATCAGCGGTTGGGGCACTTCTTACTTTGGCATCAACGAAAAGGGTGATGTCTATGTAACTCCATGCAAGGACAATACGCAGATAGACCTGCGCGACATCATGGACGAGTTGGCTTTACGGGACATCAACGCTCCTGTATTGCTCCGTTTCCCAGACATCCTCGACAACCGCATTGAGAAGACAGCCAGCTGTTTTCAGAAAGCCAAGGAAGAGTATGGATACAAGGGAGAAAACTTTGTCATCTATCCTATCAAGGTAAACCAGATGCAGCCTGTCGTGGAGGAAATCATCTCTCACGGTAAGAAGTTCAACCTCGGACTGGAGGCGGGTTCCAAACCAGAACTTCATGCCGTCATTGCCGTGCAGGCTCAGAGCGACTCGCTCATCATCTGCAACGGTTACAAGGACGAGAGTTATATCGAACTTGCCTTGCTGGCACAGAAGATGGGCAAGCGCATCTTCATCGTGGTGGAGAAACTCAACGAGCTGGATATCATCGCCAAGGTGGCTAACAAGCTCAATGTGAAACCCAACATCGGCATCCGCATCAAGCTCGCTTCTTCAGGCTCTGGCAAATGGGCTGAGAGTGGTGGCGATGCATCGAAGTTCGGTTTGACAAGTGCCGAACTCCTTACCGCCCTCAACAAGATAGAGGAGATGGGCTTCCACGACTGCCTGCGCCTCATCCACTTCCACATCGGAAGCCAGATTACCAAGATCCGCCGCATCCAGACTGCCCTCCGCGAAGCAGCACAGTTCTATATCAACCTCCACAAGATGGGCTACAATGTAGATTTCGTAGATTGTGGTGGTGGTCTTGGCGTGGATTACGACGGCACCCGCTCTTCCAGCAGCGAAAGTTCCGTGAACTACTCCATCCAGGAATATGTGAACGACTGTGTCTATACCTTCGTGGATGCAGCCAACAAGAATAATATCGAGCATCCTAACCTCATCACCGAGAGTGGCCGTTCGCTTTCAGCCCACCACTCCGTATTGGTCATCGACGTATTGGAGACCGCTTCCCTGCCGGAAATGCCAGAGGAGTTTGAGGCAAAGGAAACCGACCACCAGTTGGTCAAGGACCTGTATGAGATATGGGACAATCTGAATCCACGCAACATGCTGGAAGACTGGCATGATGCAGAGCAGATACGTGAAGAGGCATTGCAGCTCTTCTCTCACGGCATCGTAGATCTGAAGACCCGTGCAGAGATTGAGGCGATGTACTGGAGTGTGTGCCACGAGATCAACAACCTTGCCAAGCACATGAAGCATGTGCCTGAGGAGCTCAGAGGATTGGACAAGATTCTTGCAGACAAGTATTTCTGCAACTTCTCCCTGTTCCAGAGTCTGCCAGACAGTTGGGCCATCGACCAGCTCTTCCCTATCATTCCTATCCAGCGCCTGAACGAGCGTCCAACCCGTAATGCCACCTTGCAGGACATCACCTGCGACAGCGACGGAAAGATAGCGAATTTCGTGACCGACGGACATATCGGCAATGTTCTCCCTCTCCATCCATTGAAGAAGAATGAGCCATACTATCTCGGTGTGTTCCTCGTAGGAGCTTATCAGGAAATCTTAGGTGATATGCACAATCTCTTCGGCGACACCAATGCAGCCCACATCTCTGTGAAGGACGGCAAGTACTGCATCGACCAGATATTCGACGGCGAGACCGTGGAAGAGGTTTTGGACTACGTACAGTACAATCCTAAGAAACTCGTCCGCCAGCTGGAGCAGTGGGTGACCAAGAGTGTGAAGGAAGGCAAGATTTCGCTCGATGAAGGCAAGGAATTCTTGGGCACCTATCGCAATGGTCTCTTCGGATACACTTATCTTCAGTAAGTGAAGAACGAAGTGTGAAGAGTGAAGAATTCAATTGCTTTTCTATTAAACATTAAACACTACACATTAAACATTATAACAATGGAAAAAGTAACAGTAGTAAAGGTAGGCGGTGCCATTGTAGAAGACAGCGAGCAGTTGGCACAGCTCCTGAAGGATTTTGCAGCCATTCCTGGCAAGAAGGTATTGGTGCATGGCGGTGGTCGCCGTGCCACCAAGGTAGCTGCAGCCCTTGGCATCGAGAGCAAGATGGTGAACGGTCGCCGTATCACCGATGCAGACATGCTGGAAGTGGTGACCATGGTTTATGGTGGACTGGTCAACAAGAACCTGGTGGCAAAGCTCCAGGCAAACGGTGTGAATGCATTAGGTCTGACAGGAGCCGATATGGATGTCATCCACAGTCATAAGCGCCCATTGAAGGACGGTATCGACTTCGGCTTTGTAGGCGATGTGGAACGTGCCAACGGCAAGATGCTCCAGACATTGCTGGAAGAAGGCATCACCCCAGTAATGGCTCCGCTGACCCATGACGGCAAGGGCAATATCCTCAACACCAATGCCGACACCATCGCCAGCGAGACCGCCAAGGCACTGGCACCTTACTACGATGTGACATTGATATACAGTTTTGAAAAGAAAGGCGTGCTCAGCAATCCAGACGATGACGATAGCGTGATTCCTGTGATTACCCATGCCGATTTTGAGAGATACAAAGCTGACGGAACCGTAGCAGGTGGCATGATTCCAAAATTGGAGAATGCACTCGCAGCCATCGATGCAGGAGTAAAGGAAGTGATTATCACCCTCGCTACTGCCATTGACGGAAAGCATGGAACGGTGATTAAGTGAAGAACGAAGAGTGAAGAGTGATGAATTCATCGCCCTTTGTTTCTTAACAAGAGTTAAAAATAGAAATAATTTAAGATTGGTTGTAACTTTCTTATAACATAGTCGTCATTGATAATAGAGGGATGAAAGAAATCAGTTTCCGAAACGATGTTTTGCCACTGAAGAATAAACTCTTCAGACTGGCTCTGCGCATTACTCTCAACAGAGAGGAAGCAGAAGATGTCGTGCAGGATACAATGATTAAAGTCTGGAACGCCCGCGAAAGATGGCAGGATTTGGAATCCATCGAGGCATTCAGCCTCACCATCGCCCGCAATCTCTCGCTCGATCGCATCAAGAAGAAAGAAAATCAGAATGATTCGATAGAAAACGAGAAGATAGAGCAGCCAGACACCGCTTCTACCCCATCCGAGCGAATGATTCAGAAAGACAAGCTGGACATCGTGAGGAAAATGATAGACGAGCTGCCAGAGAAACAGCGCTCCTGCCTGCAACTGAGAGATATCGAAGGAAAAGCATACAGGGAAATAGCTGAAATTCTGGAAATAACCGAGGAACAAGTAAAAGTAAATATCTTCAGAGCTCGCCAGACAGTAAAACAAAGATTTCAACAATTCGACAGATATGGATTATAAGTACATCAACCAACTTTTGGAACGCTACTGGAAGTGCGAGACCTCTTTGGAAGAAGAGAACATCCTCCGCACATTCTTCAGCCAGGATGAACTTCCTGCCGAGCTGGAGCCGTATAAGTCTCTCTTTGCCTATGAGTTGAGCGAGACCAAGAACGAGGCTTTGGGTGAGGAGTTCGACCAGAAGATGATGGCTATGATCGAAGATGAATACACCAAGGAGCCTAACAAGGCAAAGGTTGTATCGCTGACAGAGCGCCTGAAGCCATTATTCAAGGCTGCCGCTGTCGTAGCCATCTTCCTCACTTTGGGCAATGCTGCCCAGGTTCCATTCCAGGAAGATTCTCAGAATGTTGAAAACGTGGGAGTTATCAAGGCGACAAGAGGCGCTTCTGTTGCATTGAGTGGAGATTCTGCAAAAGTAGATTCCATGCAGCACACCAGCATCGACAAAATGACTGTTGATCAAGCCTCTCCCACCATATTAAAGTAGTAATTTCTATGCTTTCTCTATATAAAAAGAATCATGTTTAGTAAAACAATTCGAAACTGTGAAGTTTCATTTCTCTCAAATTTTTCATAACATACTAACGTAATAGGGCTGCCAGAATATTCTGGCAGCCCAACTTATTTTTATTCGTTTCTTCCATAAGTAAGAGCCCGCCATTATCCGTATTATTATTAAAAGAAGAAAAGGATATGAATAAGAAACTGACATCATGGCTCTTTTCGAGCTTCTTACTTGCTGCACCCTTGTCGCTCCAAGCCCAGTATCATTCACAGGTTTGGAATCCCGACAATGGCAACGGCACTTATACCAATCCCGTGATTTATGCCGACTATAGCGACCCAGATGTGGTGGCTGTAGGCGATGATTATTATCTTACGGCAAGTTCGTTCAACTGCATTCCCGGTCTGCCTATCCTTCATAGCAAGGATCTGGTAAACTGGGAAATCATCGGCTATGCCCTACAGGAACAGGAACCCAAGGAACTCTTCGATAAGCCTCAGCATGGCAAGGGTGTTTGGGCTCCAGCCATTCGCTACCACAACGGAGAGTTCTATATCTATTGGGGTGACCCCGACCACGGCATCTTCATGGTAAAGACCAAGGACCCACGAGGTACTTGGGAAAAGCCTGTCTGCATATTAGCTGGAAAAGGCATGATAGATACCTGTCCGCTATGGGATGAAGACGGAAGATGTTATCTCGTGAACGGATGGGCAGGAAGCCGTTCTGGATTCAACTCTGTACTCACCATTAGAGAACTTTCAGCAGATGGCACGAAAGTGATAGGAAAACCACGCATCGTATTTGATGGAGGACAGAAAAACCATACTACAGAAGGTCCGAAATTCTATAAGCGTGACGGCTACTACTGGATTATGTGTCCTGCAGGAGGTGTACAACATGGCTGGCAACTCGCCATGAGAAGCAAGAATGTATATGGTCCATACGAGGCGAAGATGGTGATGGCGCAAGGCAAGACGAAGATTAACGGGCCGCACCAAGGAGCATGGGTTCATACTTCGCAGGGAGAAGACTGGTTCTTGCATTTCAATGACAAGTATGCCTACGGTCGTGTCATCTTCCTGCAACCCGTGAATTGGAAGACAGGATGGCCTGTCATGGGACAAGACAAGGACGGCGATGGATGCGGCGAACCTTATCTTACTTATCGCATGCCGAAGTCAACCTCTCATACAAAAGTGAATCCAAAGGAATCAGACGAGTTCAACAGTACAGAATTAGGATTGCAGTGGCAATGGCACGCCAACTACAATCAGCTTTGGGGAATGCCAACCAACAACGGTTGCATGCGCCTCTATACGGCAGATCTTACGGTTACAGACGAAGCGGGCAAGCCACAGCCATTCAAGAGTCTTTGGGAAGCAGGCAATCTCCTGTTGCAGAAGACCCCAGCCGAGAACTTTACTGCCACGACGAAAATCCGTTTTGCATCAAAAGAAGACGACCAGTATGGCGGCATCATCATGATGGGCATGAACTATCAGGCATTGGTGGTACGAAGAATGGGTGATAAGTTCCTATTGCAACAGCTCTACTGCAAGGGAGCCGATACAGGCGGAATAGAAACAGAAAAGACGCTCGCCACCTTCAAGCCAACAGAGAAGGACACCATTCCATACTCCCCAGCCATCTATCTCGACATCTATCTCCAGATGAAAGTCAAGGCTGGGAAATGCCAGTTTGCCTACAGTTTAGACGGCAAGCGCTACAAGGATGTAGGCGATCTCTTTACTCTGCGCCAGGGCAAATGGATAGGAGCCAAGATGGGATTTGTGAGTGAGCGCAAGAACACCCTGGGTAATCGAGGCTGGATAGATGCAGACTGGTTTAGAGTCACACGCTAATCTACAACTATATATATAAATAAGGTGGAGGCATGAATACTCTTTCTATAGAGTATCAACCCCCACCTTTATTATGCAAAATATTTCCGCATATATAATACTAATCTAAATTTATTAAACTAAACCTAAACCTAAAACCTAATACAAAAAATACTAACTGTATAGTTGAAAAAATGAAAAATGTTCCCATATACTACTGCATCAGCAAAGTAAGTACTACTGCATCGACAAAGTAAGTACTACAGCATCGACAGAGTAAGTACTACTATCCTCGATGACATAACAACCAGTCTTAATGGGGCGCCTGATATCACCCATTTTGGTTGAAATAATGTACCCTGAAAACCAATCTTTCCTTTAAATAACTAAACCTAATGCATCTTATTTGTCTCATTTTAATATCTTTGCCCTCATCAATGCCTCCAGATAATAGTAGTCGGCATAGATGATACTGGCGTCAATCTCGCTTCCAGCAGGATGATGACCTGTACTGTGCATGAGGAAAGCTACATTCTTCTTGCCACTCTGGTATCGGTCTGTACTCAACTGAGCCAAAGACTGCAAGGCAAACTGCTTATATTCCTCACCTTTCTCACCTCCCACATACTGCTGGAGTTCCAACAAAGCATCTGCCACAACACAAGCTGCACTGGCATCCTTAGGAGCACCTCCTTTCACGCCACGAGGATCGTCCATATCCCAGAGAGGAACGAGGTCATCGCTCGTTTCCTTCAATCGCTTGATATAGATATCGGTCACTTTCTGAGCGAAGTCCAGAAATACCTTGTTGTGCGTATAGCGATAAACCATCGTATAGCCGTAGATGGCCCAGCTCTGTCCTCTTGCCCACATCGAATGGTCAGCATAGCCCTGATGGGTCACACCCTTGATGAGGTCGCCATTGATGGTATCATATACAGCCACATGATAGCAGCTGCCATCTGGGCGGAAGTGATTCTTCATCGTGGTCTTGGCATGAGTCACCGCCAAATCGTAGAGCAGTTTGTTGCCCCCGTTCTTGGCAGCCCAGAACATCATGTCAAGATTCATCATATTATCCATGATGGTATTGTGAGGCCAGTTGCGAGGTTCCACCTCTCTCGGCCAGCTCAATATCGTACCTACGATAGGATTGAAGAGCGTGGCGAGGGAATCAGCAGAAGCGAGAATCACATCTTTATATTCCTGAGAATGATTTACCTCATAACCCTTGCCGTAGGAGCAGAACATCAGAAAGCCGATGTCATGGTCGTAGCAGGGACGGTAGGCAATGCCCTTCAGCGATTCCGTATAGCCCTCAGCAGCTTTGCGTACAGCCTCATCCTGGGTGTTCTGATAATCCATCCAGAGGATGCCAGGCCAGAATCCGTCGCACCACTCCTCAGGAGTTGCCTTGCGGCAGTTCCACCCCTTCTGTCTGTCGCCCTTCAGGATATTACGCGGTTGCATCGAGAAGTCATAGCTGCCATCCTTCTGGCGCAATTCATTCAAAGCTCTACCCACTTGCTTGTGGCAATATTCTAATTGTTTATCCACATCAAGCACCCACGTCTTGTCTGCCGCAGACTTCTTATCCGAAGCCTGATGATTTGCCATTCCCACTTGCGAGAAGGCAAGAGCAGACATCAAAAAAAGTATTCTTCCTATTTTCATCGTTATTGTTTATTATTAATACGAATCAAATAAGAAGAATACTTATCAACAAATTCTTTTGGATGCAATAAATGATTGATTTTCCCTGCATCAGGGGATTAAGAGAGAGGAATTACAGCGTAAAACGATAGCCCACAGAAACCGTAAAGGCATTCGTCTTAGACTGGCTTGGCATATTGGCGACCTTATCCACCTTGCTCAATCCCAGCTGATATCTCGCATCCAATATCACATTCTGATACTCGTAAGACACTCCTATCGGAATAGAGACATCACATTTCTTAGCAGGCCATTTCTCATCAAAGGATTCCTTCTCCTCATAAGACGAATTTCCTGTCTTATCAATAGTCACTTCCGAAGAATCGCCCTTATACTTACCATCACCCAAGAGGAATCCAGCCTGCACGCCCAGCAGCAAAGCCAACTGGCGTGTAACGTAAGCCTTCACCATCAGAGGCACTTGAATATAGTTCAGATCCACGTGCTGGTTGTTATACCCCGTCAGCACCGTCTTGCCATTATCCTTACTTTCCGTCTGATAACTTGGCCATCGGAAGCCCTGTTTGGCATAATAAGCTCCCAAGCTGATGCCCACCTGTTCAGTAGCCCGATATTCGAAATCAACACCGCCCATAAATCCAGCCTGATATTTGGATTTCATATAGTCGGAATTTTCTTCAGTCGTGAAATAGATTTTATTATTGCTCCAATTAGAGAGAACCACACCAATGCGAGGGATAACAGATATTTTCCCCACAGGATTTTCTACATCTTGCGCCACGGCTGTCATTACAGAAAGCACCATCAAGGCGACTGCCATCATATACTTTTTCATACTATTCATATTTTGAGAATGATTATATAAGAAAAACGGCACAATCCCATAAATATTGCATCAAGAATCTGCAATTTTTCTTATGACGCATTCCCCATATTTCTTAAGTTTCTTATTCGTTATGCAAACGAAGCTGATTATCCAAGCAAGTAACTTTAGTTAAAGTTCAATAATAAATATCACTTTAATTATCAGACATTTAGAAATATCTTTGAAAAAGATTATCTTTATGCAAGATATTTCTAACGCAAAGCTTTTGGAATTTAAGAAACTCATAGATAGAGGGGCTTCTCCATCATCCAGCATTTCTTTTAATGTTCGTTCGATGGTGCTGATACTGATGTCTGGGCAAAGGGTGGAGATGTCGGTCTTGGTAATATATGCCCAAAAACGAATTTATCTGCCTCATTTTGATACCAAATGAGGCAGATAAATCGGAAATGAGGCAGAAAAGACCTACTTTGTCACAAAAATCCTTTAGTCATCTTTATGCTTGATAAATAGCCCTTTAGTAAAATCCAAACCCGTTGGCGGAATTAATTTAGCGCATACTTAACCCTGCCAACCGGTCTGTT
>ERZ1026882.1185-NODE-1185-length-11560-cov-7.710995_pt1 | contig 11560 bp, 5 predicted proteins | sample MGYA00380171_ERZ1026882 | MGnify/ENA primary metagenome ERZ1026882 (study PRJEB33269, sample SAMEA4719807) | human gut metagenome | biome: human-associated habitat; feature: organic feature; material: feces | place: Cameroon | collected 2013-10 ...
CAAGATTCAATATATCCTGATTCAAAGAATCAAACAGTGATGAATCATCGGTTATCATAATCTTACAATTCCAGCATTACCTGCAAACTTACATAAAATCTGCGATTTTTACGCCCGTCCCATAAGAAAGAAACATTTTTATAGAGGAAATATAACACATTCTCCATAATAATCAAATGGATATAATCTCACACCAATCCAGGCGGCCTTCTGGAGATACCTCCGGTCTCCTCGATCCACTCAGGGAACTTCTGGAAGCCGCCGAAAGTACCACAATGAGAAAGCTTCCCTCGGATATGTGAGTATTCTCGCACACAGAACAGTGAGTTGCTGGTTATTAAGTAGATATGTTTTTCAAGTGTGGAAGATTTTTCACTTTACAAATAGGCGACAGGATGCCTTGCGATGAAGGCAGCGACTTTTAGGTGTGCGAATATTCTCACACCTGGACTTGCAAGTCGGTGATTATTAGACTAATGCATTTCTAAGTGTGCGCGAATATTCACACTTGGGAGAATTAATGAGCCACAGAATGGCTTACCCGGAAACTGGCGCGCCTTGTCTGCAAAGTAACTCGAGCCAATATCACACTCCCATAAAAAGACTGCAACCGGCATCACACTGATGCAAGTTGCAGTCAAACTTTATCGACGCACGTACTTCCTCGAATGCTTACCCTACATGGTTCCACAAATTAATAAGGGGCAGACCGGATGTCGAGCCTACCCCCTATAAAGTATTATTCAAGTGAGTTATTTCTTTGCGAAATATCCACCGCCCTTGGTGCCATTATATGTCCAAGAGTTATTGTAGTTGAACTGGTAGATGGTAGCATATTTACCTACCGCATAGCCTCTGACAACAAAGGAGAAACCGCAACAATACATACCAGTGGAAACAAGCCTCTGATCACCTGTGCCGAGACCGAACTTAGGCGTTCCGAAGACATCATAAAGTCCCCAGCCAATCCAAGCATAGTTGCAGTCATTCACACCGAATTTAAGTGGAGCAAAATTGTGTGATCCATAGGTCACGGTGTTGGTGAGCTGCGTGATGCAGGCCACCTCTGTGCCGTTACTTACCTTCTGGTAGTCAAGGGACATATAGGTGTAGAGCACTGGAGTGCCATTCACTATTTCGAATGAGGCAGGAACAGCGAAGTCAAGATAGAGACCTACAAGATCAAGGTTATGGACGTGTCCGTTGATGGTCTCAGGGCTCGCGACAGTCTTGAACTCAACAGCAGTCTCGTGCTGCCTACCATTCTGGTTGACAATCTTGGTATTGCTGACGCCAGTGGTCTTGAAGGAATAATTGTAGAATGTATAATTCCCCGCAAGGTCTTTAGCCTCAACCTGATTTACAGTGATCTTGCTGCCGTTGGAAAGTTCCAAGGTTGCGGTACGTGGCGCTCCGGTGGTGTTCTCTGTCCAGGATGCGACACCGTCCTTGTAGCTCAGCCAACCTCCGACACCAGCGGTCTTGCCGTTATCCGCAACTGGTCCGGAGAGTTCTCTTGAACCGGATTTGTCATTTTCCCAAAGTTCAACCTTTTCCGAAGGGGTGACGTCACCGCAGTTGAAGGTTGCGGTAACCGGGGCGCTCTCTGCATCCCAGGAATCCACGGCGACAACAGAAACGGTGTACTGGCCGGACTCAAGGGCTCCGAAACCGTAGGTCCAGCTTGACTTCATCTCTGAGGTATTCGGATGGAGGTAGAAATCGGCGAGGATCTTCTTGGTCGCAACCACATTGCCAGCCTTGGAGAGGGTAACGATATAGTGGTGAACGAACTCATCATCCTTGCCAGCGGCGAATGTCACGGAAGCGGCATCTGTATCCTTAACATCCTTGGCCTCGATCGTGCTCATTGTCGGAGCCTGGTTGGCGGCCTTGCGGGTCACGTTGTTGTACTTCGCGAGGTTCGCACCGGCGGCGTCAGGGTACTGCATCACGTATGGCTCTCCGATGGTTCCGTTGTTGAAGAAGTCCATCCTGACAATGCGCATGTTGCCGTTGACATCGAACTGTACCAAATAACCCTGCGAGAAGTTGTTGGCATCGTTCATCACGGTAGGGGTGCTGCTGATGCCTTCCCAGCCGGCAGGCTCGATGGCCATATACCTTGTGGATCCACATCCGAGAGCCGTCCACTTACCCTGCCAGAGGGAACGCGGATCGTTGATCGGGAAGTGGAGGTGGCCGTGGAACGAGACAACCTGAGGATATTTCTCAAGCACGCCTGTAAGAACCCTTGTGGCCCAGTAGTTAGGCAGAGTGGAAGTCCAGACTCCGCCGTCCTCACCAAGGAGACTGCCGTAGATCGTGTTGTAGATCATAGGGTGCGTCAGCACAATCACGTACCTATTAGGATCTGTCTTCGTGATGGCATCCAACTGCTGGTCAAGCCAAGTGATGACGTTTGGTGAATATGTGATCGGCTGGTCGCCGTTAGGAGTCACAGCGAGAATATGATAGCCTCCGATGACGCAGTGGCGAGCCTCGTAGTTGTTCCTCATCGTGTTGTCGATGTCTGTCTTGAAATATTCATCGCCGAATGTATTGGCCATAGCGACCGACTGGGCGACAGTGCTTGGAGTCCAATCATATTTAGGGTTCATGTCGTGGTTGCCGACCGTGTAGATCATCGGAACATCAGTCGGATTGAACACTTCTTCGTAAAGAGCCTTAAAGTTTTGCGCCATTGTCACTTCCGCCTTCTGAATAAGGTCTCCCGCCACAAGGACACCATCAATGCCATTAGCATCATTCTCGGCGGCCTTGGCCTTGAGCTGGTTGAGGGCTGCGGTGAACTTATTGGCATAGGCATCGCTCGACCCCTCGATGTGCACGTCGCTGATGGCGGCGAGGGAAAGGGCTATCTTGGACTCGTCAAATACGGGAGAGAGCTCACGTGGAGCCTCGATCTCTCCGGCGTTGTAAACCTTGCCTGGCTGAGTCTCAAGTGTCTCGTAGGAGGCGATCCTGCCGATGACGTTGTCGGAGGCATCGCAGGCCACGATTGTGTAGCCGCTGTTCAAGAGAAGGTCAGGGCGGAGACCGATATGGTAGGTGCCGGCTCCGTTGACATATTTCCTGATGGAAACTGTGCTTTCAAAGTCTGGTGACGGGTTGTCAGAAAGGGTGTAATCTGCGAAAGCGATGAAGGCGTTCTTGTTGATGACCTCACCGTTGTTGCCTGAGACCCAGACATACTTGGTGTCCGGGTTAGTGACTGTCACAGAAAGAAGAGAGAACATGTTCTGGAACTTCAGAGTCATGTCGTTCTTGTCGCATCCTGCCACGGTAACGGAAGGCACCGCATCGCGGCACCTGTCCATATTGTCCGTTGACCAGTACTGCTTGAGCTTGAAGCCCTTGACTCCGCAGTCCTTGAGCATTCCGTAGAAATATTCAGCTTCTTTGAGAAGCTTTCCGGAAGAGACGAATGTGGCGGTCTTGCCGTCAGAGGTAACGTCTGTGGCCTTCATTGTCTCCTTAGAGGTGAAGTTGCCCTTCACGCTGTAGACGACAATCTCGTCTCCTGCGCTCCAGGTCGTCTTGAATCCGGCGGGAGCGTCAGGGAGTTCGGCCTTGAACTTGATCTCGGTCAGAGTCGGCTTTTCAGGTTCTTTGTCCGAACCGCCTCCGTTGTCCTCCTTCACGTTGCAGGAAAGGAAAGTCGTAGCGGAGACCAATGCCGCCAGAAAGAATATTGACATTTTTTTGATGTTCATTTTTCCCAAATAGTTTAATTATTAGTTGGCGTCAGCCTCGATGTAGCCCCAGACAGTAAGCTCCCAAAGGTCGAGGTAACCCTGCTTGTTCCTGGAGTTGGTGAAGACAATCGCAATGTAGCGTCCTGATTCCATCGTGCAGTTCCTGCTGCCGGGGTTATCACCCCAGTACAGCAAGGAATTACATATCGGAGTTCCGAATACTGAAGCGAAATTCTTCTCATCCGGATTGAACGGTTCGTTGCCTGTGAAAATCTGGAAGTTGAAGATGTAACGGTAGCTCGTTTTAGGGTTACGAGCCATGGAGAAAGTCTTGTAAGTAGGCTCTTTTCCGGCTTCGCAATTGGTGTCAATTGACAATATCTTAGGGAAATTATTGCCTGCGGTACTGTGCCAACGATGATTGGCATCCGCGATTCCATCGAATATCTTGTCCGGAGTATTCTCTCCCATAGTGCCGCCAGTGGTTGCGGTAACAGTCCAATCCTTGGTGTCAAGCGGATAGACAATCGGGTAGGAGGACTTTGTCCACTCCATCCAGGCCGTGTCCCTACCGTCGCTTGGAAGGAATCCGGAGCTGAACTCGAAATACTTTCCGCGCATGGCGTTAGTGAGTTTGAAGTTGACTTCCCTCGGGGTCATCCTCGGACCGAACTCGACCCATTCGCCGTCAAGATTCTTGTAGCGGAACTTGGTGGCGACCATCTCCGATGTCGATTCTGTGAGCTGGACAGTAGCTGTGGTGCCGTCAACCCAAGCGTGTTTGAACTGCCTTTCCTCATGCGTGGAGAGCCAGTTCTTACCGTATGGAGTAGCGGTCAAATCGGATTCCATTGATTTGTTGCCAAACTTGTCGAAGTTGACTATAGTGAACGTGTAGCTTCTGTCGTCAAGATTAACGATTTTCACAGAAACAGTGTCTGTGAAATCAGAGTAGTTCAAGTCGATGGAGTCAGTCTTGTTGTCCCAGTAAATTCTGGCGCTTCTGACTGACGGATCCTTCGGGACTGGCCAGAACAAGGTCACCTTGTTGAATCCGGTCTCAGACTTGACATCAGCAGCCTTGGCCGGATATATTAAGCCACCGTCCTTGACAAATTCCTTGTAGATATCATCCTGCGAGGTGCATGAAACCAGCGCAGCCAAGGCAAATGTCGCAGCAAATATGCTTGTTTTCAATGTTTTCATATTCATCATAGTGTAGTTTGTTACCTATATTCATGAAGCACCTGACCATAAGGTGTGATCTCACCCATCTGGATCTTGAACGTGCTACCCTGATAGCCGTAGGATGCAAAAGTGTCCATGAAAACGATACGGAGGTAGCGAAGCTCATCATAGGCGTGAGGATATTCCTCATTGTTGAACTCGAAATCATTACCAGCGTTCCAATACTGGACATCATCCTGAGTTACAGTACCCACAGAGCCATCTGGCTCATAGCCGGAAGGCTTTGCCTGCTCGAAACGACCGAGGCAGAACCAAGTGTTGTCGAATCCATGCTCGTTACCTTCAACCTTCTCACCCGTCGGGTTCTTGCTACCCCAGAACTCAAACCTGCGGACCTGCGCGCCATCATAGCAGTAGTAGCTGCGTCCACGAGGAAGAGTCTGAACGTGGCTGAGTTTGGTCAAAACGCCAAGGTCAATGGTGACCCAGGCAGGCATTGGCACAGGGTTACTGTCAAAGAGGTTCGTACCCTTGCCGTTAGGGTCATTGAGATCGTCCCAAAGCTTGTCAATGCTGTAGGAAGCGGCGCTGGCGGTACAGTTATCATCCTTGATCTTGGCATCCCTGAATTTGGACTTCACAAGTTTTACTTCCTCAAGAGGAGTGATGATGGCCTTTACCGTATCAGAGACGTTACCCCACCTGTCACGAAGATAGGCCCCAAAGATGGCCTCCACAGGATCAATGTTACGCCTTGACAGGGTGATGCTCTCAGCGGCGGTGAACAAGGTTGTCACCTGCTCCCATTTCATCTGCCCTACTGGTTTGTCAAAGTCACTCAGATCGGTGTCCCTAAGGAGTACAACTGTAAGATTCTCCTTAGGGGTATTGCCGTCAATGCGCACCTTGACTCCACCAAAGGTCTGGTAAAGTGTTGCGGTTGCCAACGAGATTGCCGGCTCCAAAGGGGTTATCTCAACTTTTACAGGGGTTGACTCAACCTCATTTACATTGATCGCGGCCAATTCCACAACATGAGGTTTCGTGTCAAAAAATCCGACCACTGTAAGGCTGTCCACATAGCGGGAAATCTTGGCGTTAACCTCTTTTCCATTACGGGTGTATTTGGCGATGACACCTTTGATGTTGTCATCATCAGGGATGTTGACCTTGATGACCGCACCACCACTGATGCTCCTCACGCTCGCAACAGATATAGGACTCGGAGCGGGAATATTCTCGTCCTTCTGATCTATTCTCCCGAAATCGTTCGCTCCGTCGTTGCATGCCGCAAAAAGCAGAACGGAACAGAGAATGGAGAATGTTGTTTTAAGTATGTGATTCATTCTTTATGACATTAAAATAATTACCAACCCAGATTCTGAACAAGATTAGGGTTTCTCTCAATGTAGTAAGTGTAGATTGGCCAGAAATAGTCCCTGAGACCGAAGTTCTGGTTCGCAATCAACGTCTTCTGATAGTAGTCCTTTGGAGCAGAAGCCGACACACGGAAGCCGTAAATACCCTTCTGGTACTCTGTTGACGCCTCCTTCCAGCGGCGGAGATCCCAGTATCTCTGGCTCTCGAACGACAACTCGATCAAACGCTCTCGATGGATGATCTCACGCATTCCTGCCTGTGACTTGTAAAGGTCTGGCCGAGTGCTGAAATTATCCCAAGACTCCTTTACGCTCGGGATACCAGCGCGTTCACGCACTGCATCAAGCGCATTGAAAAGCTCTTCACTGTAAGCCCCATTCGGACCCTCAACCTCATTAATAGCCTCGGCATAAAGCAGATAGAGGTCCGACAGGCGGATCATCGGCCAAGGGAACCAATAAGCGGAACAAGATGCATAAGAAGCATTCCCGGACCAGATTAGCCTGTACGGAGCAAGCTTTTTAGCGAAATAGCCTGTCACAGGACCGGCCTCCTTGTTGTTTGTCTTTCCGTTTGAGGAACCTCCGCGGGCCTCAAGCGTATGAACGTCTTCCGGCTGCAAGTCGTTGTAGTTACCAAGAGCACCAAGCCACTTACCACCATCGAATCCAAGATCAGCATAGAATCTTGGTTCGCGGTCAAAATTAAGCTGAACAGTCTGGTAGCCTTGCTTGATGTAATACTTGTGCGCGGCATCTCCGGATCTAAGCTGGAATTGATCGACACTTGCAAATTCCTTATCGTAATTGATAGGAAGTCCGTTTTTCGTGTAGAACTCCTCGGCTATCTTAAGAGGAACTCCAACAAAATCAGTACCGCCGATACCTCCGAGTTTCGCGCCATTGGCGTCCATTTGGAGAATAGGCACGCACCATAGCTGGAAAGGAACCGAGGACATCTGGGTGTTTCCCCAGATAAGTTCACTGTTCCACCTCTCGCAGAAAGCATTGCGAATGGTAAGGTCAGTCACGAGAGTGTCGCACATTCTGTATTCCTGACGCACATAAGTCTTGTCATACAGTTTAATGTTGGCCTCTTCACAGACTTCAAGGGCATCCTCACAAGCCTCAAGAGCGTCTTCCCAGCGCTTAAGTTTTTCAGCATCTGATTTGGCTGGGAAAAGTCTCGTGCCACGTCCATCTACTAAAGAAGCCTGCTCGTCATTGCCGTTGAACAGAGGACTGGCCGCATACACTGCAACCTTTGCCTTAAGAGATGCGCAGACAGGCTTGGTGATACGTCCGTACTCATCCTGAGACGGGTTCACAAGAGGAAGATAAGGCTCAGCCTCATCAAGAAGATCGATTACAAAATCGAAACAATCATCGATGTTGTCACGATAAACACGTACTTCCTCGACTGAAGAGTCGATCGGAAGACTCTCGCGGATCACAGGGATAGGTCCCCACTTACGGATAAGATTGAAATGATAATAGGCCTTGAGGAATGAAGCCTCGGCTTTCCACTGAGCCTTTTCATCTTCAGTCATATCCGGAACTCGGTCGATGTTCTCGACAAGTATGTCGCAGCAACGGATTCCCTCGTACATACTCTTCCAGTCGCTGTTGTAGCAGATAGCCGCACTCTGGAGACCCTTCGCGATCGGGAATGAAGCCTTGTTCTTGTCGTACATATACGAAGTTACACGGCTGTCCAGATCCCAAAGATCATCTCCGGTAAGCATTCCGCTGTCATAGCCGGCCTGACCGTCCTTGGTCATGTACGAATAGCATGTGGCCAGATACCTGATGGCAGTAGATCTAAGGTTGAAGGCGGTCTCGATGGATGCCAGCCCGTCATCAGGGACAACATCAAGGAAACTGTTGCAGCCATTGACCATAGGCAGAGAAGCCACCACTAACAGAGATATTGTAATATTCTTAAATAACTTTTTCATAATTCGCGTACATTATTTGGTGTCAAGCGTAACATTCACACCAAAGTTGAATGTCCTCTGAATAGGGTAATTAAGGCCGTTTCCGGCAAGCTCAGGATCCCAAAGCTTGAATTTGCTCCAGCAGAAGAGGTTGTTACCCTGGAAGTAGACACGGAGGCTATTGATGTGAAGCTTGCGTGTCAACTTCTGCGGAAGTGTATAACCAAGTTCCAGCTGCTTCAGACGAAGGAAAGAGCCATCCCTCATCCACCAGGTGCTGGTGGCGGTGTTGTTCTTGTTCTCGTAGGCGCTATATCGCGGATAAAGAGCATAGATGTCACGGTTATCCTCGCTCCAATGGCTGTCGGAATAAGCCTTGAGCAACTGAGTGCTGTTCACGAACGGAGCGGTACCGTACCTGTTGTTCTTGGTGTCGTACCTTGCGGATGCATCAATCCAGAAAGACTCACGGCCTAGTCCCTGGAAGAACACTGAAAGGTCTACGCCCTTGTAACCAAGGGACACGCCAAATCCATAGATGATCTCAGGAGATGTAGGGTAGCCGATAGGTACCATGTCGGCAGTCGTGATCTTACCGTCACCGTTGACATCGGTGTACTTAATGTCACCTCCTCCGTACTGCGAACCGAACGAAGTCTGGTCAGGGCTGTTGGCCGCCTCTTCGTCATCGATGAAAAGACGCTCGGCAATGTAGCCCCAAGTCTGCTTGATGGAGTAGCCGGCATGCTGACGATACTTCTCAGGATACGTAGGCTCCTCATAAACATCATACTTACCGGTGGACCAAGTGAAGTTGGCTCTTGCGGATGTCCAGAAATCCTTATTCCAAACCTTCTGATACTCTGCCTGAAGATCGACACCATGAGCTCTCGCCTCACCGATGTTGGCGGAGATCCCAGCCTGAAGACCCATTGTCTCAGGAACGTCCGCACGTGTCATGAAAATGTCCTTACGCCTCTCGGTGAAGTACTCGGCAATGAGGTCGAAGTTGTCGAAAAGGCCAAGTTCCACGGCATAGTTGGTCTTATATGACCTTTCCCACGTGATTGCCTCGTTGGCGTAACGAACCACATCAATACCTTTGTAAGTGTGACCGCGAAGCTCACCAAAAGATGCCGCTAGATTCTTACTCTCCATATTCATTTCAGAAAGGTAGTAGAAACGGTTCTTCTCGCTGCCGATCTTGTCGTTTCCGACGAGACCGTAGGAAACACGGAATTTGAGATTATCCACAGTCTTCTTCAAAGACTTGAACCAAGGTTCATTGGACATCACCCAAGCAGCACCTGCTGAAGGGAAGAATCCCCAGCGGTGGGATTTGTGGAAACGCTCCGAGCCATTGTAGCCAAAGTTGAACTCTGTGAAATACCTTTTGTCCCAACCGTAGGTGAAACGCCCTGAAAGACCGGCGTTACGCGAAGGAAGGGAAAGCTGGAGGGATCCCGCATTCGCTCTTCGAGACTCATAAGCCGTGAGAACCAACAGACCGGTCACCTCACTGCGTCCGAAGTCCCTGGCATAGTTAAGGCGGGTTTCCGAGTACAATGTGTTCTGAACAGTCTTGTTGCCCTCATTGTAAGTGAGATAGTCAGTACCGTTGTCATTGATACGTGCAAGGTGGTACTCCCCCGTGTAGGAATCGTAGGTGTTGAGCGTGTACCAATAAGGACTGAACTGACGGTTGACGCTGAAGTCGGAAAGACGGGTCAGGTTGAACAACGTCATCGCGCTGAGCCCCTTTGTGATAAAATCAAGGTTCTGGTTGACCTCTACGGCAGCGATCATCTGGGAACGCTGATAGTCCCTGTAACCTTTCACCATGTTGGCGTAAGGGTTGGTGTACTGTCCCTGGTCATAGTTACCGAACATGATGTGTTTGATGCCAATGTGCTCATCGTCCATAGGGTAGTACGCCGGGAAGAGAACAGGATCTGAGTGGACAACATCCACATAGACCTTGTTACCTCCGTCAAGCGGTCCGCGGTAGTCGGTGAAGTTACCGGTAAGGCGGATAGCCAGCTTCGTGGTAGGGGTCACATTGATGTCGATGTTGGAACGCAAGGTGTAGGTTTTCTGGTCGATGTTGTTGTTGAAACTGTTTCTCTTATCGACGTTCAGGATACCCGTGTCCTCGGTGAACGCACCGGACACATAATAGGTCGCAACCTTGCCTCCACCGCGAACGGAAACGTTTGCGCGGTATGCCGTGGAGTAATCCTTGAAGAGCATCTTGTACCAATCGTTGGCAGGGTAGATGTATGGATTCGCACCCGGTTTTCCAGTGTTCTCGATCTTGTCGTAAGAGTACATCAGGTCTCCAAGAGGGTCGCGGGTCGATATGGCCTCGTTGTAAGACTTCATGTAGGTGATAGGGTCGGCAAGCTCGACAACGTCAGTCGGCTGGGAGATTGAGGTCTCGACACGGGCGAAGATCTTCGCCGGACCTTCCTGACCGCGCTTGGTGGTCACGAAGATCACACCGTTCGCTCCGCGGGCTCCGTAAAGGGCCGTCGCCGTGGCGTCCTTCATGATCGAGAAGCTCTCGATGTCGTCCGGCTGAAGGCGGGCGAGGTCTGTGGAGGTAAGCTCGATGTTGTCAATGAGGATCAAAGGACTGGTGTTCGCGCCGAACGTGGTGATACCACGCACGAAGAAGTCGGCGTTGTCCTGTCCAGGCTCACCAGAGCGCTGATAGGCGATAACACCCGCGACATTTCCGGCGAGAGCTGTTGTCAAGTTGCTAGAAGGCACCTTGAGGGTTCCGACATCAACTGTCGTGATGGCGGCAACCGTGCTTTCTTTCCTCTGCTTACCAAAGGCAACGATGGTTACCTCGTCAAGTTCGTTGGCTGCATTTTTCAGCTTAACGATGAAGTTGGTCATACTTCCGACCTCCAAAATCTGAGTTTCTTTTCCAAGACACTCAAACTTAAGTTTGTCAGTCGGTTTGACTCCGGACAGTTCGAAAGAACCGTCAAGGTCAGTCATCACACCCTTGGTGGATCCGACGACCGACACTGTCGCTCCCGGCATGGTCTCGCCGGTTTCCTCCTCGTAAATCACACCCTTGATGGTCTTGGTCTGAGCCAGAACCGCCAACGGAGCGAGTACAAAGATTAGAGACAATACGATCTTTTTAAAAGACATAAATACTGAATTTGTAGTTAATTAAAGTGCTATTGTTTTTTTTACCAAGTCCGTCTCCACCTCAAATCGATTTAACAACCAAAAACCAACCTACCAAAAACATGAGGAGGGAGTACAAATTTAGCCACAATTTAACAAAAAACAATAGTTTTACGTATATTTGACCTAT
>ERZ1026882.1190-NODE-1190-length-11508-cov-10.469601_pt1 | contig 11508 bp, 14 predicted proteins | sample MGYA00380171_ERZ1026882 | MGnify/ENA primary metagenome ERZ1026882 (study PRJEB33269, sample SAMEA4719807) | human gut metagenome | biome: human-associated habitat; feature: organic feature; material: feces | place: Cameroon | collected 2013-10 ...
TGAAAAATTATAGCAAAAATCAAATTAATTTTTTTGATTGGATTATTGAAGCATTGCGAATGATTGCAAAAGGACAAACTGACAAAGTGACAAAAAATAATTTATCAATGTATAAATGTGGCAAAATTATACGTTTAGATATGAAAAATATGATTGACGAGGACGAAGCAAATGAAATATAAAGTATAACTTGTGGAGATATAGTTATTGAAGAACATTTTAAAACAAAAGAAGAAGCTATTATGTATGCAAAATGTAGCTTGGTTTACTTATCCGCTATCGCCGGAAAGGGTTTAAGATTTTCAATAAAAATTTATAAAGGCAAACGCGAATTACGAGGTAAAATAGAATGATTAAATTTTTAAACGCAATAAAAATTAAACGTAGAAACGACAAAAAAATTAACGAAATAAGAAATAGCAAGGAATTTTCAAACATATATTTATTGCTTTTTGATTTAACCGCAATTTACGAAAACAACCTTATTTCGAAAAAATTTTATAATAGTGAATGCGAATTTTTACGATTTATTTTAGATAGAAGAAAATGAAAACCGAATGCTTAAAATGTAACAATGTCGTAAAATGTTCCGACGAAAAAATATATAAATGTTCACATTCTCGCGAAAAATGTGAAGATTTCGAACGATTTCGCCGCGTTTCGTGGACAAAATCGCGCACAATTTATAATGTTATTTATGACGACGAAATCACGGCGCGCGCGCCGTGTTTTACGTCGGCAATAAAACGTTTTCATTATAAACGCCCGAAAGGGTGGACGGGTGAAGAAAAAGCATTAAAACGGTTTTCTAAATACTTCGGATTTAAATTTAATGCAATTTGGAACGAACACAAAACTATTTTTTACTTGGAAAATAAAGAGGATTTCGAGAGGTTTATAAAATGGCAAAAAAAATAAAATCTTGGAAGCAAGATATTTTAAAATTAACAGGTTGGACAACCGAAAAATATAACAAAGAATATGACAAATTACGCAATCAAGTTCGAAATTATCAAAAAACGATTGGTGGCGTAAAACGCAATGTTTCGTTTGAACTTTTTTTGCGCGAACGCAACAGAAAAAACCCGCTAAAATATGAGCTTTCAGGGCGCTTTGAGTTATATAAGCTTGTTGGCAGTCAATCGACGGGGCGGCAACTTTCACAACGAAAAATAAACGCAATTTACCGTGAAACACTTGATAGCTTTTCGGGGTTTATTCAATCGTCGTTACCCGCGCAAAAAATCATTAACGACGAGAATTTAACGGAACGCGAAAAAATCAGTAAGTTAAATCAGCTTTTAAATAAACTTACGCTCGCACGAAACAACGTAAAAGAAAAATTGCGAAAAGGGGAAGAAGCCGAATATATAGATTATTCAACGTTTGAATTAACAGAATGATTTTATTAAACGATTTTCCGCGCTTTCAAAAAATTGAATGGGGCGCAAGCGACACCGAAACGCTTACATATATTGACGAAAAAATAGTAACAGATAAAGAGCTTAACGACCTCGTTAAAATTCATTCGGTTGCGTGGTTTCGTCAGCACACAAGCGTTCGTGTGTGGGCTTGGCAATTTTCCGACGGCGAACATTTCTTTGCCAGTAACGATTTTGATGAATATTTAGCGTTTTTATGTGAACACAAAGTAAAAGCTATTTGGTTTTATAACGCGAAATTTGACTTTGCCCAAATTGATTACCAAATTTTAACGCATAACCCGCCATTTGAATTACACAACAAGAATAAAGGGAAAGCGCACGCGTTCAGTTATGAAAGCTTGCATAACGATAAGGGCGCACGTTTTTCTTTAAAATGTTGGTATCCTTACCGCGCCCGCGGCGCAGGTTCTAAAAATGTAAGCAGGCACGAACACGTACATTCGTTCACATTTTACGATTTTTGTAACATTTTCGGGGGTGGATTAAAAAATTTACTCGAAGAATTTAACGTTATTGATTTTAACGGCGAAAAAATTCGTAAATCAAATATGGATTATCAAGCAGTCGACGAAAAAAATTTAACGCTTGATGAAATAAAATATTTGGAAAACGACACAAAAGGGCTTTACCATTTAATTAGAATAGCAAACGAAACGCTTGAAAATTTAACAGGCTTTTCGATTATAGGCACGAAACCCGACATAATGACGGCGGGCGGGCTTGCAAAGAAAGTACTTTTAAAATTCCTTTACCCAAATATCGAAGACCCGCGCGAACGCGTTCGCGAATATCAAAAAGAACATAGAGTTACCGCGGATATTGATTTATTTTTTCGTTCCCGCAAACTTTACACGGGCGGGTTATGTTTCTTAAATCCAAAATATACGGGCGAACTTATTCGCGGTAAAAAAATGTATCGTTACGACGTAAACAGCGAATACCCGTTTATTATGTCAATAATGCCCGACGTTTGCGGGCTTCCTAAAAGATACGAAACAATGCCGAAAATCAAACCAAATAAATTGTATATCGTTCAATTTATGGATTTTTACGGCGAGGTTAAAAAAGATATGTTGCCGTGTTTTCGCAACCCTTTTACAGGCGATTACGAAGCAAAGCCATATATATCGGAGCCGTTTTGTATGTTTTTAGACGAATTTAACGAGCTTTCGCATTGGTATGACTTTGAAACGCAAATTGAATGCGTTTACGAATTTAATACACGAGAAAACCCGCATTATAACGAATTTGTTCAAAATTTTTACAAATTAAAGAACGAAACAAAAAAGACGGGCGAGAAAGCAAAAAACAAATTTGCAAAATTGCTTTTAAACTCTTCTTACGGCAAGCTTGCCGAAAGAATTTTGCGCGAAATTACCGTACGCGAGTTAAACGAAGAAACAAACGCGGTACACCTTGTGCGCACAGGTGAAACAGAACTTGACGATAGTGGCATTTTAAGCGTTATTCAAGGTGCGTTAGTAACCTCTATGGCACATATATGGATTTTATCGCATATACGCGAGATTTGCGGGAATGTAGCCGAAAATTTTGTTTACTGTGATACTGATAGCGTGCATTGTTTTTGCGAATATACGAAAGCCAACGCGTTCGAATTGGGTGCGTTTAAAAACGAAGGCTGTTTTAACGCAATCAAATATATTGCGCCAAAATGCTATTTTGATGGACGAACCGACGAAAACGGGGTTTTAGCAGAATTTGAAGCACACACGAAAGGACTTTCAACGCGCACGGTAATGTCGGAATTTACTACCGAAAACGGCTTTAAACCGCTTGAATATATAGATAAACGGTTTAGCTACGGTGAAAAATATACACCTTTAAGCGGTATGAACGTAAAAGGCGGCAAAGCACTTTTGCCGCTCGAAAAATATCTTGCTAAACCTTTAAGCGGTGACGGGCTAACCCTTACCGCGTGGGGCTTAATGGATTTATAAAAAAATTTCAAAATATGGGTTAAAATAGTTGACAAACAATATTTGTTTGTGCTATTATAACATACGTGGGCGGGGTGTCGCTCCTTACACGGGTAAGCCATTACGAACGGCGGGGTTCTCTCTTTTAAAGAGAAATGAGGAGAATAAAACAATAGGAGTGTTCAAAATGAACAAAATTATTTTAATCGGCAATCTTTGCCGCGACCCCGAACACGGGGAAACCACGAACGGCATATCTTGGGCGAAATTTTCGCTTGCTGTAAACCGTGATAGCGAAAACACGGATTATTTTGTGTGCGTCGCTTGGAAAAACAACGCCGAAAACGTCGCAAGATACCTTAAAAAAGGCAACAAGGCTGCCGTAATGGGTAGACTTTTAACCCGCGATTACGAAACCGACGAGGGCGAAAAACGCCGCGTTTACGAGATTTCTGCTGATACGGTTGAATTTTTAACGCCCAAAGCCGAAAAGGAAGACGAAAAAAAGGTTATAACCGACAAGAAAAAAGTTATAGCCAAAGCTAAAAAGAAAGCGGAAACCGAAGAATTTGACAATTTTCCATTTTAACGCAGAACTAACACGAACGCGGCAATTTAGCGAAAGCGCCTTGATAAAACGACTAAATCGTTAGACGCTTTTTTAGCGGCTTATACCCGCCCTATACACGCGTTGTTGTATGTAGGTTAGATTTTCTAAACCCCCTTATTTACTCAATCTTTAAGGGGGTTTAGATTTATATATATTTTAAGGAGAAAACAAAAAATGAATGACGAAGCAACCCCCGAAGCAACTCCCGAAGCAACCCCCGAAGCAACCCCCGAAAGCGCACGGCAAACGGTTTACGACGAGGTTTTAGCGGCTGTAAACGCACAGCACGCGGAAGAGGTTGCACGACTTAAAGAAGAAAGCGCAGAAAAAAGCGCAATTATAAAGCAACTTTTAAACGGCGACGAACCCGACGAAGCTCCGAAAAGCAAGATTGACGAGCTTATTGAAAAAATTAACAAAAAGCGTGAACACGCTAAAATATAAGAGGTAAAAATGCTTAAACTTTTTTTTGAAACTCTCGCAACCGCAATGGTTGCAATGGCGCCCGATACGGGCGTAACCCCCGCGAATTTCGACCCGCTTGAAAACGAATTTATCAACGACGTAGAAAAATTCGCGAAACGCACGGTTGAGCTTGCGCGTTCGACTAACCCGTTAAACGACGCATTCCCCGAAATTGACGTAGAAAATGGTACTGACATTGAAAAAATGATTTTAAAAATGGCAAAATCTTACGATTTTGATCCCACCGCCGCGCTTGGCTGGGCGCAAAAAGACCCCGAAGCGCTCACCCTCATTTTTTCACAGTGGAACGCAAAACAATTTGAAGCGACTTACCGCGAGGAAGAATGGCGTAAAGTGGCGCTTAACGCCGCAAGCGCGGAAGACGTCGGCGCGCTCGTTGCTGATACGATGACCGAGGGCGAGGGTTACGAAGACTTTTTGAATTTGCAAATTCCTTTCGTAATGCCGCAATCGTTTGTAGATTATCGCACTATCGCGGGAAGAGCACCCGCAGATATGGACGGCGTGCTCTATATGGCGCGCGATATGTACCATCACATAACCGCAACGAACAACGATAGTAACAAGGGCTTTGAATTTGAAAACACTTGCCCCGAAAGCGAAGCGCGCATAGTTATGTCGTCGAAGCTTCTCGACCTCAACGACGTAACCAAAATGGCGAATATTTTCAATATGTCCAAAGCCGATTTTATCGGGAAGCTTATTGTTTTCAACGCCGATAATTTGCCCGAAGCACAGCGCTATTTCGTAACGGTTCTTGATCGTCGTGCAATCGTCCGCGGAAAACGTTTGTTCAGAATTACGAAAGACGTAAGCGGGCGCGGGCTTTTCGTTAACTTTTTCCTCACCGTTTCGCGCCTTTACGGCATTTGCCACCTGTTCAAGGGCGTTCAACTCGATTGCTACGCCGCCGCAAAAGCTGTGCTCGATAAAGTCGCGCCCGCGGTAAACGCAAGCAATTTGGTTGACGTAGCGGTTACGCCCGACAACGGCGTTGCGCAACTCTTCGGTGCGGGTAAATACTATAAAGGCGATACCGCTGTGTTGTCTGTGACTGCAAAAAAAGGTAAGCAGTTTAAAGGCTGGTATAAAACCGACGGCACGTCGCTTGTAAGCGCAAACAACCCTTACACTTTCGAGGTAACGGCAGGGCTTGACCTTAAAGCGATAACCGAAAACGCGGAAGCGCAGACAGTGCAGGCGGCAAAAAAGTCTAAAAAAATTAGCGTGTAACGAGGTGCCAAAGTGGCTAAATCGAGCAAAACAAAATATGATAACGGGGTGTGCGTTTGCCGCCCCGTTCCCGCGCTCGTTAGCCTACGCGAGCGCATTAAAAGTATTTACGTTGACGAATTCAAAAATTTGCTTTTAAATAGCTTTTCGCAACCAAATATAGGCTTTCGCGAAAGCAACCTTTACAAAAGCAAACAGCTTTTTACGGGTTGCGTTGGTGTAGATTTGATAACAGATAGCGTTGCCGCGGTTACGGGGTCGGGTTTGGATTTTTACGGCTATCCAAAACGTGGTTGGTTTATATCGGGCAATGGAAAAAGTTGGTCGCGCGCGATCTCTTACGAACCTAACCCACAGGGCGCGTATATAATTTATGCGTTACCTACTTTCAACAATTTTAGTCCGTTGATTTTACACACTGCTGAAATTTTAACGCAATTAACAATCGGTGTGCGGCAAAACGCAATTGCAATGCAAACCCCAGCGTTTTATGTGGTCGACGACCCAAACGAAGTGTACAATATGCGCGCGGCACTTGAACAAGTGATTGACGGCGCACCCGCGATTATTGCAAAACGCAATATTGCGGCAAATTTTGGTTCGATAAAAAATGAAACCCCATTCGTTGCCGACAAGCTTAAAGCTTTGGCGCGCGAATTTGAAACGGATTTTTTAACGAAAGTAGGAATTTTGAGCGCAAACACGCAGAAACGCGAACGCGTTCAAAGCGCAGAGGTTAACGCAAGTGTCGGCGAATGCGTAGACCGCATTTACACGGTTATTGACACGAACAACAAGCAATGTGACGAATACGGGCTTGCAAAATACAAATACGAGCTTAACGGAAGCGTTGAAAGGCTTTACGCGGACGAACTCGAAACAGCGGCAGAACCGCAAAGGATTTTGAATAAAATATGATAAATTGGAAAAGTTTGCTTTCGGTTTTCGACGATAAACCAACTATTGTCCAGTGGTTAAAAAAAGTTGAAAAAGCGCTAACCGATAGCGCGGTTGAAAGTGTTCAAGTTAACAACGTAGGCGGCGATAATTTCGCGCTTTCGCTGATTTTTGCCGACGGCACGAGCCAAACCTCACCCGCATTCACTATAAAACAAGGTAACAAATTTACCGAATTAACAACGCTTAACCTTTCGGTCGGCGAGCCTGCCGTTACTTATGACACGGAAACGGGCGCGACGATTGAAAATCACGGACAAATAAACGGTGACCCTAATTCGAATTTTGAAAATAAAATCGAAATCCCCATAAAAGCGGGCGAAAACTTTTCAATCGATGCGAGCGAGGACGGGAAAAGTTTGGTTTTAAAAGTTCCCGAAAGTGTTTTTTCGAAATATTTTAAAAAGCCCACGGAAACAACGTCAAACGCTCGCGCTGTAATCGTGAAAGACGGAACCACACAGCAAGATTTTTTGCCTATTTTCGCCTCGTATTACGTCGCGGGTTCAATTGTCGCGCGTGATAGCGAGGGCAACGTTAAAGGCAATGCGCCAAAATCTGATGACGGATATATCCCGCTTAAATTTTTTAACGCAAACACCCCGCGTTATCGGCATTCTCTTGTTTTTTCTAATATAACAGGCTACACGGGTGACGTGCACGCAACAGTATACTCGCATTCAAATTTAAATTGCGACAGTTTAACCGACTTAAAAACGATTTTAGGCAATTCGTTTACCGAAATTTGCGCCGGGTGTTTATTGAATGATGCGGCGAAAGCTTCGATAGCCCTGTATTTTGACGAAATTGACGGGCTTTCCATTTATGAATACGGTACTACAAAATTCGCCATTCCGTGGGGGAATATAACCAAAATTTCAGACATTGTTAAACAGGTGTAAATTATGAACGAAATTTTTAATCAAATTTTAACGATTATTATCCCCGTAATCGTCGCGATAGCGGGGTATATAATTGCCAAAATCGACAACAAAAAAGTAAGCGAACGGCTAACAACGTTTGAGGAAGCACTCGAAAACGATGATAGAATTTACTATATTATTTGTCCGAAATGCGGCGCAAAAATTATTCTTTCAAACGTTAAAATTCATACAGAAAAGGCAGAAAAACAAAATGTTAACTGAATTTTTCGGCGAATATATCAAAAACAACGCGGACGGTTTTCCGTCCGCGTTTGACAAAATTCCCGCTTTGGACGGGATAGCGTTCAAGGATTTATTTTTAGAACATTTTTGCGACCGTGAAATAGGCTTTGAAACTGAAGCGCTTTTCGCAATTAAACTTAATGCGCATGCGGATTTGGTTTGCCCTATTTATGTTCAAAAAATAAACGATTTGAACAAATTAAATTTTGTTGACGGTAGCACGCGAAAAGTTACAAACAGCGGCAAAGGAAGCGACACAACAACGGTTACCGAAAACGGTGAAACCGAAAACGCGGTTAATCGTTTCGGCAATACTCAAAATCCGACCGCTGAAAGCGTTGAAAACCCCGCCGCGGGTGCGTTAGAGGGGCAAGACCGTCAAAAAGCGTCCATTAAAGACCATATAACAACCACGGTTATTGAGCCTACAAGCACGAAAGAAACAACCGAAAGCGGGTTAACAGTTGATGAGGGGTTAAGGGTTGAAACGCGGATTTTTGAGCTTCATAACGTTTATAACGACCTTTTAAAAGAATTTGAACCCTTGTTTTTGGGAATTTGGGTATATTAAAAATGGAATGCACTTTTTACACGGCTAAAATAACCAAAAAACGCACGTTTCGCGACAGCTTACCCGCTTCAACGATTTTTTACATTTATGAAAATGATGAACGCGGGTTTTCACCCGTAAATAACGAAGAACTTGTCTTTGTTTTTCCTGCTGAAAAATTTAACGCTAATTTGTTCAAAATTACGTATGCACAAGTTAAAACCCCGCAAAAAACTTGGTATTTATTTATAAACAACGTAAGTATAGGCAACGGGCAACGCGTGCGTTTTGATTATGAAATTGATTATTTTCAATCGTTTTTTGATTGGAATGCCAAATTTTACGGGCTTTTACGGCAAACAACTGTTGACCCTCTCACGAATGGCAATATAACGTTCGGAATGCGTTACGAATTACCCGTTTCGCCTATCGGCGGCGATACCGTTAATTTTGTAAAATGTTTTGAAAATTCGGGAAATGCGCAACGTTTCTACACGATTTTACGTTTTAATCTTGCAAGCGGTTATATAATTGTTGCGACAAAAGGTGACGACGCGTACGAATTCGCCGCACCCGCAAATATTGCGATTTCGCGTGTTAATTGGTCGGCGGCAACCGAACTTTATGATAAAACTTCGTCGGGTGGTTGGCAAAAAGTGGCAAGCCAAATAACGAGCATTTACGCGTATGTTATACCTGAAAATTTTATCAAAGATATTCCCGACGAAAGTATATTCATTCGCTATAAACAACTTCGCTATAAGGTTGATAGTGCCGAATTTAAAGGTTCCGCGATTACGTTACAATCAAATAACTTTGTTGACGAAATCGCAATAACAAACAATAAAATTAGTGATTTTATCGATTTAACCGCGCCGAAAATAATTAAAGTCGGAACTTTTAGCACACAAATAAATTTAACTATTTTTGAACAAAAAAATCTTAACGCTAAAATTTTCCCGCGACTTTCAACGAACGGCGATATTTCCGTTATGTTTTGGATAAACAACGATTATAACGATATTACGCAAGATTTTGCGTTTTCCGTTGTTTATTCGCCCGCCGCACAATATTTTGAACAAAAAATCACGCAAGACATAATCGGAATAGCGGGTAAATCACTTTCAACTATTGCAACAGCGGGAACAAGTGCGGCGCTTGGCAATTTCGACACCGCGGCAACCGCAACAGTTGGTGGCGGATTGCAAATTGCAAGCGCGATTATTGACGTAGACAAAAGCAAAAAACAAGCGATTTCAACGAAAAATAATTTTAACGCACAGCAAAATATTTTGATTTTCGGCGGGTTTGGGTTTTCAGTTTATACACCTGAAAATTTGAACGAAATAAAATATTATTTACAAAAATTCGGGTATTTGTATAACGAAAAAATAGGCAAAAACCTTGATGCACTCACGGGTTTAATCCCCGTTCCGCCTTGCTATATTCGAATTGACGATTTCCAGCTTTTCGAACCTATACCGCAAAGAGCGCAAGAGCAAATCGTGGAAATGTTCCGAAATGGTATTGAATTCATTACAAGCGATGAATTATGATTGATTTTTACAACACACTACGCGTAAGTAGTTACGGGGCGATATTTAACGAAATAAAAGGCGCGCGAAACCTTGGTAAAACTACGGCGTTCGCGTGCCGTTCCGTTAAACGTTTCATTCGGAAAGGCGCAACGACCTTATGGTTAAGGCGTTTCGAAAACGAAGCGCGCAACACTCGCGGAAAACTCTATAAACCGAAAATTTTAGATATTGCGGGAATACCGCGTAAATGCTTTAAATGGGACGGTTACAACGCACAAATAGAGGTTAAAGGCAAATTTCGAACGTTTCTAAAAGTTGCAAAGTTGAGCGATTGGGCGGCGTTGCGTTCGGCAGACGACGGCACAACCGAAACAATCGTTTTCGACGAATTCGCGACAACACCCGAACGCTACGCACGTTATCGTGGCAACGAGGTTGAAAACCTTATCGATTTAGCCATTTCAATGAAACGCGAGCATAATTGTCGCGTTTTTATGCTTGGCAATAAAGAATATATCGCTGACCCTTACGCAACATATTTCGGGGTTGAACCGCCCGAACCCGAATTTAGAGGAATTCGCACATATAAAAACGGGTCGTTTTTAATCGAGGTTAACGACGATATACCCGACGAAATACAAGCCGCATACGCGGGTAAATGGGATAACCTTTTAAAAGGAACGAAATATGGTGAATATCTTTTTAACGGGGCGACAAAAGGTCAAAGCGGCAATATTTGGGCTTTACCGAAATGTGCAACGCGATTGTATCAATTTGATTTCGCCGCACCTGTTACCGCGTTTTACGCAAACGGTAGTATCTATTTAAAATCTACGATCGATAAATCACGCTTTATTTTCGTCGATATGCCGCGAAACTATGCGCGGCAACAAGTTATTCGCCCGTCAGATAAATTTTACTTTACGGGGCTAATTTCGGCTTATAAAACGGGGTTAGTTAAATTTTGCGACGAATATGCAATAATGAATTCGCAAAAACTTTTTCAAATTTTAGGGTTAAAATAAAAGACCGCTTACGCGGTCTTTTTTGTTTACATTCCGAAATCGTCGTAATTTATTTCGAATTCTTGCCCGTCAAATAATTCGGTGATAATTCCGTAGCGGTAATTTTCAAAAATTCCGTCGGAAAGCTGCCCGCTTAACTCGTATTCAACTTCGCGACGCGTGTTACGTGTTATTTGAATTTCTGAATATTCGTTCGTTTTGGTAACGTCTGCATTTTTTATGCACAAAATTCGTATTTTATCGCCGGTCGTCCAGTTGTAATTTACCGACCGGTTAAAGCTTTCAGCTTGCCTGTGACCGGTTGTACCGTATACTCTAAATGTTCTTGTTACTGTGTTCATTTTAATACTCCTTTGCGAGGTTTAGCCGCCACGCCCGGTTTTGTTAAATTAAATCGAGAACCCTAACCCAATCCCCATTGTTTCTTTTCCAAAGCGTTGCAAATATTATGTTGTTCCTGTCCACCAAAAATTGCCTTTGCTCCTCAGTCGGATAGTCGTCAAAGTATAAATCGAATGTTCCGACGTGGTTTACGTGATATTCTAAATTATAATTTTTCAT
>ERZ1026882.1193-NODE-1193-length-11491-cov-6.376705_pt1 | contig 11491 bp, 9 predicted proteins | sample MGYA00380171_ERZ1026882 | MGnify/ENA primary metagenome ERZ1026882 (study PRJEB33269, sample SAMEA4719807) | human gut metagenome | biome: human-associated habitat; feature: organic feature; material: feces | place: Cameroon | collected 2013-10 ...
AATCTATGGATCGCCGCATGCCGAAAATCGAGGCATGCCTGAAGGCCAACGGCCTCGAATCTCTGGACGCCTGCAACGAGATGCTCCTCGCTAAGGGCATCGACTGCGACAAGATCGTCCGCGGTGTGCAGCCCATCTGCTTTGATAACGCTGTCTGGGCTTACACCCTGGGTACTGCTATCGCCGTCAAGCGCGGCCTGACCGATGCTGCCGAGTGCGCAGCCGCCATCGGCGAAGGTCTGGAAGCTTTCACCATCCCCGGTTCTGTCGCTGAGCAGCGTCAGGTCGGTCTGGGCCACGGCAATCTGGGCGCTCGTCTGCTGAGCGAGGACACTACCTGCTTCGCTTTCCTGGCAGGCCACGAGTCCTTCGCCGCTGCTGAGGGCGCCATCGGCATCGCCCGCACCGCAAACAAGGTCCGCAAGACCCCCCTGCGCGTCATCCTGAACGGCCTGGGCAAGGACGCCGCTTACATCATCTCCCGTATCAACGGCTTCACCTATGTGCAGACCGAGTACGACATCCCCACCCAGACTCTGACCGTCGTCAAGGAGATCCCCTTCTCTGAGGGCGAGCGCGCAGCTGTCAAGTGCTACGGCGCTAACGACGTCATGGAGGGCGTTGCCATCATGAAGAAGGAGGACGTCCAGTGCTCCATCACCGGCAACTCCACCAACCCCGTCCGCTTCCAGCATCTGGTCGCTGGCACTTATAAGAAGTGGGCCATCGAGAACGGCAAGAAGTACTTCTCCGTCGCTTCCGGCGGCGGCACGGGCCGTACCCTGCACCCCGATAACGTCGCAGCCGGCCCCGCCAGCTACGGCCTGACCGACTCTCTGGGCCGCGTCCACGGCGATGCTCAGTTTGCAGGTTCTTCTTCTGTGCCTGCACACGTCGAGATGATGGGCCTCATCGGCATGGGCAACAACCCGATGGTCGGCGCTACTGTCGCCTGCGCTGTCGCTGCTGCACAGGCCAACGCCTAAATCGTTTCCCAAGTTCGGCAGAGGGGGCTGCTTGTAAAAGGGCAGCTCCCTTTTTATGCTGATAGATGTTCGCAACCACAAACCACGAAGCAAGCAAGGAAGGAAAAACATGAAGAAAGCTCAGATCAAGAAGAGCGTGTCTGCACTGGCTATGGCAGCGGTCATCGCGGTCAGCCTGTTTGGCTACGGCTGCGGTGCAAAGCCTGCCTCTAGTTCTGACGCGGGCGTGTCCGGTGACTTTACCGGCACCGCAAAGGGCATGGGCGGCGACGTGACCGTTACCCTGACCCTGACCGACAGCAAGATCACCGGCTGCACCGCCGAGGGTGCTGACGAGACCCAGGGCATTGGTACCCTGGCTCTGGAGCAGCTGCCCGGCCAGATCGCTGAGACTGGCAGCATCGCTGTGGACGGCGTCTCCGGCGCTACCATCACCTCCGATGCCATCAAGGAGGCTGCAGCAGCCGCTCTAACCGCTGCCGGCCTGAATGCCGACGACTTCAAGACCGCTGTGGAGAACAGCGGCGAGAAGGCCGAGGATTCCACCGTTGACGCAGATGTCGTCGTCGTCGGCGCAGGCGGCGCAGGCATGACTGCCGCCATCACCGCTGCCGGTGAGGGCAAGAGCGTCGTCATCCTCGAGAGCCAGTCCATGGTGGGCGGCAACTCCGTCCGCGCTACCGGCGGTATGAACGCCGGCAAGACCGTCTATCAGGACGAGAACGAGTTCGGCGAGTCTGCCGGCGTCGCGCAGACCCTGAAGACTGCTGCCGAGAAGTACGCCGACAACGAGACCATCACCGCTCTGGCAAAGACCGTCTCTGAGCAGTGGGCAGAGTACCAGAAGAACCCCACCGGCTACTTCGACTCTGTTGAGCTGATGGAGCTGGACACCATGATCGGCGGCAAGGGCATCAACGACCCTGCTCTGGTGGAGACCCTGTGCTCCAACTCTGCTGATGCCATCGATTGGCTGGACGAGCACGGCATCACCCTGCACAGCGTTTCCAGCTTTGGCGGCGCATCCGTCAAGCGCATCCATCGCCCTGTGAACGCAGAGGGCAAGACCGTTTCCGTCGGCTCCTACATGATCCCCCTGCTGCAGGAGAACTGCGAGAAGGCCGGCGTCAAGATGATGCTGGACACCACCGCAACTGAGATCCTGACCGACGCCAACGGCGCTGCCGTGGGCGTCAAGGCCACCGGTGCTTCCGGTGAGACCGTCACCGTCAACGCCAAGGCAGTCGTTCTGGCTACCGGCGGCTTCGGTGCAAACCTCGACATGGTCGTCAAGTACAAGCCCGAGCTGAAGGGCTTCATGACCACCAACGCCCCCGGCATCCAGGGTCAGGGCATCGAGATGGCTGAGGCCATCGGTGCTGCTACCGTGGATATGGACCAGATCCAGATCCACCCCACCGTTGAGGCCAACACCGCTGCCCTCATCACTGAGGGTCTGCGCGGCGACGGCGCTATCCTCATCAACGAGGAAGGCCAGCGCTTCATCGACGAGGTCGGCACCCGTGACGTCGTCTCCGCCGCTGAGATCGCTCAGACCGGCAGCTACAGCTGGCTGGTCGTCGATCAGGCCATGGCAGATGCTTCCAGCGTCATCCAGGGCTACATCAAGAAGGGCTACACCGTCACCGGCACCACCTACGAGGAGCTGGGCAAGGCAATGGGCGTCGATGCCGCTGCCTTCGCAGAGACCATGGACAAGTGGAACGGCTACGTTGAGGCCAAGAATGACCCCGACTTCGGCCGCACCAGCTTCGCCAACCCCCTGAACACCGCTCCCTACTACGCTGTGAAGGTCACCGCCGGTGTCCATCACACCATGGGCGGCCTGAAGATCAACGCCAACACTGAGGTGCTGAACGAGAAGGGCGAGGTCATCCCGGGCCTGTTCGCAGCAGGTGAGGTGACTGGCGGCGTCCACGGTGCAAACCGTCTGGGCGGCAACGCTGTTGCTGACTTCACCGTCTTTGGCCGCATTGCCGGTGCTGCTGCCAGCGACTACGCTGCATGAGCATCCGCAAGCAGCCTGAGCCGGCAAAAGGCGCAAAACGCCTGAGCTGGAAGGCAAACCTCCTCTTCGCAGCCGTCGTCCTGGCGGCAGCTGTCCTGCTGGTCTTTCTGCTGCGTCCGCGCAGCAGGACGGAGCCGCTGGCAGCAGTCGTGGATTTCGGCGACGGCATCACCGAGGTGCTGCCGCTGGACAAGGACTATGATTACCTGTACGATGTGGGCAGCTATGTCGTTCATTTACAGGTAAAAGATGGTGCCATCTCGTTTCAGGACAGCCAATGCCCGGACCATGTCTGCGAGCAGTTCGGCCAGCTGAGCGAAGATGGTGCATGGGCGGCCTGCGTCCCTGCCGGGGTGTATGTGCAGCTGGCTCCGCTGAGCGAGGCCGAAGCCGCATCCTGATAGGATAAAAAATAAGAGACACCCGCAATGCTCTGAAAAGGGCGCTGCGGGTGTCTCTTTTTGCATAAAAACGGACGTGTATTTTGTAAATAAAGGGTGAAATGAAATTTGGACGCTTGAGTATTTTGGTGAAATGCGATACACTACCAATAACAGATTTTTCGTGCAAAGGGACAACTATGCCCTTTTGCATCGACTAGGAGGAAAAGCATGATCTGGAAAAAGAAAAAGGATGCAGCGGCTCAGCCTGCTGAGGCTGCCGGGGAAATGACCGGAGCCAAGGGTACGACCGGTGCAGCCGCATTTGCCAAAAAGAACTGGAAGTGGCTCGTGCCGGTGGTCGTCGTGGCGGCAGCGGGCGCTGTCTTTCTCATAGGCGGCGGCAGGAATAGCGCTGCCAGCCGCGATGTGACCTACGCCGAGACGACGCCGGTCCGTCAGGATGTCTCCAACTCCCTGAGCGGCACCGGCACGCTGAACCCGGCCAATACATATACCGTCAAGTCTCTGGTGGACGGCAAGATCCTCACCGGCGGCTTTGAAGAGGGCGATAAGGTGGAGGAGGGCGATGTGCTCTACACCATCGACAGTTCGGACGCTTCCACCAATCTGGAAAAAGCCAGCATTGCCCTGCAGCAGGCCCAGCGCAGCTACGACAAGACCGTAGACCTCCAGTATGTACGGGCCGAGGTGGATGGCGTGGTCAGCAGCCTGAAGGTAGTGCGGGGAGACGAGGTGTCCAGCGGCCAGGAGGTGGCGGTCATCCGCGACAGCTCCAAGATGATGCTGAGCCTCCAGTTCCCCGCCGCCGACGCCGCCAGCTTCTCGGTGGGCCAGAGCGCCGACGTGGTGCTGGACGGCACCTTTGAGACCCTGAAAGGCACCGTCACCGCCGTCACCGGCACCGACGAGCTGAGCACCGGCAACCTGCTGGTGCGCACCGTCACCATCCGGGTGAACAACGCCGGCGGCCTGACCACCGCACAGGCAGCCACCGCCAACATCAACGGGGTCAGCTCCATCGCCTCGGCCACCTTTGCCTATCAGGCAGAGCGCACCCTGACCGCCCCTGCCAGCGGCACCGTGTCCTCCATCAACGTGCAGGAGGGCAGCGCGGTCTCCAAGGGGGACATCCTCATCGAGCTGACCGGCGACGATCTGACCGAATCCATCCAGTCTGCTTCCGAGTCTCTGCGCAGCGCCGAGATCTCGATGCAGAACCAGCAGGACAATATGTCCAACTACACCATCACTTCGCCCATCAGCGGCACCATCATTGAGAAAGACGCCAAGCAGGGCGACGCCCTGACCTCCGGCAGCACCCTCTGCGTCATCTACGACCTGAGCTATCTGGAAATGGTCATCAATGTGGATGAGCTGCAGATCGGCGCACTGTCCGTGGGCCAGAAAGTCCAGCTCACCGCTGACGCTGTGACGGACAAGACCTATATCGGCACAGTTACCCGTGTGTCCATGAAGGGCAGCTCCAGCGGCGGCACCACGACTTACCCCATCACCATCCGCATTGACAACACCGACGGCCTGCGCCCCGGCATGAACGCCAACGCTGAGATCGTCGTGGCCGAGGCCAGCAACGCCCTCGTCGTGCCGAATGCTGCCGTTATCCGCGGAGGCTATGTGCTGGTGAGCAAGAAGTCTCCCAGCGCAGCCAATGCGGTGGAAGACATGGATGCACCGGACGGCTATGTCTACGTCAAGGTGGAGACCGGCGTCAGCGATGACAGCTACACCGAGATCAAGAGCGGCCTGCAGGAGGACGACACGGTGGCCTACGACACCAGCTCTGTGTCGGATGACTATTACAGCGACAGTATCTGGTAAGGAGGTGCCCCATGAGCGCTCTGATCGAATTTGACCAGGTATGCAAGTATTATCAGATGGGCGATACGCTGGTAAAGGCCGCCGACCACATCTCGATGAAGATCGAGAAAGGGGAGTTTGTGGCCATCGTGGGCCAGTCCGGTTCCGGCAAGTCCACCTGCATGAACATCATCGGCTGTCTGGACGTCCCCACCCACGGCACCTACCGGCTCAACGGCAGGGACGTGGGCAAGATGAACCGGGACGAGCTGGCGGATGTGCGCAACGAGATGCTGGGCTTCATCTTCCAGCAGTATAACCTTCTGCCCCGCCTCAACCTGATGGAGAACGTGGAGGTGCCGCTGATCTACGCGAATATCTCCCGCGCCGAACGCCACCGGATGGCGCAGGAAGTGCTGGAAAAGGTGGGTCTGGGGGATAAGCTCAAAAACCTGCCCAACCAGCTCTCCGGCGGCCAGCAGCAGCGTGTGTCCATTGCCCGTGCTCTGGTGCGCAACCCGGCGGTCATCCTTGCCGACGAGCCCACCGGCGCTCTGGACTCCCACACCGGCCGCGAGGTCATCGGGATGCTCCAGCAGCTCCACAGAGAGGGGCATACCGTGGTGCTCATCACCCACGACAATTCCATCGCCGTGCAGGCGGAGCGTATCATCCGTCTGGAAGACGGTCAGGTGGTGTACGATGGCGACGCCCACGCGCCTGAGGCTGTCGTGCAGCCCACTCTGCCTGGCGAAGCGGCACAGGAGGAAGCGAAATAATGGTATTAGAGACTTTCCGTCAGGCACTGCAGAACGTCTGGAGCAATAAGCTGCGCACGTTTCTGACCATGCTTGGCATCATCATCGGTGTCATGGCGGTCATCGTCATCGTCGGTCTGGGCAACGGCATGACCAGGAGTATGCGGGACAGCTTCTCGTCGCTGGGAACCAATACGCTCTCCATCCAGATATGGGGCTATGGTTCCCGCACCATGACGGTGGACGACATGTACAACATCGTCCAGAAGCACTCCGATTTGTTTTCTTCCGTCTCGCCGCTGCTGGATTTCAGCGACAATACCCCCAAGGTGGGGACCACGACCTACCGCTACAGCGATATGTACGGCGTGGATGAAGACTACATCGAGATGAAGGGCTACACCCTTGCCAAGGGCCGGAACATCCAGTATATGGACATCGCAGACAACAAGCAGATCTGCGTCATCGGCGATTACATCAACCGCACAGCCTACGGCGGAAATGCGGTGGGTCAGACCATCAAGCTAGGCCCCTATAAGTTCCGCATCGTGGGTGTGCTGAAAGCCAAGATCTCCAACCTCGACCAGCAGGAGGGCAGCGACGATGATGCCGTCTACATGCCCTATACCACGGCCATGCGGCTTTCCAACGAGAGTACGCCGGATTCTTTCTCTGCCATCATGGTGGACGAGAACCGGGCCAATGAAGCCAAGGCTGTCATGGAGCAGGAGCTGTATGAGCTGTTCAAGAGCGACAACGCTTACTACGTCTACAGCGCCAGCGAGTGGCTGGAAGAGATGAACAGGATGATCAACATGGTCATCGTCATCCTCACCGGCATCGCCAGCATCTCGCTGCTGGTGGGCGGCATCGGCATCATGAACATCATGCTGGTGTCCGTCACCGAGCGCACCCGTGAGATCGGCATCCGCAAGGCTATGGGCGCGAAGGAAAGGACCATCCTGGCCCAGTTCGTCACCGAGGCGGCCACCACTTCGGCCCTCGGCGGCACACTGGGCATCGTCCTCGGCTACATCGTGTCAGCCATCGCCAATCAGGTGCTGCCCATGTTCACCGACGGCATGGACATCACGGTCAGCCCGTCCTTCAACTCCATCGCGGCAGCTTTCGGCATCTCGGTGTTCATCGGAGTGCTGTTCGGTTATCTGCCCGCAAAACGCGCCGCGCGGCTCAACCCCATCGACGCACTCAGATATGATTAAAGTGTTCTGAACTGTTCACTCTGCCCCTTTGGTGGAGCGAGCAGACTTCAAAGAAAACCTCTCAGTCTCACCAAACCGCCTATGGCGGTCTGGCTCGACAGCTCCCCTGATAGGGGAGCCAAATATGAAGGAGATCACAATGAAAAAACGTCTTCTCGCATTTCTGCTGGCGGTCAGCATCGCGGTGTCGATGCTGGTGATGCCGGCATCGGCTGCGGGCAACAACACCGCCGTCCAGTTTGCCATCACGCTGGGTGCCATGGATTCCGAGCAGTCCGGCGCACTGAATGCAGCCGTGACCCGCGGCGCATTTGCCAGAATGCTGACCTCTTACTCCACCTACCGGGAGAGCGTCTCTTCCCAGGGGGCGGTGGGGACTCTTTACACCGATCTGCCCGGCTCTTCGGCATGGGCGCCCTATGTCCGCATCGCCGTGCAGCAGGGCTGGATGAATGGCTACACCGATGGCAGCTTCCGCCCGAACAACGCCGTCACGCTGGAAGAAGCCTGCACTGCAGTGCTCAAGCTGATGGGCTATAAGATGACCGACCTGAGCGGCGCGTTCCCCAACGCCCAGCTCAACAAGGCCAGCGAGATCGGCCTGCGTGCCGGCCTCGACCGCCGTCAGGGCGAAGCGATGAACTACGAGGACTGCGCCGTCCTGCTTTACAATGCCCTCACCGCCAACAACGCCAGCGGCTCGGCCTACGGCACGACCCTTGGCTTTACCGTGAGCAATGGTCAGGTGGACGGCTCCACCATCCTGCTCAGCAGCCTGGAAGGCCCCTTCGTGGCTTCGGAGAGCACGGTGCTGCCCTTCGTCCCCGCCAGCGTCTACCGCAACGATAAGGTCTCCGGCTCCGCAGAGCTGAACAAATACGACGTCTACTACTACAGCGAGAGCCTCAAGACCCTGTGGGTCTATACCCGCCGTGCCGCAGGCCGCATCACCGAGGTGTCTCCCTCGGCCAGCGCTCCCGCTTCCATCACGGTGGCAGGCACCTCCTACACGCTGGGCAGCACGGCCATTGCTTCTCAGGTGTCCTCCCTCAACGGCGGCGGTGTGGGCCAGGTGGTCACTCTGCTGCTGGGCATGAACAATGTGGCCGCAGGCATCATCACCGGCGAGGAGGCCGACGAGGTCTTTTACGGCGTGGTGCAGTCGTCCGCCCGCAACCTCATCGATGAGGACAACAGCGCCGATGTGCTTCAGACCGTCAAGGTCCTGTGTACTGACGGCCTTGCCCGCGAGGTGAATGTAGACAAAAGCCTGAATTTTCCCACCGGCTGGCTGGTGGAAGTGCGGGTCAGCCCCGAAGGCGAGAGCGTGGAAAAAATCGATGAGCGCTCCGTCGGCGGCACTGTGAACGAGAACGCCACCGCGCTGGGTGATATGGCTCTGGCAGATGACGTGCAGATCCTTGATACGAGTACAGGGGGTGTGGCTGGGACGGTTCGTCCCAGCCGCCTATCGGGGGTAAACTTAAAGGCTTCCGATGTCCGCTACTACACCACCAATCCGCAGGGACAGATCGACAAGCTCATTCTGAACGATGTGACCGGCGACCTGTGGTACTACGGTGTGCTGGACGATGTGAAAAATGTCGCCGCCAACTACAGCACCCTTCTCAGTGCCATCAAGGCTGAGCCGGGCGACGGCACCATTGATACCGATGCAGTCGTCAGTCAGGTGCAGAGCATCCTGGTACCCACCACCACAGAGATCCTGTGGGGCGTCATCTCCGGCGACATCCTCAGCACGTCGTGGGAACGCCTGACCAGCAACACCGGCGCACTTCTGGGCCTCGGCTTCCAGCAGATCGCCAAGATCACCGGCACTCCCTTCAGTCAGATATTCAACTTCATCGGCAGCGGTGCGACCTATATCGGCTACGTCAACGGCCAGCAGGCCAGTCTGAGCACTTCTATCAAGTATCCTGTGCTGGCTGGCGGCATCGCGGTCTGTCAGGAGACGACCGGCTCTGTCCGCAACATGGTGCAGCTGATGCCCATGAAGATCGACAAGGTGGGTGCGGCCAGCGTCCTTTCTTCCAAGGGCGAAAGGTTTGAAATGGCCGATGATACGCAGGTCTACCTGTGGTACAAGGGTCAGTATTACTACACCAAGCTCACTTCCGTCAACTCCGATGATTACTACCTTACCGGCTGGTACGACAACTTTGGCTGCGCCGCTGGCAAAAAGGTGCGCATCATCGTCGCCGTCAAAAAAGACTGATGGCAGGTTACTACAGCCGCCCCGCGCAGCTTGCCCGACAGGTGCGCCAGTTGCTTTTCCCGAGGCGGTGTCCCTGTTGCCGCAGGGTGCTGGGAACGCTGCCGTTCTGTGAGGTGTGTACACCGCGGCTGGAAGAGCTGCGCCGCGGCCCGGTCATGCGGCTGGACGTGAGCCGCCACTATCTGGGGGCTCTGGACGGGGCGGCTGCGCCCTACCGATACGAGGGCGTCGTCCGCAGCGCCATCCTCCGCGCCAAATACGAAGGCGAAAGCTGGACGGCGGTGGAGCTTGGCGTGGAGATGACGGCCCGGCTGTTCGGGGCAGAGGTGGAGATGCACTTTGCAGAGCCGGTGCCGGGGCTGGTCCCAGGTGCGGCCATCGGTTACGACTGCATCGTTCCGGTGCCTGCCACCAGCCGTCGGCGCGGCTACAATGTGCCGGAACGGATGGCGCAGCCTCTGGCCCATGCGCTGGGCCTCCCGCTACTGCCAAAGGCGCTCTGCCGCGTCCGGGCCGGACGTCATCAGGCAGGACTCTCGTTGGACGAGCGTCTGGCAAATGCGGCCGGTGCCTTCCGGGCGCAGGGACCGGAACTCGTGGAAGGAAAGCGGGTGCTGCTGGTGGATGACGTCATCACCACCGGCGCAACCGCCGCAGCCTGCGCGCAGGCACTGCTGGATGCGGGTGCCCACAGCGTCTTTGCCGTGGCAATGGCAGTCACCGAAAATGAAATGGACGCACCATCGAGAGCTTCTGGACGATGAGCGAAAAATCCAGAAAAAATCCAAGAAAAATAAAAAAAGCGCTTGACAAAACGGCCTGCAGCGGGTATACTAATGGAGCTGTGAGCGATGAGCCACAACAAATATCCGGGTGTAGCGCAGTTTTGGTAGCGCGCTTGAATGGGGTTCAAGAGGCCGTGAGTTCGATTCTCGCCACTCGGACCAAACAAAAATAATCCGAACTTGTTTCCGATAGGAGATGGGTTCGGATTATTTGTTTTCTTCGGAAAATTCAATATGGGTGTCCGTGGAAGATGAAATCCGAAATCATAGATTGACCGACATAAGCTACAACATGATTTCAGGAGGAAACGAACATGAAGCACGATGCAAGAGCTTGCCATTTCAACATGGACACCGGCTGCGTGGAACTGCTGCTCCGGGATGGGAGAATGATCTCCATTGACTGCACCGGGGTCGAGGATGCGCTGGATGTGACCATGGCGCAGAGGTCGGAGTTAGACTACCTCATCTACAATGACCCACTGGGCTATGTCGATTTGATTCTGAACGGTGAGCCGGAGGAATATTTGAAAAACGTAACCGGGAGCCATGGGTTAGAAGATTAAGGGCAAAACAAAAACAGGGTGCGCCCTACGGACGCACCCTGCCAAAGACCACAGACAAGAATGATATGTACAGCAGGGAGTTCCCCAGCGGGAACTTCCTGTTTTTCGTTGTTTGCATGATGAGCCTGTTCTGCCTGCCATGCGGCAAATTCTCTTTCTTCTCTGCTTTCAAACGGGAGCGGCATGGTAGAGAAAGAGACTTCGGGATGCTCCTGAACGATTTCATAACGATTGTGACCGTCAACAAGGGTGTTGCCCCACACGATCAAAGGAGAGAGCAGCTTGCCCTCTTTGAGGATATTTTCTTCAAGCTGCTTAAATTCATCATCGGTCAGAGGGGGAATCTGGGACTGGAACTCCGGGTCGATTTTCAGATTGATCATACGCACACTCCTTTATCTCTCCTGCTGCGCCGGTTCTTCCTCCCGGAAAAAGGACGCAACATTCTGCTTTGCGGTTTTCAGTTTGAGCAGTTCTTCCTTGGCTTCCTTGTACTGCTCGTAGAACTTTGCCTTTTCGGATGCCAGCTGCGCGTACTCGGCTTCCAGCTTTTTCGGGCTGGGCAGCTTTGTGATGTTATTTGCCTTAAAATAGGCTGCTGCCGCCCGGTACGCTGTCAGTTCTGCACGGCGCTGCTCCTCAAAGGCTGCGGGTCGCTTGGCGGTCTTTAACTGCTGTGCGACGCT
>ERZ1026882.1195-NODE-1195-length-11485-cov-5.576378_pt1 | contig 11485 bp, 6 predicted proteins | sample MGYA00380171_ERZ1026882 | MGnify/ENA primary metagenome ERZ1026882 (study PRJEB33269, sample SAMEA4719807) | human gut metagenome | biome: human-associated habitat; feature: organic feature; material: feces | place: Cameroon | collected 2013-10 ...
ACGACACCCCCCTGACCAGTTACATCGTATATCTGTTTGATAAGCAGATGATCACATCCGATCAGGCTTTAAATGAACTGAAGTGCAGATACAATCAACTATGTGCAGACGTAAACGCAAAAAGCAACATGAAGATGGCAGTATGTTACATTATGTCCAAGTTACATCCTGTGACATTTGATTAAAACAGTGCAGTGGTTTTGCAACATCCCGTTAGACGTTATGTTGCAAAACATGCACTTACAATTGATAGATGCATCATTGAACTTTAATACTTGCTTTTCTACAAGTAATTTTGTATATCATGCGTCTTGAAACTAACGTTCATCAAATACAATAGTATAGAAGACGTGTGAGCCCATACCTGATAACGTCGTTTGGATGTTCATTCAGAGTTATCCTATATGGAAAATTAAAGATTTCGGTGTGAAAATGGTTGGTTTCAGCTTCTTGGACATATAGGGTTGAAAGGTGACTTACAAGAAAATTAGTAAGAACCTCGAATGGACGGTTAATCCGGCGACTTACAAGCATACAATCTGTATGTTGAAGCTGTTAACAACGTCCATTATATGATGTGTCAACATCCAAAGTATATGGTTTGGAAAAAACAGAGAGAACTGGAAAATGATTATGACGAATAAAGCCCGCGAGTATTCCGAAGTTAAGGATGACAATCGGTTTAATTCCAATGATGATACATATCGGCCTTCGACGGATGAGAAGAATCGTCGAATATTCTTGTTTTCAATCTAGTCGTCTTTCCTCTTTTTTCTTTTGTATAGATTGGTTCGGGCCCAATCGGCCCCTAAATTGTTTTAGGTTTCTAGGCCGTGCTTGTACAGCCACTCCGAAATCCCGTCGAATCCGGGATAAAGCTTCATCCTGTCATCGATGGTCTTCTTCCTGTTCATCGGACTCATGGAGAAATCGCATTCGACCGCTGCGACCTCCTTTAGTATGACTGCATCCAGTACCTCATCCGGAACATCACTTGAGTCCAAGGCCTTGTTCACTGTGATGACTCTCATGAGCATGGATGACCATGCTCCCTTCGTCTCAGTGGGTTCCTTGGACCAGAAGATCTTCATCTTCTCGGTGTCTCCGATGAACCCGTTCTCCCTGAGCCTGTTCAGAGATTCCTCCAGATCCTTGTGCTCTCCGTCGTCGAAGCTGATCCTGCGATCTCTCTCGATGAACATCGGCTGGATCGTATCCACGAACTCCGGTGCGGTTAGCCATTCGATGACCTTGTCGGAGTAGCTGCATTCATCACCCTGGATCTTAGTGAAGATCGTCCTTGCCAGGCTCTCAAGGACTTCCACAGGCGCATCCCTGAGGTAATCGCTCACCTGGAACTCGGCCCATCTGTAGGACCTCTGCCAGCGGATCTTGAAGTCGCGGTATGCCGCGAACTCTGCGGATGTGTCGCATCCGAAGTCGTTTCCGACCTTCTTAAAGGTCTCATTCAGTATCTCATCTGTTGTAGTCATTTCTTACAACTCCTTTTTCTCGGGGTTCACGCCCCGCAATGAAGGAAAAATGAGAGCTGCTTACGTGGATTCATGTGATGCGAGCATTATAACAACCGAAGCGAGCTGAACGGAAGACACGATATGCTTGCTCGATATCGGAATGAAGGGGCGTGGCCAAGAAAAAGGAACGATGCTTTGTTTTATTTTTTAATGAAAGATTTATGGGGCAAGGTACCAACTTGTTGGTCACCTACCCCAAGATTGTTTCTTTTCAACAGATAACTTCAAGGTACCTGTATCGAAAAATTTCCTTCTTTCGCTTGGGGACAAAACGTTTTTAAATCACACGCTACACAGCGGTCCTTATTGTATTGTCCCGTCCAATGTTTCCATACATCAGTAGAATCTGATTGTTCTGAAATTAGATTGGATTCTATACATTTCACTACGTTATCGAAATGCTCTAACGATGATTCGATTTCCTCAGAATTGTATGCAACTACTCTAATACTGCGTTTGATGCGGAAATTCTCACTGAATTTGTTACCGTTCTGGAGACGGCGAAGATCTTGTTCATTTGGCATTATATCTGTTCTGCCTTCGGTAACAACCTGCTGTAATCTTTCAATAGCTGCTTTGGAAAGATGTAATTCATTGAGATAAAGCAAAACACCAGCAAGAATAGGAGTTTTTCTGCCCTCTGCTTTAATTTGCCGGTCTCTGAGCCACATGTATGTATTTAACTGCCATTCATGGTGCTTCCAGGTATCAGAATCAACTGGAGGCCGTTCCATCCCTTTGTAATCGATAATTATTTCGTATTCATCTTGATTAATAAGATCGCTAACAGTCTCATTGAGCATTAGTGCCTTCACTAGCGGATTGTTGGCCTGAAATTTGCGAACGTCGAATGTTGATATGACGTCGACAACACCCTGAACAGCATAGTATTCTGATTTGCTCAAACCTTGTCCATGACCGATCATTGGCCTGATGTCTTCCAATCTAACTTCATTGTCATTGATCAAAGGATACAACGATGGTGCCCATCTCGATAATGAATAATGTGCAATCATGTTTCCATTGTAGTCCTTACGTTTCTTGTTACCGGAGTCTTCTTTGAGATATAGACTACTATATGGATGCAAACCCTGATCCTCCAATCTTTCGGCAACAATCTTTGCAATACGTTGGGTATCTTCGAAATCCATGTTATTGATATCGAGACGACCGTCTTTCCATTCCGAAAAACCTACTTCCATTACACCGTGAATGAAATCTCCAAACCATCTTTGGACAGGAGTCGAGGGTGGCATAGAACCTTTTGAGTTGAAACGATATTGTATTTCGCATTCCAAAAATGATAAAAGATCTCCTGTCAAACTATAACGAGGAATCTCATATGGTTCGCCTTTAGATTTAATTGACATCTCATTACCTCATAATTTTGATGTTTTTTAGTCCTTTCCAGGTCCATTGTCCCTCTCTTGTATATCCTAGAGCAATATTTTCCAATCCTTTTTTGGTTAAAGAGTTAGAAAGACCTACCAGTATCAAAACGTCTTGAGCTCTGCTAAAGGCTACAAAATGTTTACGAGTTAGATCATCAAACTGCATATCTATCTCGGAGCGATCTGTTATTATTTCGGGACAGTATTTTGCCATAACTCTCTCGATGAGTGATGTATCATCAAACGTGTTGGGGAATCTTTTGATACGTTGTTTAGCGTTATTCCTTTCAAATTCAGAACACACATCAACAAAGGTAATCGGGAATTCCAATCCTTTTGCCTGATGTATGGTCATTATATTAAAACGGTGTTCAGATGAGATAGAAAAGAACAACGTTTCATCAATTTCAAGAGAGTCCTCAAGCAACGGGCGTATAACGTAACGGTAAAACTCGTTGACAGAGGTCGTTACTGGCCGATGATTATCCTTGTTGAATTTGATGACTAATTCATCTCCTTTAATGATAGCTGCAGAGGCTATTGCATTGAATACGGCCTGGGTAGATACCATCGATTCTGCATTACAACGATTATTGCAGAACCATGGTAGCAGGTTATATAAGATGTCCAGCACTGTTACCTTGTTCTTGGTCCATTTTCCAGAAACTGGAAAAGATGTCCCCGTAGCCCAAGCATGAACAATGTCCTTCAGACGTATTCCAGCATAGTCGGGGGCGTGGTTTATGTAATACTCTGATTCACTTTTCCAGACATCTCTTGTTTTGGAAGCCTTCTTATCTAATTTCATTTTGGATAAGATCTGATAATCAGGGTCGATGCACCAAATCAATGTTCCGATTAGCTTAACAACATCTGGATTATCGCATAATCTGTTTCCACGAGGATTGAACGGAACAATCTGCGGGAGCCTATGGGATAATTCGTCGGCTAAAAATTCTGGTAGACGCGGATTTCCCGAAAAGGTCTTGTTGGCTGTTGATGACATCAGTAGGACCGAGTCTCCTGGTCCGCCACCGGGGGATTTTTCGAAAACATATTTCTTCCCACCCTCATCCTCGAAAGTATAAGAACCCTGGAAGGAGAATTGGTAAACAATATCTGCGATATCTACTGCTAAATCTCTAAGGTTGTCACGGAATATTCCGAACACGGGGAAGTTGTCTCCATCTGTTCTAGACACGGCCATATCTGGCTTGTCTCCAGCACGGACTTCCTGATAGATTGGATCCAGACTAGCATAATCATTACAGAAATTGACGATGTGTTGCGTAGAACGATAGTTTACAGACAGATACTCCGTCTCCATCTTTATGCCATATTTTTCGAAACGACGTTCAATATCTGAAAAAAGGTGTACGCGGGATCCGCGGAATCTATAAATGGACTGATCATCATCACCTACTACAATGAAGCAACCGTTTTTCTGAACGATGTGTCTCACAAATTGGCCGTATATCTTTTCCTGTAGAAGATTAGTGTCCTGATATTCGTCGACCATGAGAACTTTGATCTTCTTGAAGAAGTGGTCGGATTCGGATGTGGATACGAAACTAAGGAATCTCTGTTCCAGCGCCGGGAAGTCTAGCAACTTCTTGCTGATTAGTTTCTCGTTGTAATCAGAGAGAATTACGGCGAGATTAGGATAATCATCTTTCATCTGGATAGGATCAATCCCGTTTTCTATCATTCTGTTGTGGAAATCCATCAGATGTTTCACAGCACCCGCTACGACAGGTTTATCTGGGGAACCGAGGAGGAAAGAATCGAAACCAATCTTCAGCAGCTCATCCACGATATCGCTCTGTATCTCTGAATGATTGAACCATTCAGACACCATGAAATGCTTGGCTATGAAGTCCTGGATAACAATTGGCGGGTCTTGATCCGCCCTACATTCGTCAGTTAGTGTCTCTTGTGCGATTGCATCGAGCGTGCCGATTTTAATCTGGTCAAAGTTCAAACGTTTAACACGGTCACGATCTTCGAGATCATCTATGCCATTAAGATGGGGGAGGATTTCTTTCCTTATTGCCATCCCCCAGGACAATATCCTTGACTTGAGCTCCTTGGAAGCCTTGACAGTGAATGTTGTTGCTACAATTTCTTGAGGATCAATTCCATCAACGAAAATCAATTTCATCAATCTTAACACTATGACTGTGGTCTTACCGCTTCCTGGTCCTGCGATTACCTTTATTGATCTGTTTAGGGACGAAGATACGATCGATTTCTGATCTGGATTTGATTCGATATCACGTCCAGTTGCAGGTGTAACTATCTTCGAAAAGAGTTCATAGCTAATCATTTTCTGCCCCTTTATTCAATTTTGAATACAGTTTCGTCTCCACAAATGTTGCGTACCTTGATACGTAACGGCTTCTTTGCTGAATACACCTTGCCGTTCCAATAGTCGTCCGATTTCTTTCCGTCTATCGTCAGTTTGCTGGTGTATTCGATTTTGACTTCTGTATCGGATTTCCACACACCACAATCATTGGTACAATCCAGAGAGATGTATTCGATTAATTCCAATCCGTTATCGGAAATTGTTATCGGTTTAAACTTTCCTTTCTTATCATTTTGTGCCGATTTTAGATTGAATGAATTGATGCGACGTACTACTGCATCACTGTAGAACTTGTCGATATCGATGATGTAGCCACCATCGATTCTTGAGTAATCGTCCTTGATAGAATAGACCATTTCATCTTCCAAGGATACATCATCAAGAACATCCTTCAGATCGCGGAATTCGATTTCGATATTCAATTCCTTGTCTTTTAGGATCATTTCCTTAATCTTACCCATATCAGAAACGTCTATGTAATACACAATCACTTTTCTCACAGAAGGAAGATCGGCGAGTTCAGGGATTGCTTCGTAAAGGATTCTTTTCATCAGAACCTCGTCGAGTATACGGGTCGTACTGTCCATCAAGTTAGGGATATAAATCGGGACAATCCCATAATGTGAATCGTTGATTACACCCTCCCAGAACTTATCTAGAGAATCTTCGTTTTTTAGACCTGGAATCAATCTCCTGAGTTTATCCATCGTCTGAATTGGGTTACGGTATAACGAAATACCATCATGGATCTCAAAAATATTAAAGCATGCATTGTCTTGCTTAAGACGATCACGTGCGGTTTGTATGCTGTTAATACCGACATCAGAATGGATAAAATGGCGATTATTTTTGCTTGCAACAACCGAAGTTACTCCACTACCTCCGAAGAAGTCAGCAACAATTGTATTTGGGGAACTGGACGATAAAATTATTCTGCTTAGTAGTGCCTCAGGCTTCTCAGTAGAATAGGTTCCATTACTTATACCTATATCTGTCCAGATAGATTGAAGTTCGACCCCGGGGGAGTCATCAATATATTGCTTGAAACCAGGTGTGCCTTTTCCACCCGAAGGCCAGACGATACGGCCCATCTTATCCAATTCATCTAGTGCTAGAATATTGTCTTTATGAGCATCTTCAGATAGTTGTGGTTTCAAGAATGATGGTATGGCCCAATGACGACCTTTACCGATTGAGCCAGGGTTAAAACCACGCCAAGTGGCTCCCGATGAACCGGTCCTTATTCCTGGAGCTGTTAACGGACTGTTTCTCCATCTACGTCCGTCAGGATCCATATTTGTAAACATACCTTCGACATATTCTGTGGAGTATGGCACATATTGTTGGTTCCAACAGTACTCATCACTCATGCTGTAAAAGAATATCGTATCATGAATGTGATTATACGATTCACTACCTGCCCGAGATGTTGTTCTTTTCCATATAATCTCGTTTTTGTAGTTATCTTCACCGAATATTTCATCCATTAATATTTTTACATAATGGCCGATATGCCAGTCTAGATGAACATAGATTGATGCATTTTCAGACATTACTGAACGGATTGCCAGTAAGTTCTCATACATCCAGCTAAGGTATTTTTCCTTGTCCCAGATGTCCCCATACATCTTCTCTTCGAATTGCTTAAAATCATCGATATCCAGTTCAGATTCTGCCTTTTCAATTGCTTTAGCAATTTTTGGGTTTCTACGGAGATAGATTTTCTTTGCATAATCAGCACCGGAAGCAAATGGAGGATCGATATAGACAAGATCAACTTTGATTCCCTTGTCTCTCAGATACGCACAAGTGGAGATGCAATCGCCACGGAATACCATGTTGCCACTATTGGGCTTACCAACTGTTTCAATCAATTCTGCTTCATATAACGGCATCCCTCTGACAATCCTGGATTCGAGATCATTTGATCCTTTGTATTTTAGAACACGATTGAAATTGGAGAGAACAGCCTGGCCGGTTACGGGTTCCGGTATATAGGGGATGTATCTGATTGTCATATTGTCACCTCAAAGAATTTAGTAATAGCTTTCAAAATCCTGCTGTGCTGTTCCGATTCGGCCATGGTATCTTCGATGTAAAGGTACTCGAATTTACGATACCCGTACTGTTTCTCATTTTCTGATAGAAAATGCTGTTCGACAAATTCTCTACGCTTAAGGAAATTATTATCCTGAGCGTAAATCTGTCCTTTTGTCTCAATGATTAATGCTCTGTATATTTCATTGTCCCGACGTTCGATGATAAGAAAGTCTGGGGTATATTGACCAACATAATTCCAACGCGATCCAATTTTTTCATAGCATTTTATGTGGAACTCCGTGAGGAAACGATCTCCGTTGTAGTAGACCTCAAGATTGGATTGCCTTACTAAAGACATCTCCTGGATGTGTTTCAGGATTTCCATTTCGAAATTGCTATCGAAATGATAAGGCATGTAGTGATAACGACGTTTCATCAATTCACGCCCTTCGAAACCGTTCTGGTCATCCTTCATCGTTTTATGGACGACATCCTGATACGGATAATGCCTTTCTGGATCGGTAACTTCTTTGTGTCTTTCGAAATTGACATCAATCAACAACTCTCCAGAATTCTCAATGAATTCGGAAGTTATGTCGAGCCTGCGTTTGGCATAAAATGCTTGGCGAATCAGGGAACGTATTTTGAACTGATCGAATTTCGAACTGTAATAGTCTATTCCATTGTCATTGATGGTGACCGTTGAATATATATTTTTGAGTTCTCCACTATGAGTATTAAGTTGTTTCGTTGTTACAAATCCGAAACTCTCCTTCGAAATCTGACCAATCCATGTTTCAAACGTGGCAACATCCATCTTTTCTTTGCCGCGTTCTATATCTTCTTCCGAGCGTTCTAATATCTTGTTCTCGAAATTCTTCTTAATTTTTTGTCTAATTATTCTTAAATCTTCCAGAGGAATGGAACTCAGATTAGCATCCACATCGGGTTCATCTTCTGAAACGACGTTATATTTTACCAGGAATTGATAGAAATCAATCGGAGGAAGTTCCAAAATGCGCATACGATTGTAGAAATCCAACGCAGTTTTTTGCTTCTTCTTGCCCTCTTGGAATTCTTTTAATGTGATGTGTTGCTCTGCTTTCAACTGAGCCTCGAGCAGTTCTGCATTTGATTTGCAAAGGTAGATGTACGCTTTCTCAGCATAGTCATTTTTATCCACTTGTCTGAGGCACCTACAACAGGTCTGTAAGACCATGTTGCGTGTGCTTTTGTTCTCCTTCGCTAAGATAACTCCGGTTAAGCTTCTGCAATCCCATCCTTCTTTCCCGATCTGAACAAAAAGTACGATGCGGATTTTGGACTGAGATGTATCCAGAGTTTCAAATTCCATTTTGGCATCAGGAGCAAGTTTGTATTCCTTGTGATCCTCATGATATTTGAGAATTGATTCTGAGGGATTAAGACCCACTTCCTCACAGATTTTAACAGCTGACGTATAGACCTCATTCTCTAGTTCTTCGATGCTGTTACAATAAATAGCTATCTTAGAGCAGGTCTGATTGTTGTAAACAGTGTCTTTGGAATTAGCAAAGAACTCCCTGAGTCCGTTTTCAACTATTTCTGTGTACGCTTCACGATTCTCATATTGAATTACAGTCGGTGTCTTTAGGAAGTTACCTATTCCCTGGATCAGCGGATAGTAATAAACGACATTGTTGATCTCTGTGCTTGAGTAATTGATACTGGCGGCGATAGGAATCTTGTCTGGTTTCTGAAGATATGGCGTACCGGAAAAGCCCACTATAGTCACGACTGTGTCCTTTTTCGCCCATTCGGTCACCACCTGTCTCAACTTTATAGAGTCATCAGAAGCGTGGTGAACCTCATCAATAAAAATCGAAAGGCGAGGGATGAGACTTATCATCCTTCTCAATTCATTTGACATTTCATCCAATTTTTCATCATCGAGTGTTTTTTGGGACGAGGTCCGCTTTACACCCATACGATCCAGAATGATCTTCTCCGCATTGGTGACAAATACCACGCCCCTCATGGAACGTCTCAGGTATAGTCCGACCTTGCGTGCATTTGGATTTTTAGTGCGATTAGATTTGGATGCTGATGAATTGGATTCTAAAGGTTCGAAAATAACTTCTTTGGCAATTGATTTCGCAACATTATCTGGCAGCACCCAGGAAGGATCGAAATTCCTTATGGTTTTCAAACTGGGTATGATGGAGCTTTTCAATCCAGATGGTGCAAGAACGATAAAATTTTGTGCAAATGCTTTGTTCTCGGGTTCTAGCGAAGAGAAATAAAGATCCAGATAGATGAATGCGGCCATAAGGAATGTCTTACCCGCTCCCATTGGAAGACTGAAGATGTAATCGGAATAGGTCACACCATAGAATATGTCGCTGAACACTCTTTGGTAATCGATAGATTCCGGATTATTCTTCAGAGTTCTGAGGATTTTTTCCAGATTTGTTTTTTCATCATTAGCTACCGATGCGGTGACACAGTACTCGTAGAGTGCTGCTGCACCAGGATTGCTCATGAGGTATTCTCTTGTGCTCTTTTTCAATTCCTCTTCTTCAAGATCAAGAGTGTTGAAACGCCCTTCGAAGAATAATTGCGCCAATGGCTCGTTGTTACAGGCTATTTTCAGGAACAGATAGACTTTTATGGCTTCGAGTTGGGCATCCCTCATAGCTCCGCGGAGCGAGATGTATGAAATCATCTCCTTTACCGGACAGTCATCTTTCGTATGCCAGGCTTCGGAGCATCTGCCAATCATATCTCTGAACATAGTTTCATTGAGAGAATCTCTCGCCTCGTACATAAAATAACGGATGTCATTGGTTTGTTACGACATCGGTTTCTCACCACTAGACACTAAATGAATGTTCGCGTGTGATAGATTTATTTATTACTAGTAATATTACTAGTATAATTACGGGATAGCATGCTTACAAGCAAAGTCCAGAAAAGGAAACAATCCGGGCAATTGACAATTACAATACCCAAGGATTTCGCAGAGCTCAATCATATTGATAAAGGGACCGTTTTCGAATTCTGTTCTGATTACGGTGAGTATTCCGTAGAATCTGGAGATATAGTTCTTAGGAGAAGATTGTCATGAAATTCTATGTCTCAAAATGCCATGATACTCTTAATGGAAAGGAATATTCTCCAGAGATGATAACTCCATATCTTTGTCTTAATCCGTACTACAATGCGACTCTAAAAAAATATAGTAGAGTCAACTACATCCTTGACTCTGGTGCATTCCAGGATGTGAAAACAGAAAATCGTCTAACCCCTGAAAAAGCTCTAGAACGTCAGCTTATTTTTGAAAAGAAGGTGGGTCGTAAAGCTGAAGCAATCGTTTCTTATGATCGGTTAGTTGATGAACAAATTGAAGGTGGAGTACAATTCAAGGAAAGGGTTTCAGAATCGCTTGGAAAAGAGTACGTTGAGGAGACGATTGAATCTGCAAAATATCTGTGTTCGATGAGAAATCGCCTAAAGGGTAGAAAGTTAGTATTGAGTTGTCAGGGAGCTACTGCAAATCAATATATGGATTGTTTAAAGGCTATACTTGATATTGCATCTCCTGAAGATATTATAGGATTTGGTGGATTCTGCATCCTTTCTAAGTCAGTAAAATATGAAACCGAGTTTTATGATGTTGTGAACAGAGGTTTTCCTCTGATACGTGAAAATCGTAATCAACGTGTCCACATATTCGGAATGGGCGTATTTCGTGTACTGGTTCAGACCGAATTGTATGCAAGAAAAACTGGCATCGAGTGCAGTTATGATACAAGTTCACCCGAATTAAATTCCGTTTTTGGTAAGAGCTTCAACCCAATAGAAGGACAAATGGCTTCGGTGTTCAGCAAAGTACACAAAATGGATGGATACGTTCCTGCAGACTTAGCGATGTTCAATATAAAGATGATTACTGATTATTGGAATAACATTTCCATGCTCGATGACCCTACGGATGAATTTTATCCTGGAATATACAAATCTCGTAAGTCCCAACTGAAGATACAAGAAGACGAATTGTAATGGGGTTGGACACCTACATATTGATTGTTCATCCCATTGGTTTTTGAGGAATAGGAGCTCTATCCGTTCTGAGGCTGGTAGGTCATTCAGATCGACAGCTTGAGCTTGCC